>Ga0157374_10002114_pt1 | contig 16709 bp, 16 predicted proteins | sample M25metaG_FD_115308 | JGI IMG/M metagenome (GOLD analysis project Ga0157374, IMG submission 115308) | Miscanthus rhizosphere microbial communities from Kellogg Biological Station, Michigan, USA - M2-5 metaG | ecosystem: Host-associated > Plants > Roots > Rhizosphere > Soil | place: USA: Michigan...
GCCGGACGCACCATGTTCATCTCGGGCGCGAGCCGCGGCATCGGCCTCGAGATCGCCAAGCGCGTTGCCGCCGACGGCGGCAACGTCGCGCTGATGGCCAAGACCGACCAACCGCACCCCAAGCTCGCGGGCACGATCCACACCGCGGCGGCGGAGATCGAGGCGGCCGGCGGCCAGGCCCTGCCCATCGTCGGCGACATCCGCTTCGAGGACCAGGTGGCGACGGCGGTGGCGCAGACGGTGGACCGCTTCGGCGGCATCGACCTGTGCGTGAACAACGCGAGCGCGATCGCGCTCATGCCGGTCGCCGACCTGCCGGTCAAGCGCTACGACCTCATGCTGGACATCAACAGCCGCGGCACGTTCGTCGTGACGCAGGCCTGCCTCCCCCACCTGCGCGCGTCCGACCACGCCCACGTGCTCACGCTGAGCCCGCCGCTCAGCACCGACCCGCGCTGGCTGCGCGGCCACGCGGCCTACACGCTGTCGAAGATGGGCATGACCATCCTCACGCTCGGCGTGGCCGCAGACGAGGCGCAGCACCGCGTCGCCGCCAACTGCCTGTGGCCGCGCACGATGATCGCCACGGCGGCGGTGGAGAACCTGCTCGGCGGCGACGAGATGCTGGCCCGCTGCCGCGACCCGCGGATCATGGCCGACGCCGCCCACGCGATCCTCTCCCTCGACCCGGCCGGCTGCACCGGGAACGCCTTCCTCGACGACGAGCTGCTGGCCCAGATCGGCGTGACCGACCTGTCGGAGTACGCGGCCGACGGGGCCGAGCTCCAGCTCGACCTGTTCATCGAGGACTGGGGCGCCTTCGCCCCGTCCTGAGCCGCGCCGTCGCCGTTCAGCGCTCGCTGCGTCCTAGCGCTCGCCGTGGGCGGCGACCTGCACGATCGACGCGTCCACGAGCCACTCCACCGGCGAGCGGTCATCGGTGTAGACGCTGCCGCCGCGCCGCGCGGGCAACAGGCGCTCGGCGGCGCCGGCGGCGATGCCGCGCAGCTCGTTCGGGACCGGGGCGCCGCGCAGCCGCGCGGCGGAGACAGGCGCGCCCGAGGCGACGCCCATCGTGTTCGTCGGCTCGACCTCGTCGCGGTACACGTACGGGAAGGCGGCGCGCATGGTCGCGGCCAGCACCTTCTCGAGGTCGTGCGATTGCTCGGGGTGGCCGATGTTGACGATGACCATGCCGCCGGGCGCGAGCTTGCGCCGCACGGTGGCGAAGAACTCGCGCGTCGCGAGGTAGAAGGGGATGTAGGGCTGGCGGTAGGCGTCGACGAAGATCGCGTCGTAGCGGCCGTCGGGCTGGCGGGTGATCCACGGCCGCGCGTCGGCGGTGTAGGTGTGCAGGTTGGGGCCGCGGAGGTCGAACCAGCGCCGGCCGATGCGGGTCAGGGCGCCGTCGATCTCGACCGCGTCGACGCGGGTCTGCGGGAACAGGTGCGCGTAGGCGCGCGCCGTGGTGCCGGCGGCGTTGCCGAGGATCGCGATGCGGCGCGGCGGCGCCGGGCGAGCCCCGCCGAACGGCAGCACGAGGTACTCGTCCCAGTAGTCGCCGGTCAGCACCGTGCCGGGGCGCATGAGCGAGTGCGTCGCCACGCCTTCGTTGAGCTCGAGGCGGCGGTTGCCGTCGGCGTCCTGCACGACGCGCGCGTACTGGTAGGGGGTCTCATCCTCGTGCAGCACCCGCGTGCCGGCCTCGGCGGGCTTGATCGTGCCGGTGGGCAGCGCGATGAGCACGGCGATGATGAGCGGCACGACGAGCCAGCGGCGCCCGAGGTTCAGCGCGCCGACCAGCGCGAGGGCGAGCGCGAAGGTCAGGAACGTGCGGCGGGTCCCGATGACCGGGATGAGCAGCAGCGCGCTCAGGAAGGTGCCCACGAGCGAGCCGGCCGTGCCGATCGCGTAGAGGCGCCCGGCGACCGTCCCGGCCTGGTCGACGGCCCCCATCTTCAGGCGCACGGCGTAGGGCGACACGGCGCCGAGCAGCAACACCGGAACCGCGACCAGCACCAGAACTCCCACCAAAGAGCCAAGAAAGGCCCCCGCCGAGATCGAATCCAGCGCCTTGACCGATTCTGAGAGGAACGGCCGCCCCACGAACGGAACGACAGCGAGGAGGACGGAGGCGCAGACCACCACCAACGACAACCCACGCGGATGCGGCCGCCGGTCCGCCATCTTGCCGCCGATCCAGTAGCCCACGGCGAGCGCGACGAGCACGGTCGCGATCGTGTTCGCCCACACGATCGTCGACGCGCCGAAGTAGGGCGCGAGCAGCCGGGCGGCGGCGATCTCGGCGCCGAGCGAGGCCGACCCGACGACGAAGACGACGACCTCGAGCGGCACGCGAAACCCACCACCAGGGGTCAAGTCTTTCTTTGCAACACCCGATTCCGGTTTGCTGACGGGAAAGACCTGACCCCGGCCTTCGCCCCCGTTGCTCACGGCGTGTCGGGCTGCGCGGCGTAGGCCTCGCGCATGCCGTCTGACAGCGCGTTGACCTGGTCGCGCAGGTCGCGCACCTGGCTCGCGAGCTCGCGCTGCCCGGACTCGCCGTCGCTCGCCGCGCTCATCGACACCACCTGCGCGCCGACGGTCGACAGCGACGCCGTGATGTGCTCCATCTCCTCGTAGAACCGCTGGAGCTGGGTCGAGAGCTTCTCGTACGCCGCCAGCTGCTCGCGCAGCGCCTTGGCCAGGTCGCCCTCGCTGCCGGCCGACTCGAGCTGCGACAGCCGCGCCTGCACCGGTCGCGGGTCATGCGAGGCCAGGTAGTCGTAGACCCGCTCCGCCCGGATGGCGATGCTCTCCATCGCCTGCACGAGCGCGTCGGTCTCGGTCGTCACGTCCTGGAACGGCAGGTCGGCGTCCGACACCGCGGTGCGGATGCGCGCCTCCTCGGCCCGTGCGGCGCCGAGCTGCTGCGCGATCGGCGGCGCCAGCCTCGAGAGGTCGGCCTGCTTGGGTGGCGGGACCTGCTTGCTCGCCGTCCCGTAGACGCGCTTGCCCACGCGCTCGGCCTCTCCGCCGTCGAAGAAGGTCAGCGCCGCCAGCACCGCGTAGACGACGACCGCGACGGCGATCAGCCAGTACGCGCCGAGCGCGATCCCCGCCACGACCACGGCCGCGGGCACCAGCACGTTGAGCGGCTTGGTCATGGCGTTGACCAGCAGCGAGCGCTGCAACTCGGAGCGGGTGACTTCCTTGCCGGCCACTAGAAGAACGAGGAGATCGACCGGTAGACCGACTCGATGTCGGAGGTATCGCCGGAGTAGCCCTTGCCGCCCGAGGCCGCGGCGATCCCGGCCAGCTCGCCGCGGTTGGCCTCGGAGCCGTAGGCGATCGTGTACACGCGCACGCTCAGCCCTTCCGAGCGGGCCTGCGCCTGCAGCTTGTGCGCGAGCTCGGTGGCGGTCTGATGGCTCTGATTGTCCTCCCCGTCCGTGAGCACGACGACGGCGTTGATGCGGGTCGGGTCATGGAGATTCTGGATCGTCTTCAGGCCCTGCTCGGTGGCGTCGTAGACCGCCGTCTCGCCGCCGGGGAACAGCTGGTTGATCTGGCCCAGCAGCCGGGCGCGGTCCTGGCTGAACGGGTCCACTGCCTGGTTGACGAAGATCTGGTCGTTGAAGGAGATGAGCCCGACGCGATCGTTGGGCGAGAGCTGGGCCAGGAACACTTTCAGCCCGCGCTTGGCGCTGTCCAGCTTGCCCTGCTCGCTCATCGACCCCGACGTGTCGAGCACGAGCATGATGTTGGCGGGCTTGCGGTCCTCGCGCCAGGCCCGCAGCACGCGGTCGAGCACCGCGGGCTGCGGCAGCCCGAGCACGTGCTTGGGCTCGGCCGGGTTGGCACCGTGCTGCGCGTCGATCGGCGCCATCGGCTGCTTCGTCGGGTCGCCTGGGCGGAAGCCGTACTGCGCGGCCTTGGTCGGCGTGATCTGCTGCTGCAGGAACTTCCCGAACACGCCGGCGGCGCCCTTCTGCGCCGGCGTCACCCAAGGCGCGTTGAGCACGATGTAGGGGTCGTCGGAGTAGAACGTCCCCTCGCGCGGGTACAGGGCGACGAGCTTCGTCCCCGTGTTGCCCTTGTTGAAGGCGATCAGCGTCGCCTCCTCCATCGCCACCGCGCTGGCGTAGGCGGGCCCGAACCGCTTCAGCTGCGCGGCGAAGTAGTCGGTGGTGTCGCCGTAGTGGACGATCGAGCGCTCGATGTCCTTGATCTCCTGGCGCACCTTGGGCTGGTTGACGTCGGCCACCGTCAGGCCCTCCCGCTTGCCGGTCGCCGCGTAGTACTCGGCCGCCACCGCGTCCAGGCCTGAGGTGGAGAAGTCGGGATTCGTGTGGCCGAGCTTGAACTGGCCGAACTGCGGCTTGCCGTAGTCGGCCCACCCCTTCTTGTCCAGCGCCAGGGCGAGGATCTGCTTGAAGCCCACGTTCTGCTTGGGGTAGCCGAGCGCCCGCGCCAGCGGCTCCCACATCGCGATCACCAGCGGCGTGCGCACCAGCGACGGGTTGTCCTGCGGCACCCAACCGCTGTCGCTCTGGAAGTTCAGCAGCCGCCCCCACAGCGACGAGGCCGGAGACCACGCCACCGGCTTGAGCTTGCCCTTGGCGATCTTCGTGGCCGCGTCGCCCGAGGCCACCACCGTCGCGTCCACGAACACCGGCTTGCCGCCCGACTCGTGGTCGCCGGCGTTGAACTGCCGCACCAGCGGCGCGATCAGCGCCTCCTTCTCCGGCGAGTAGAGGAAGGAGACGTGGATGGCGTCGGCGGCCGCCTTCGTGCCCGAGGTGTTCCCCCCACCTCCGCCCCCGCCCTTGTCGCCACCGCCGCTGGAGAGCGCGAGAACGGCCGCGACGGCGATGGCCGCCACGGCGATGATGATGACCACGAAGCGGCCTCCGCGCATGGCGCAACGGTACCTGCCCGCCAGGCCCGTTCCGTCAGGTCGGCGTCCTAGCGTCCACCGGCATGGATTCCTCCGAGCTCGCCGCCCTCGACCGCCGCGTCCTCTGGCACCCGTTCACCCAGCAGCGCGGCTGGGAGGACGAGGAGCCGCCGGTCGTCATCGCCTCCGCGCAGGGCACCAACCTGGTCGACGCCGACGGCCGCACCTACATCGACGGCGTCTCGTCGCTGTGGTGCAACATCCACGGCCACCGCCACCCGGCGCTCGACCAGGCCGTGCGCGACCAGCTCGACCGCGTCGCCCACACGACGATGCTCGGGCTCTCGCACGAGCCCGCCATCGAGCTCGCGGCGCGGCTGGTCGAGCTCGCCCCGCATGGCCTCTCCCGCGTCTTCTACTCGGACTCGGGCTCGACGGCGGTCGAGGTCGCGCTGAAGATGGCCTTCCAGCAGTGGGCGCACCGCGGCCAGCCACAGCGCACGAAGTTCGTCTGCCTGCGCAACGCGTACCACGGGGACACGATCGGCTCGGTGGCGGTCGGGGGCATCGACCTGTTCCACTCGCTCTACCGGCCGCTGCTCTTCGACGCCCTGCAGGTCGAGCCCGGCGACGTGCCGCAGCTCGTCAACACGCTGCGCGCGCACGGCGACGAGGTCGCGGCGGTGATCGTCGAGCCGCTCGTCCAGGGCGCCGCCGGCATCCTGCTCCAGCCGGAGGGCTACCTGCGGGCAGTCCGCGCGGTCACGCGCGAGCACGGCATCCCGCTCATCGCCGACGAGGTCGCGACCGGGTTCGGCCGCACGGGCACGATGTTCGCCTGCGAGCACGAGGGCGTGACCCCCGACCTGCTCTGCCTCGGCAAGGGCCTGACCGGCGGCTACCTGCCCGTCGCGGCCACGCTGACGACCGAGGCCGTCTACGAGGCCTTCCTCGGCGGCTTCGAGGAATTCAAGACGTTCTTCCACGGCCACACGTTCACGGGCAACCCGCTCGGCTGTGCCGCCGGGGTCGCGAGCCTCGACGTGTTCGCGCAGGAGCGCACGCTCGAGCGCCTGCAGCCGAAGATCGCGCTCCTGCACGACCTGCTCGAGCGCGACGTCGCGCCGCTGCCCGCGGTGGCCGAGGTCCGGGCCCGCGGCTTCATGGTCGGCATCGAGCTCAACGCGTGCGCGCTGCACGAGCGCATCGGCCACCAGGTCACGCTGGCGGCCCGCCGCCGCGGGGCGATCATCCGCCCGCTCGGCGACGTGGTCGTGCTGATGCCCCCGCTGTCGATCGACGAGGCGGACCTGCGCCGCCTCGTCGCGATCACCGGCGCCGCTATCGACGAGGCGACGAGCGGCGTGCGAAGCCTGGCTTACGCCGCCTAGTCTCGTAGTTCCAGGCGTAGAGCCACAGCGCCGAGCGTCGCTCCTCGTCGAGCGACGTCGGGTCGATTACGCGGTGCTCGACCGTCTCCAGCGACGAGCCCGCCTCCAGCGCATCGCGCACGCGCTCGAGCAGCGCTCCATCGTTTCGGTCCATCGTGGTTCCCCCAAGGTGTCTCCGTGTGGACGGAGCTTGATCCCACCGGCCGGAGCTAAAGCAAACCTTTGGTGATCGCGGGCCTTAACGCGATCGTCATTCGTCGAACGGGGTGAAGTCCCGCTTGCGCGCGCCGCACACCGGACAGAACCAGTCGTCCGGGATGTCGTCGAACGGCGTGCCGGGCGCGATGCCCCCGTCGGGGTCGCCCTCGTCGGGGTCGTAGATGAAGCCGCAGCTCTCGCAGATCCAGCGCTGCTTGGTCTCGGTCTCGGCGCTCATCTGCCTATTGTGCCCGGCGATGGGGGACGACAAGCCGGGTCCGGGCGAGGAGCTCAACCTGGGGCCGCCGACCACGCCGCGCCCCGCGGCCTCGGTGATCGTGCTGCGCGGCGACGGCGCGACGCTCGAAGTGCTGCTGGTCAAGCGCAACCCGAACGCCCGCTTCATGGGCGGCGCCTGGGTGTTTCCCGGCGGCGCGATCGGCCCCGGCGACGGCGAGGGCGAGCCCGCGCAGCGCGCGGCCGGCGCCCGCGAGTTGGCCGAGGAGGCGGGTCTCGAGGCCGACCCCGAGAGCCTCGTCCCGTTCTCGCGTTGGATCACCCCCGAGCAGGTCACGATCCGCTACGACACCTACTTCTTCCTGCACCGCGCCGACGCGGCCGCCGAGCCGCAAGTCGATGGCGGCGAGGTGGTCGACCACGGGTGGTTCACCCCCGAGGCCGCGCTCACCGCGCATCGCGAGGGGCGCATCCTGCTCGTGTTCCCGACCATCAAGCACCTCGAGCAGCTCTCGGGCTTCCCCACCGTCGACGCCCTGCTCGACCATGCCCGCGGGCAGGAGGTCCGGCCCGTACAGCCGAAGGTCGTGCGCTGGGGCGAGACCGAGCGGATCGTGCTCCCCGGCGACCCGGGGTACGAACAGGCCTAGAGCCCCCGCACGACCTCCACCCCGCCGGCGCCCGCCACCGTCACGGCGTGCACACCCCGGGGGCCGTCTTCCACGCGGATGGTGCCCGGCAGCTCGCCCGCCCCCACCCAGTGCTCGAGCGTATGCGCGTCGGCGCCCACCGACACGGCGGTCAGGCGCGCGTCGCTGGCCTGGGTCGCGCCGCCGGCGCGCCCCGGCAGCTCCGTTTCCGGCACGTCCCACTGGATGAAGAACGGCAGGGAGGGGTCGCGGAGCGTCCGCTGGAACCCCGCCATCCGCCAACGCAGCGGGCCCCGCGTCATCGCGTGCGGGTCGGTGCCGATCCGCGCGCACACCGCGTCGAGGTCATCGGTGCGCAGGACCCAGCCGAGCCACGCGCCCGCCGCGGTCGCGCCCTGCTGCACCCAGCGCCCGAACGCGTGCGCGCTCGCGGCCTCGGGGTCCTCGACCGCGATCAGCTCGATGTAGGCGTCATCGAGCGGGACGATCCAGTTGAGGGTGCCCGCCGCGTCGTGGCGCCCGCCCGGCACCGCCGTGAGCCGGTGGTGGTCGGCCAGCCGCGCCGCCGCCGCTTCGAGGTCGGTGACCCCGAGGATGACGTGGTCGAGCTGCACCGCTCAGGTCGCCGCTACGCCGCCCGGCATCCGGGCGAGGCTGAACCGCATCCCCAGCTCGGCCTCACACGAGAACGAGTCCTCGCCCATGGCGTCGGCAGGCGCTGCGTCGACCACGACCTCCCGGCCCTCGAACTGCGCCAGGAGCGCCGCGTCGAGCAGCACCGGCACGCCGTCGACCACGGCCACCTGGGCCTCGCCCGGCCCGGCCATGTAGGTCTCGAACAGGTACGGCGCGGTGGAGTCGCAGCAGCCGTTGCCGATGACCAGGCTGAGCGCGCCCCGGCGCTGCACGGCGACGCGCCCGAGCAGGGACCGGGCGGCGTCGGTGAGCACGATGTCGACGGCCACGGCGAGAGGGTAACGTTGGCACCGTGACCGGGTCGTTGCCGCACGACGTCCAGGCCGTCTTCGAGCGCTTCGTCACCACCGAGTACACGACGATCGACGCGCGCGGCCAGCCGATCACGTGGCCGGTCACGCCCTACTACCACGGCGGCGAGGGCTGCGTCGACGTCACCACCGGCGTCGGCTACCCCAAGAAGGCCGACGACGCCCGGCGCAACCCGCACGTCTCGCTCCTGTTCAGCGACGCCACCGGCGCCCGCATGGAGCACGCGCCGATGGTCCTCGTCCAGGGCACCGCGCGCGTCGACGAGGAGGACCTCGAGGCCAATCGCGAACGCTACGTGCGCGAGGCCAGCGCGAAGCTGCCGGGCTCGGCCCTGCGCCGCACGCCGAAGTTCCTGCACGGCTACCTGAGCTGGTACTTCGACCGCATCTACGTCCATGTCTGGCCGGAGCGCGTCTACGTCTGGCCGGACGGCGACTGCACGCGCGAGCCCGAGCTGTTCGATGCCCACATGGAGGAGGTGCGCTCGGGGCACGCCGAGGAACCCGACGAGGCCCACACGCCGCCGGACGCCGGTGCCGCGACCTGGGACGAGCGCATGGACGAGCTCGGCCGGCGCTACCGCACCGCGGTGCTCTCGCTGGTGTCGCCCGACGGCTTCCCGTTCTCCCTGCGCGTGCCGGTCGAGGTCGACCGCGGCGCCCGCCGCGTTCGCATCGACGCCGACGCGCTTGGCGTGCCCGTACAGCCGGGCCTGGCCTGCGTGTGCGCGCACGAGCACTCGCCCGACTTCACGTGGCAGCGCAATTTCCAGGTCCGCGGCGACCTGGTCGAGGACGACGACGGCTGGTCGGTCGTCCCGCACAAGCTCGTGGGCGGGTTCGAGCTGCCTCCCGGCTCGCCCCTCGCCACCCTTCGGCTGAACTGGGACAAGGCCCGTCGCTACCGCCGCAACGCCAAGCGACGGGCCCGCGCGTGAGCCCGGCCGAGAAGCTCACCGTCGCCATCACCGGCCCGACCGGCGACATCGGGCGCGCGCTCGTGCGCACGCTCGAGCGCTCGCCGTCGATCGGCGAGATCCGGGGCATGGCCCGCCGCCCCATCGACCCCGAGTACGGCTTCCGCAAGCTCGTCTACCGCCAGGGCAACGTCCTCGACGAGGGCGACGTCGAGCAGTTCGTCGCGGGCGCCGACGTCGTCGTCCACCTGGCCTTCATCATCCTCGGCACGCACGACGAGACCCGGGAGATCAACCTCAAGGGCTCGCAGAACGTGTTCGAGGCGGCGGTGGCGTGCGGGGCCAAGCGGCTCGTGTACGCGTCCTCGGTGGCGGCCTACGGCTTCTACCCGGACAACCCCCAGCCGCTGACTGAGGACGTCCCGCCCCGTGGCACCGACAGCTTCTACTACTCGGCGCAGAAGGCCGAGCTCGAGCAGCTGCTCGCCGACCTCGTCCGCGACGTCGACATCGACACCTACATCTTCCGGCCGTGCATCGTGGCCGGCCCCGACGCCTTCCTCATGGTCGACAACATCCCCTACGTGCGCATCTCCGAGCAGCTGCCGGGCGCCGTGCGGCGGCTGTTCGACATCGTGCCGCTCCTGCGCCCGGTCATCCCCGACCCCGGCGTCCGCTACCAGCTCGTCCACCACGACGACGTGGCCACCGCGATCCGCGCGGCGATCCAGGGCAAGGGCGAGCCCGGCATCTACAACCTCGCCGGCGAGGGCGAGCTCAGCCTGCCCGACCTTGCCTCGGAGATGGGCTACTACACGATCCCGGTGCCCGAGCTGGCCATCGACGCCACCGCGGAGGTCGCCGCGCGGCTGCCGTTCATGCCGCCGGAGGCCGACTGGATCCAGGCCTTCCGCGTGCCGACGATCATGGACACGAGCAAGGCGCGCAAGCAGTTGGGTTGGCGGCCCAAGCACACCGGGCGCGACGCCCTGCACACGATGGTGCAGGCGTCGCGGGCCGAGCGCCGCGTCTAGTCGCGCGGCTCGCTGAGCAGCACCCCGAACATCTTGGCGTCCGGATCGCGACTCAAGTCCACGTGGACGTGCTTGACCTCGGTGTATTCGTTGAGGCCGTAGGGCCCGAGCTCGCGCCCGATCCCCGACTGCTTGTAGCCGCCGAACGGGGCGATGCAGTTGATCAGGTGGTGGTCGTTGATCCACACCGTGCCCGTCCGCAGGGCCTTGGCTGTCTCCAGCGCGCGGTCGTGGTCCTCGGTCCACACCGCCGCGGCCAAGCCGTAGATGGTGTCGTTGGCCACCGCGATCGCCTCGTCGTCGTTGGCAACCTCGATGACCGAGAGCACCGGCCCGAAGATCTCCTCCTGCGCGATCGTCATCGCGTTGTCGACGCCGGTGAAGATCGTGGGCTCGAAGTAGTAGCCCTTGCCGTTCGGGCCCGCAGTGGGCGCGCCGCCGAGCACGACCTCCGCGCCCTCCTCGCGGCCGATGCGCACGTAGTTCGCGACGGTCTCGAGCTGCTGGGCCGAGACCAGCGGTCCGAGGTCGGTGTCGTAGTCCATGGTGTCGCCGAGCTTCAGCGTGCGCGCCCGCGCCACCAGCTGCTCCACGAACTCGTCGTGGATCGAGGACGGCACGATCAGCCGCGTGCCCGACTCGCACACCTGGCCCTGGTGGAAGAAGGTCGCCCACAGCGCGCCGTCGATCGCCGCGTCCATGTTCGCGTCCTCGTAGACGATGTTCGGCGACTTGCCCCCGAGCTCGAGCGTGAGCTTCTTGATCGTCGACGAGGCCAGCTGCATGATCCGCCGCCCGACCACGGTCGAGCCGGTGAACGAGACCTTGTCCACGTCCGGGTTGGACGCGAGCTCCTCGCCCACCGAGGCGCCGGCGCCGGTGATGACGTTGACCACGCCCTTGGGCAGGTCGGTCTCGTCGAGCAGCTCGGCGAGGCGCAGCGCGGTCAGCGGCGTGTTCGAGGCGGGCTTGAGCACGCACGTGTTGCCCATGGCCAGCGCCGGCGCGAGCTTCCACACGGCCATGACGAGCGGGAAGTTCCAGGGCACGATCCCGGCGCACACGCCCACCGGCTCGCGCAGCACGAAGTTGTAGGAGTGGGTGGGGAACGAGACCGGCTCCAGCGGCTCCTGCATCTGGCGGTCGGCCGCGCGGGCGAAGTAGTCCCAGTGGTTGATGCAGTAGCCGATGACCACGGTCGATGTCGCGCGGATGGTCATCCCCGACTGCCGCGTCTCGAGCTCGGCCAGCTCGTCCTCGTGCTCGGTGAACTTCTCCACCACCTGCATGAGGATGCGCGAGCGCTCGTCCGGCGCCAGGCCCGACCACACGCCGGAGTCGAACGCCTCCCGCGCGGCCGCGATCGCCGCCTGGGCGTCGGGCCGCGTCAGCTTCGGCACCGTGCCCACGACCTCCTCGGTCGCGGGGTTGATCACCTCGATCGTGCCGCCGTCGGACGCGGAGATCCAGTCCCCGCCCACGTAGTTGCCCCAGTTGCGGACTTCGCCTGCCGTGTCGATGGCCATGGCTGGAACTCTATGGGGAGCCTCCGGTAGCGTCGCGCCATGCGACGCCTCCTCCTCGCCGCCCCCGTGGTCGCCCTGCTCGCCCTGCCCGTGGCGAGCGCCCACGGCAAGACGTCGCACTGCGGCGACTACTCCACCAAGGTCAACGGGAGCAAGCTGACGGTCAAGGACGTCACGGCGTCCGGCATCGCCTGCGCGCCGGCCGAGCGGCTGATCAAGCAGTGCATCACGATGGTCGGCCCGAGCTCGTCGTGGAAGCTGAGCCAACGCGGTCAGCGGGTCACGATGGTCAACGGCAGCCGGAGGATCGCGTTCACGCTGACGCGCAACTCCGGCGACTGCGTGGCCAGCTAGCGAGACGCTAGAGCGCCTTCGCGTACAGCTCCGCGAACTCCTCCTCGGTGGGCTCGCGCGGGTTGACGAGCGTGCACGCGTCGCCCATCGCGCCCTCCACGAGCAGCGGGATCCCCGACTCGGGCACGCCGACCTCGCTCAGCCGGCTGGGCAGGCCCATGCGCGCGACCATGCCGCGCACGTGCTCGGCCAGCGTGTGCGCGACCGTGGCATCGTCGCCGCCGGTCTCGAGGCCGAGCAACTCGTTGATGTCGCGATAGCGGTTGGCGATGTCGGTGCCGCCGGCGGCGTTGAACTCGATCACCCAGGGCAGGTTGATCGCGTTGGCCACGCCGTGGGGCACGTCGAAATGGGCGCCCGCCGGGTGCGAGAGCGAGTGGGCGATGCCGATCGCGTTGCACGACGTCGGTGCGATGGCCAGGTTCGCGGCGATGAGCATGTTGCCGCGGGCGTCGTCGTCGGACGGCGCCGTCACCGCGCGCTCGAGGTTGTCGCGGATGAGGCGCAGCGCCTCGAGCGCGTAGGCGTCGCCGTGCGGCGTCCACTCGCGCGACACGTAGCCCTCGATCGCGTGCGTCATCGCGTCCATGCCCGTCGCCGCGGCGATGGCCGGCGGGAGCGTGCGCGTCGAGTCCGGGTCGAGCACGGCCAGCCGCGGGTACATGGGGAAGTCCGCGACCTGGAACTTGAGGTGCTCCTCGCGGTCCTTGATCACGGCCGCGAACGAGACCTCCGAGCCGGTGCCCGCGGTGGTGGGGACGCACGCCAGCGGCGCGAGGTCGAACGGCCGGCCGAGCCCGTCGTCGGCGCGCGGCAGGCCGTAGTAGCCCTCCCACTCGCGCGGCTCGCCGCCGTGGGTGAAGATCACGTTCGAGAGCTTGGCCGTGTCCATGACCGAGCCGCCGCCGACGGCGAGGAACGCGTCCGCGCCCTCGGCCTTGGCCTGCTCGGCCGCCGCGACGACCACGCCGGCGTCGGAGTCGGGCGGCACGCCGTCGTAGACGGCGGCCACCTCGAGCCCGCCGTCGCGCACGCCCTGCTCCACCTTGTCGATCAGCCCGGTGCCGCGGATGACCGCGTCGGTGATGATCGCGACCCGCTTGGCGCCCTCCTTGGAGAACTCGAACCCCAGGCCCTCGATCAGGCCCCGCCCGGCCACCACCCGGGTCGGCGCGACGAACTGGTAGAAGTCCTTGAAGCCGCTCATCTGGCGACCGTGGAGGTCGCCGATGTCCTCGTCGGGCAGGGTCACGCGACTTCGACGAGGTCCTCGCGGCCGGCGTCCGCGAGCTGCTGCTTGTACTTCGGGAACACCGGCTTGACCAGCGGAACGAGCTTGAGGATCTTCGCCACCGGGCCCTTGGCCTTCATCTGCCCGCGGGCCAGCGCAACGGTCACGTTGACCTTGCCGAGCCAGAACTTGTGCGCGGTGTCGGCCTCCATGCTCATGACGACCTCGGGGTCCATGTCGGTGCGACCGAGGTCGACCCTGGGCTCGCCCTCCTCCTTCAGCCGCACGGTGATCTGCGACTCGGGATTCCGGTACTGGTACTGGACGATCGTGTCGGCCTTGCGGAACTTGGGCGCGAGCTCCGGATCGACCGCGAGGTCCTCGAACAGCTTTCCTATGTAGGCGTAGACCTCTTGGTCGTCTTTGAAGTAGGCCACAGTCGTCCTCCTTGCGGGCTGGCTGGGCGGCCAACCCTATCCAGCGCCGTTTTCGTCCGCGATGACGTGGAGAACGGCGTTGATGAGCGCCAGGTGGGTGAACGCCTGCGGGTAGTTGCCCAGGTGGCGCCCCGAGTTGGCGTCGATCTCCTCGGCGAAGAGCTGCAGCTCGGAGGCGTAGCTGAGCATCTTGTCCAGGAGCTCGCTGGCCTTGTGCGCCTCGCCGATCTCGGACAGCGCGCTGACGAGCCAGAAGGTGCAGATGGCGAACGTGCCCTCCTTGCCGTGCAGCCCGTCGTCGGTCTCGTCGACCTTGTACCGGAGCACGAGGCCGTGCTCGGTCAGGTGCCGCGCGATGGCCAGCACGGTGTTGCGCAGGCGCTCGTCGTCGTTGGGCAGGAAGCGCACGAGCGGCACCAGCAGCACCGAGGCGTCGAGCGCGTCGGTGTCGTAGTGCTGGCGGAAGATCCCGTCCCTGACGCCGTGTTCGAGGATGTCGGCGCGGATCTCCTCGGCCGCCTTGGCCCAGCGCTTCTCGGCCTCCTCGACGCCGCGCAGGTGGGCCAGCCGCGCGGCGCGGTCCAGCGCGACCCAGCACATGAGCTTGGAGGAGACGTAGTGCTTGGGCTCGCCGCGCGCCTCCCAGATGCCCTGGTCGGGCTCCTTCCAGACCTTGAGCGCCGCCTGGACCTGGGCCTCGAGCACCGGCCACAGCCGCTCGGGGATGTAGCCGCTGGCCTTGGTGTGCAGGTAGACCGAGTCGAGCACCGCGCCGTAGACGTCGTTCTGGCGCTGCGAGAAGGCGCCGTTGCCGACCCGTACCGGCACCGCGCCGTCGTAGCCGTGCAGGTGGTCGAGCGTGCGCTCGGTCAGGTCCTGCTCGCCGTCGATCCCGTACATGATCTGCAGCGAGCCGTCCTCGTTGCGCCCGAGATCGGCGACGAACTGCATGAAGTCGTCGGCCTCCCAGTCCAGGCCCAGCGCGTGCAGCGACCACAGCGTGAAGCTGGCATCGCGCATCCAGCTGAACCGGTAGTCCCAGTTGCGCTCGCCGTGCGGCGTCTCGGGCAGCGAGGTGGTCAGGGCGGCCACGGTGGCCCCCGTCGGGGAGTACGTGAGGCCCTTCAGCGCCAGCGCCGAGCGCTGCAGCCAGCTGCGCAGCCGGTGGTCGGGGTAGTGGCCCGCCGCCAGCCAGGTGCGCCAGTAGTGCGAGGTCTCGGCGAGCATGGCTTCGGCCTGGTCGGTCGAGCGCGGCCCGTCCAGCACCGCCGACCACGACAGTGCGCAGAACCGCTTCTCCCCCTCGTTCATCTCGTGGCGCGCCCGCGCCCGGTTGCCCTCGATGCCGAGGCGCATGTCGGTGGTCAGGCGCACCTTCAGGTCGCCGCCGGTGGCGTCGGCCTGGTCGGAGGTGCCCTGCTGCATCGACCACTCGGCCGGCGCGCGCCCGTAGTCGAACAGCGGCTCGCAGATGAGCTCGGCGTTGACCATGCCCTGCACGCACTCGATCGTCCGCACCAGCACGTGGGCCGCATCCTGGTCGACCGGCGGGCGCGTGTGCGGCGTGACCTGGTCCTCGACGTCGCGCCACGGCCCGATGCACAGCGCTTCGCGCACGACCGCCCAGCCGGTCGGCGTCATCCAGGTGGTCTCGAGGATGTTCGTGCCCGGCTCGTACCGGCGCGCGCCGGGGACGCCGACCCCGTACGGCCCGAGCCGGAACCCGCCCGCGCCGCGGTCCAGCAGCGACCCGAAGATGCTGGGCGCGTCGAAGCGCGGCACGCAGAGCCACTCGACGGTGCCGTCGGGCGCGAGCAGCGCGCCCGTGTGGCAGTCGGACAGGAACGCGTACTCCTTGATCGGGGGGAAGGGGGACCCCGGCTCTTCGAGGGGAGGGGCTTTGCTCAAGCATCGGCAACCTACAGGGCGCAGATGGTTGCCAGGCCCGCGAACGGCAGCTACGTTCGCGGGCATGTCCACCGCCCTCTCGTCTCTCTCCAACTTCATCGGCGGCGAGCCGGTCGCCACCGCCGACCACGAGCCCGTCGTCAATCCCGCCACGGGCGAGCCGATCGCCGAGGCGCCGCTGTCCGCGCGCGCCGACGTCGACCGGGCGGTGGCCGCGGCGCGCGGCGCGTTCTCGGCCTGGGCGGCCAAGACGCCGGGCGAGCGGGCGGAGGCGATGCTGGGGCTGGCCGACGCGCTCGAGGAGCGGACGGAGGAGCTCGCCCAGCTCGAGGCCACGAACGCCGGCAAGCCGATCAACGCGTTCCGCGACGACGAGATCCCGTTCATGGTCGACAACCTGCGCTTCTTCGCGGGCGCGTCGCGCGTGCTCGAGGGCAAGGCCGCAGGCGAGTACCTGGAGGGCCACACCTCGTTCATCCGGCGCGAGCCCGTCGGCGTGATCGGCCAGATCGCGCCCTGGAACTACCCGCTGATGATGGCGGTGTGGAAGATCGGCCCGGCGCTCGCCACCGGGAACACGATCGTGCTCAAGCCGGCCGAGACCACGCCGGTGACCACCGTGCGGCTGGCCGAGATCGCGGCCGAGTTCCTGCCTGCCGGCGTGCTCAACGTGGTCTGCGGCCACGGCGACGTGGGCGAGCTCATCGTCGGCCACGACGACGTGGACATGGTCTCCATCACCGGCTCGGTGGAGTCGGGCAAGCGGGTGGCGGAGGTGGCGTCGCAGAGCCTCAAGCGCGTGCACCTCGAGCTGGGCGGCAAGGCGCCGATGGTGATCTTCGACGACGCCGATCCCGCGGCGGTCGCCGAGGGCATCCGGCTGGCGGCGTTCTGGAACTCCGGACAGGACTGCACGGCA
>Ga0157374_10002118_pt1 | contig 16704 bp, 18 predicted proteins | sample M25metaG_FD_115308 | JGI IMG/M metagenome (GOLD analysis project Ga0157374, IMG submission 115308) | Miscanthus rhizosphere microbial communities from Kellogg Biological Station, Michigan, USA - M2-5 metaG | ecosystem: Host-associated > Plants > Roots > Rhizosphere > Soil | place: USA: Michigan...
ACGTCAAAGTGCCGCATATGCACCGCGCGCCACCCGGCTTCGCGCACTACCGCGAAGGCTTCCGGGAGAATCTCGTCGAGTGCGGCTCGCTCGGCCGTCTTGATTTCGTCGGCGTCGGTGATGCCTTGAATGCGCGCGGCGATGCGGGCGCGAAATTCGGTGGTCTTGGCGCGCAGCTGTTCATCTGACAGCTTTTCAGTCTCGGCTTCGAGGTTGCCGATTTGCTGCACGATGGGCAGCAGCTTCTTGATGACCCGCTCGTTGGCGGTTCCAAAGATTTTTGTCAGAATTTTATCGAAAACCACGGGAGTGCTCCAATCTTCCTGTCTGGATGTCGTGAAATTGCAGCGATAAAGGGAGGCAATACGATCGCTGCGCCAGCGCTGGGGGATCAGGCGGAGGCGGGAGGAGGACGCTGGAAGAGAGCGGGGAGCAGAGGTGCCGCCGGCGCGCGGCGGAAAGATCGGATCGATGCGTTCGAGAGAAATGTAATCGGCGAAAGGAGGCCGATGAACAGGACAGGCAGCATTGCAATGAGTGTGCCGGAACTGCTGCTGCGGAACGCGGAGTTGGCCTGGGGCCGAGCGCCGGGACTCGCAAACGCGCCTGAGAGCGCGCCGGAGTTTTGAGTTTGGCTGCGAACCAAGAACTCGAAGACCGGGTGGGCGTATCCCTTGGAACTCTGTCGCCCCGTCTCGGCGTGGGCAACAGACGTGAAAGCGACGGCGGCAATTGCCAGCCACATCCAGGCGTTTCTGTTGCGCGTTTTGTTCCGAGTCCGGGACATAGCTCTACATCTCATATTTTGCCACAAATGGCCATGTGGCCGGCGGGGAGCCGGCACGGCGGTCCTGTCACTTGAGATGCAAAGACAGGGTTTCCACGCGTTCGCCCCTCCGAATGCGCCGCAACTGGTTGAGAAGGTGCTTCACGGGGGACTCGTGATCGCCGTTGTCATCCTCATCGGCATCCTCCTGCTGGCGGATTTCGGCTTTTGCTACTTCGGCAAGGCTGGGCCGGTAAAGGATGGCGAAAGGAAGAAAGGCGAGGCCGAGGGCTACGTCGCGGGCGGAGAAGCGGATGCGGCGGCGTGGCTTCTGACCAGTTTTGCCGGGCCACAAGATCTGCTTGATGGTTGAGGCGATAACAGCGAAGCCCACGAGCGTGAGGGCGATCACCGGGAAGGAGCCGACAAGGGTGAAGAACAATTCAAGATGCACGGGCACTCCAAAAGGTCGGCACGCATGTGCGCGCCATGCGACTGCGTGGGAATGGCTCGAAGCGAACGGATCGGGTCGCACCAAGGCCGCTGAAGCCTGGATGTAGACGGTCAGGGTCGGCTGAGTGCTATGCGAGGGGAGGGGGAGGGCGCTGGAAGGATGGCGCTAGCGAAGGTGCTTCAGGCGCATGTCCAACAGAAAGCACAGCACTGAGCAGCCGAACGCTGAGCGGCGCGACAAGTCCGACAAAAAGGACGGGCAGCAGCGCTAGCCAGGTTTGCTGGTGGGCAGTGTGCCCGCTATGCGGCACCAGAAGGACGACTACTGCGATTGCGACCGCTGCAAGAGCGATCCAGAACCAGGCGCGCTTTGGTTGAAAGGCGTTCATCGCAGGTTGAGGGAAGTATAGCAAGAGCAGAACTGCAGACGCCGCGAGATGTTTTTCGGAATCTTTCGTGAGGCCGGCGGAATCCGTTGATGCGGAGGGATTTATGGCAGACAAAAACAATGCTGCTCTGCGGGATCACCTGGTGAAGTTGTTGACCGAGGCGCAGGCGCACGCCACCTTTGAGGACGCAGTGAAGGGGCTGAAGCCGGAACTGCGGGGCAAGGTTCCGAAAGGGGCAAAACACAGCCCATGGCAACTTCTCGAGCATCTGCGAATTGCGCAGTGGGACATCGTAGAGTTTTCGCGGAATGCGAGACACAAATCGCCCAAGTGGCCGGAAGACTACTGGCCCAGCGAAAAAGCCCCTGCCGATGAGAAGGCCTGGGACAAGAGCGTGCGGGCCTTCAGGCGCGATCTGAAACAAATGGTGGAACTGGTGAGCGACGAGAAGACAGATCTCTTCGCGAAGATTCCGCACGGGGATGGCCAGACGATTTTGCGCGAAGCGCTTCTCATCGCCGATCACAACGCATATCACGTAGGGCAGTTGGTGTTGCTAAGGATCTTGCTGGGTGCCTGGAATTGACAGCCTGATCACGGATACCGTGTCGACTGGTTCTTCAAGTGTTCTGAGTTTGGCTCAGTTTGCTGAAGGCAATTCCGCGTGCACTACCACCAACCGGTCCGCATCGCTCGAACGCGGCACGAGCTTCAATCCAAGTTGCTGCTGCAGTGCTGAGAAGATTGAGAGGTCCTGCGCATAAGCCGGTTGCGGCTGGCTTGCGGCAGCGGCACCCGGCTGAGCAGTCGGGCTGGTGTCGGGCGACCACTCCAGCCGAAAATCATATTTGTCCTTCAAGCCAGTCATATTTACGACGGGCCTGCCTGTCTGTCCTTCGGAGAGAAATTTAGCCAGCGTTGGCATGTCCACTCCCGTAGCGTTGAGCTTTCCGTTTGCTGGCGTGGCGTTCAGTTGAGTCGCGCCGCTGGAGATCGCCAGTTGCTTCGGACCTCCCCTGGCGACCACCAATGCGAAGATCGGCATCGGGACGGACTCTCTTCGAAGCGACAGCTGAAAGCGATCGGCCAGCAGCCGCTGCAAGCGCAGCCTGGTTGGCTTGTGAAACAAGAGAATCTGGTCAGGCCCCATGTTCTTCGGATCGCCACCGACCGGGGTGTCCGGAATCGCGGCCAGATCGAACCTTTTCGACCCTATCCAGCGTGGACCTTCTGCAAGTTGGTCGTCGCCAATGTCGTAAGCGATCTTGATAAGAAAACGAAGTGTGGCATTGGTGATGAACAGTTTCCCGCCGGGGGCAAAGTCGACCTTCAGGTTGCTCCCCGCTGGACTTGGCTTTATCGACGCCACTTCAAACTCGGGCAATGCGGATGTCGCGATCAACTGCGGCACGGGCTTGGCCGGCTCCTGTGCACGCGAGGCGGATGGATTAATGGCACCAACGAGCAAGGGCATCAGGAGAGCCCCGGCTCCGGCGATAACCAACAACGCTTTTCTCGCGATGCTCAAGTCCTCGCCGACGCGGCTCAGCATGATCATCTCGACTCTGCGTTTTAGATGGGAGCCTGTCACTCCCGAGGCGCAAGCCAATGGCGACCGCAGGTAGAACCTGCAGACCGTGACAATCGCCTCCGCATAATCCTGAGGATCATTACCCGCTCTCAGCACCATTTCATCGCACGCGCGTTCACGTTCGGCGATTAGCCGCATTCCGATCCACCGCACCGGGGGATAGAACCAGAACAGCGTCTCCACGATCATGTGGAGCGCAAACGTCAGATTGTCGCGTCTGCGCACGTGGCATAACTCATGTTCAACAATCGCGTCCAACTGTGGTTGGACGAGGTGCTCACTGAGGCCTTCGGGCAACATGAGAACGGGGCGAAAGATACCGAAGACGCCCGGCTCCAGCGGCGCTGAAGTGCATAACACTTGAATGGGCAGGTTCAACGGCGATGCTGATGCGGTGCGCATCGCTGCTCGCATTCGCCGCCAGCCGCGCCATGCAAGAAAGCCGTTGAAGGCGACGCCGCAAAGCCAAAGACACAGTAAAACGCTGACGAATGGGCTCGACGAACTCTGCGGAGCTGATCTGGCCGGCGACGCCAGCACGGCGAGCGGCTCGCTGACTTGCTGCACCGCATGGAACCCCGGCTGATCAACGGTCGGGGATCGCTGCCATTCAATTCCAGTGCCAAGGCCGATCAGGAGGGCGAACGGCACGAGGAACTTCACGGATGCCCCGAGCCACAACCCGTATCGCACCGCGGCGCGATTGCTTTTGAATATGGAAGAGAGCAGGAATACCAAACACGCAAAAAGCGTCGACTGCCATAGGTGATTCGCCAATGCGCTCATCATCCGCGGCCTTCTTTTCGCGATGGCTTTGGTTTGGCGAGCTTGCGGATTGCTTCCTCGGCTTCTTTCAGATCTTGCAATGTCAGCCTGCCGGATTCGACCAGGTGAGCCATCACTGGTTTCGTCCGTCCGCCGAACAAAGCCAGTGCATCATCCATCAACCGGCGTCCGGCGTCGTCGCGAGAGATCGCAGCTTCGAAGATGTTCGCATTGCTGATTCGCCTGACGATCTTGACCGCCTTCTTTCCGTCCAACAGGCGGTAGACGGTAGTTTGGACCGTGGTATACGCGGGCCTCTTCGCTTCAGGAAAAGCTTCTTGAACTTCGCGAATCGAGCACGCGCCACGACTCCAGAGGATGTCCATGACTTGAAGTTCCAGCTTGGATAGTTTGGGGTGAGTCATCTTCTCCAACTACATTCGCCATCACAATCTACTACATACTGTAGTTGGTTAGTCAAGAAGCCGTCTTCGTCATTTTTTTTGGGGGGGGGTAGAAGCTCAGACCTTGCGAAAGCCGCGTTTCGGCTGTCCGGAATTCTTGCTGTCCAAGGTCAGAGAAACCGGCCCCGGGGCGCCCTCGGTCGTAGAAGGCCGAGGCCGCCGGCGAGATTCTTTCATGATTTGGCTCTTTGAGATGTGGCATCATTGCACCGGAGGTTTCACGTGAGCAAGAAGTTGTGTTTTTGGTTTGCAGTGTTGGCAATCGCCCCCGCAGGACTCTATGCGCAGGAAAAACCCCAGGCGCCGGCAACACCCCCGGCAAACCCGATTACCCAGAGCGAAAAAGGGCTTTACATGTTTTTGAGCAATGCCGCAGTTCGTGCGGCTGAGAAAATGCCGGAGGAGAACTATTCGTTCAAGCCAACGCCGGATGTTCGGAGCTATGGCCAGCTCGTCGGCCACGTCGCCGATGCGAACTACATGTTCTGCGCCCAGGCGGTCGGTGAGGCGAATCCGAACAAGAACATCGAGAAAACCAAGACTTCAAAGGCCGATCTTGTCGCCAGTCTGAAAGATGCGGTTGCATACTGCGGCAAGACCTACGACGGCATGAACGACACCAAAGGCAGCGAAATGGTGAAGTTTTTCAGCTTCAATCTTGCCAGGCTCACGTTGCTGTCGTTGAACACCGCCCATACCGACGAGCACTACGGCAACATGGTGACGTATCTGCGGATCAAAGGCATTGTGCCGCCGACCAGCGAGAATCCAACACCGGCAGCGGCGCCGAAGAAATAGATCTCACCGTTGCTGGTTCATTCCCATCCTGAACGCAAAAGACACATTCAGGATGGGGCCACCAGCAACAATTAATTCATCTTCATCCCCGGCATGGCGTCGTGATCCATGTTGTCGTGGCCGTCGTGGTCGTCGGTGGACCAGACCTGGGCGGGATCAGATTCGTTGGGATAGACGTGAACCATCCAGCCGAAGATGTGAGGGTGGAATTCGCCGCCTGCGGCTTCACAGTCCTTGCGGGTGGTGATTGAGCCGAGGAGCCCAAACTTCGCGTTCGGGCCGAAGTAGGCAGCCTTTTGATCTGCCGGCGCCTTGCAGAAGTTGGTGTGCTGATGCCAGTGCGCAATGCTCAGCGGAATGCGATCGTTGATTTCATCTTCGGTTGCATCGACGCGATCGGTGTACATGACGCCGATCAGCTTGTAGCCGCCGTCGGGAGTCTTGCGGTAGAGCAGCGATGTGGGCTTCAGCGGATCGAAATGGTCGTGCGCAGCAAGTCCGTTGGCCAGGTTCGTGAAGTGGTAGAGCGGCTGCGGAATATTGGGCAAAAAGATGCGGAAACCGTCGTTGAGCGCGTTGTGGTAGTCCTCGTAAGGCATCATGGCCTGCTTCGCGGCCGCGACGATCGCCTCGGCCTTGGGTTGATCTCCCGGCTTGATGGGGCGCGGCAAAGTCATGTACATGTGGCCCGACATATGGGCCATGCCCTTCATGTCATGTTCTGCGGAGGATTGCGCAGGCAGAATCGACACGAGCGAGACGAGAAGCATTGCGGAGCAGAGAGAACGAAAGCGCATCAGGCCTCCGGGGATGATGAGAGTCTGTACGTTATGACGGTGAAGCGAGTTCCGAGGTTTACAGGAAGATCGTAACCGGGCGTGGAGGCCGACTTGAAGCCGCACGGGGGCCACAGCGGCCTAACTTCAGCGTGCGCCGTGCCCCAAAGAGAACGGCGCAGAGATGGTTGTCTCTGCGCCGTGCGGGTCGAGAAGGGGGAGGGATGGCGACTCAGTGAAGAGAGGGGATAACGCCGGGCGCGAACAGATCGGAAAGGTCGTTCACATTTGCGGCGTCGCCAAGGAAAGGCGAGTTGCCGCCGGATGCCTTGACGTGGAAGATCTCCTGCATGGTGCGCAGGTCAGATGAATGGGTGAGGTCAACCTGGCTCGCGTATGGCAGGCCGGCTTCGTTGGGATGCGCGAGATCGGAGATGACGATCTCGGGGACGGTGTGGTTGAAGTCGTCGGCGTTGTCGCCCGACTCGCCGTCAGCTTCCGACTCGTCCCACCAGAGGATAATGACGCCGCCATCCTTGTAGGCCTTGGACGCCATGATCATGGGAACCAGCCGCGCAAGGGCGTTGTCGCCGACCTTCAGCTGTGAGGCGTCTCCGGTGAGGCCGGCGAATCCTGCGCTGAGCGAGCTGTGCTGGTCGTTGTACTGGTTGGGAGTGATCCAGACATAGTTGGCGATATCGTTGTTGTCGAGGTCGAACTCAAGCTGCTGAAGCGGCGCATAGTTGAACCGCAGCGGATTGGATGTGGTGGTGTTGTTGCCGCCGTTGGTGTCGTTGAAGTACACCATGGGGTTGTGCTTGGCCGCGTAGTTGTACTGCAGGGAATCGTTGTAAGCGTTCAGCAGGCTGTTCGAGTCGAAGACCCCGCTGAGGCTTGTGAGAGGAACTGTCCACTCGCTCTTGGGGGCCGGCACGTTGGTGAGCTTGCCGTTCACGGTGGCCAGATCGATGTCTTCCTGGTAGGACTTCCAGGTTTTGCCGGATTTTTGAAGCAAGGCCGTGAGGTGCTGCGTGGTGCTTTGCGAATTAGGCGGCGTGTCCTTGAATGGATCGTCGTCGTTGGCGATCCCGAAGTTGGTGCCGGCCTCTGCCCAGATGTAGTTGGGCTCGGACGGATGGATGTGAGGATTGCTGCCGCTCTGGGTCGCGAGAACGTTGTGGTACGACATCGCATACGAGGTGTGCTTGCTGATGTTGACCGCTTTGCCATTGATCCACGCCACTGCCGTTCCGTTGACGAGGCTGTTGATGAATGGATTGTTCGGATTCTGATAGATCTGCTGAATCTTGCCGGGGAGTTGAGCTGGTTGGGTCCAATTGTGGTTTTCCATCGCGATGACGAAGACGTGCTTGATCTCGCGGCTATCGCGATCATCCTGATTGTCATCGCCTTTTTGAGCAACGGCACTGGCCGATACAAGCGCAGCAAACATGGCGAGCCCTGCGAGAGGGCGAAGTCGAGCGATATTCAGCATTCTGTTCCTCGAGAATTGGGGAAATTACGAAGAACGCACCGGGTCTCATCGCGGCTCTTCCCGCAGCAATTGCCGGCCATCGACTCTCCGCTTTGAGATTCGTAGCAGCTGATTGTTGCGATCAGATGATGGCGAGGTTAAAGAAGAACACGAGAGTCAGATTGTGTTGGAACAACCAGCCCGCGAGCTCACTGACAACGATTGGCGTTACCGGCCCTCTGCAATGGCTTTGCATTGCTTCCGGTCAGACTGCGCCGTGCAGCGCCACGAGGCGTTCTGAGACGGCCTCGACGATTTGCTCATGTACCTCGTCGATCGTGAGATTGCCTTCGATCAGAATCACCTGGTTAGGTTCTCGCCGGGCGATCTCGCGGTACTTCTCCCAGACACGGCGGAAGAACTCTCCCTGCTCCTGCTCGAAGCGGTTTTCGTCCTGACCGGTTTTTGCCGCGTGCTTTTCGTTCCGGCGACGCGCACGAGCGAGGCTCGCATCCAGCGAGGGCAACAGCAGTAGCGTCAGATCGGGCTGCAGGTTGCCGCAGACAAGGCGATGCAGCTCAAGCACGCGTTCTGAGCCAAGTTCGCGGCCACCACCCTGGTAAGCCTCAGTCGAATCCGTGAAGCGATCGCAGAGCACCACGCGTCCGGCTGCCAATGCCGGCTCAATAACTTCGGCGATGGCCTGCGCGCGGTCAGCGAACATGAGGGCCATCTCGGTCATCGATGCGAGCGGCGTCGAGCCGGAGTCAAGCAGCAGGCCGCGGATGCGATCTCCCGTCGGAGTGCCGCCGGGCTGCCGCGTCACCAAGGTCTGAATGCGGCGAGTCTCCATCCAGGCTGCAAGCCGCTTGATCTGCGTGGTTTTGCCGGAGCCATCGAGGCCCTCGAGCGTGATGAACAATCCCCGAGGCATGGGGTGAGTCTAGGCTGTGACACCGAAGCGCTGCAAGGATCTCAACCCGGACATCATGTTGTGTGCGTAGTAACCGTGACCCCCATGCTTCAGTCGTGTTACAACAATTCAATTCAAAATCCGGCGGAGAGAGAATGGTCCCCTCGAGTTCTGTTTTACTGCCCGCATAAAAGGCCGTCCGCTGAAACTATTTGATCGAAGAAATCACTATTCAATGGAGTACCTGATGTCCAAGCCCTCTCGAATGAAGTCCCTTATTGTCACTGTAGCCTTCGCGGTTGCATTTTCTGCAGCCGCCCGCATCGACGCCCAGAATCTGACACTTGAAGGCCAGACCGGCGGGTTCATTACACCCACCGCTTACGTGGTCCTCAGCGAAAAGGGGCACGCGTGGTCGCATCCCGCGATTGGGTATCACTTTGTGAATGCTTCGAAAGTGATTGGGTATGTTCACACATTCTCGATCGAGGAGGGCATCGCAAACCGCTTTGAGTTCGGCTACACGCGGAGCGTCCACACAAAAGGGAACAGCCCAAGCTTCAGCGGCCTGTGGGACTTCTCCGGGATGAACGTATTCAACGGCAAGGTAGTCGGCATCAAGGATGGGCAGTTCGGTCCGTGGACGCCGGGCATCGGAGCTGGATTTGTTGTGCGCACCAATGACAAGTTTGTAAGTGGAGCGCTCAACGAGCTCGAGACGGGAAAAATGAAGTCGTATACGAATGGCGACATCTATGTGGCCGTGACCAAGACGTGGCTGCATCCGCCTGTGCCGTTTCTGGTGAACCTTGGGTGGAAAGCTACCAATGCTTCTATTTACGGACTTGGCGGGCAGTCGACGCGATTGAGTGGGCGGCTGTTCGGCGGCCTGGGGATTCCCTTGCCGCTTGGCCACAATCTCGCGGCCGTTCCGGCCGTGGGGTTTACGCAAGAACCGCCACAGGTGGTGAATTTGAAGCCGATCCTTTTCCCGCCCGGAAGCGGCGCGCACATTCCGACGACGATGGATTATGCAGTTCGCATCACGCAGAAAGAGAACCCGCATTTTGCCTTCGATATTGGAGTGGGACATGTTGCAGGTGTCATCGGAACCACTGCGGTTCCTACCGGTGTTGCGAATCCTCCCTTCGTTCTGGTCCCGATCGATCTGAAAGCCAACACGGTTGTCGGGACTGGTTTGAGCATTCGTTATTGATTTTTCTGGATTCGCCTGCCAGAAGGAGGGCACGCGATAACTCGTGTGCTCTCTGCCATCTACTCTCCACCACATAACTAAAGTGACCGCTCGGGGTGCAACTTTGCATGGCGCTCAGGGTTTAGGCATCCGTAGTCTGAAAATGCTGCTGCCATTCGGACCGCGAAGTTTATACGGTCATCCCGTCAGAGCGGAAAATTTCTGCGAAGCGGGTGAAAGAAACTGGAGGAGAATTTCCATGCAATTACTCCGAAAATCACGATGGATGCTTTTGGCATTCCTGCTTTCTCTTGTTCCCGCATCTTCTTTTGCGGGTGTTCTGATCAGCGTGAATATCGCGCCGCCGGTGCTGCCGGTTTACGAACAGCCACCTTGCCCGGAGGCGGGCTGGATGTGGACGCCGGGATATTGGGCATATGGTCCTGAAGGCTACTACTGGGTGCCTGGCTCGTGGGTGCCGGCGCCGTATGAAGGCGCACTTTGGACTCCGCCGTTCTGGGGCTGGTCAGGCGGTCTCTATGTATTTCATCCAGGGTACTGGGGCCGTCACGTCGGCTACTACGGCGGAATCAATTACGGCTTCGGATACATGGGAGTCGGATTCGTCGGTGGATATTGGCACGGACGCGACTTCCTCTACAACACCGCTGTAGTGCGCGTGAACAACGTGCATATCCGCAACGTCTATGTCGACCGCACGATCGTAGAACGCAATACCATCGTGAATGAGCGGCGTGTTTCATTCAATGGTGGCCGCGATGGAATTCATCACGATATGCGTCCCGAAGAGCGCAATGCAATGCGCGACCGTCACATCGGCGAAACGTCAGTGCAGATGCACCACATGGATGCGGCGCGTAACGATCGGAACTTCTACGCACGCAACAACGGCGGGCATCCGCAAACGGTAACTGCCGAGCGTCCGATGGGATTCCATGGGAATGAAGGCAACAACCGGCCGCAGGCTCAGACGTTTAACAATAACCGCGGGCAGAACAGGCCGGATTTTCAGCGAGGCCAGCAGCCCGCGAGAAACACGGAGCTGGAACAGCGAAATAATCAGCAGCGCAACAACGACCGCGGTGCGTTCAGCAACCAAGGTCGCCCGCAGCCGCAACAGCGAGGCTTCGAACAACAGCCGCGCGGCAATTACCAGCAACCCCGCGGGAATGCACAGCCCCGTAACGAAGGCCGCCCGGCACCACAGGAGCATGGTGGTGGCGGAGGTGGACGTCCGCAGCATGAGGACAGGGGACACAAATAACTCTGCTGAGTTTTGTCTGATTCAAGAGAGGCCTGCGGTTCAACCGCGGGCCTTTCATTTTTCGCGGCGATCGGAGCTAAGATGTTGCCGGACGAATCCCGGCGACCTCTATTTCGAGGCCGCCGAAATCGGGGTGTAGATTCTCGCGGATCCGATATGCGACATCTATGCGCGACTCCTGGACGAGTTCGAGCTCAGCTGATCTTCTGGCCATATCCCAACCCACCGCGCGGGTTGCGCCTGTTCCGTCATGTGCGAGTTCCAGGCGGAGATGACGATCTTTCATAATGCGCGGCGACGAGACGAGTCGCGCATTGCGCGCCATAAAAATGGGCTCGGGATTTCCGTGGCCCAGAGGCTCGAGTTTCCGCAGCCATCCGGCGAGTACTGCGGTGACGTTATCAAGCGGGAGTTCGGCATGAATGCGCAGGTCGCGTTCCGGTTCTCGCTCGGCAAGGCGCTCAGCAGCGCAGTCGGCGAGGCGGCGTTTCAGTTCCGGTAGCGACTCTGCAGGAAGAGCAAAGCCCACGGCAAAAGCATGCCCGCCGAAACGCGTGAAGAGATCGGAACATGTCTCGATGGCAGAGAGCAGATGAAACTGGTCGACCGAGCGGCCCGATCCGTGGGCAATGCCATCTTCCACACTAATGACCAGGGCCGGCTTGGCCGTGCGTTCCACCACTCGTGAAGCCAGGATCCCGATCACTCCGCGATGCCAGCCATCGCCATCCACCACAATCAGGCGCGATGCGGCAAATTCTGGATCGTTGGCGAGGCGGTCTTCAATTGCGGCCAGCGCTCGAGCTTCAGTTTCTCGTCGTTCGCGATTGAGGCGGTCAAGCTTGTTGGCCACCTCGGCCGCTCTTGCGGAATCGCGCGTGCAGAAGAGCTCGATGATGTCCGAGGCCACGTCCATACGGCCTGCGGCGTTGATACGAGGCGCGAGGCGGAAGGCCACATCGAATCCTGTGAGAGGCTTCGATGCCGGGTCCAGCTGCGCCGCCGCAAACAGCGCCCGCAAGCCGGCTCCGACGGGACGGCGCAGTTCGCGCAGCCCAAGAGCGGCGATGACACGATTCTCGCCTTTCAGCGGGACAGCATCGGCGATGGTTGCAATGGCCGCAATCTTGAGGAAGCTGGGCAGGAGTTTGTCGCGCGTGCGCGCGGCGTCGTGACGTTCAAGCAGAGCCTGCGCAAGCTTAAGGGCAATGGCCGCGCCGCAAAGCGATTTTTCCGGATAGCTGCAACCGTGCTGATTGGGATTGAGGATTGCCAATGCATCGGGAAGGGCATCGTCTGCCCGCGAAAGGTGATGATCGGTGATGATCAGGTCGAGGCCCAACGTGCGGGCCGCTTCAGCTTCGGCGAAGGCGCGCATCCCGGTGTCGACGGTGACGACCAGGCGAACGCCCTCCGCGTAAGCCGCCTCAAGCACGGCCGATTGTAGACCGTAGCCCTCACGGATCCGATGTGGAACGTGGAAGCGGATTGTTCCGCCGAGCATTTCAATCGCAGTCTTCAGGAGAACCACTGCTGTCGTTCCGTCGACGTCGTAATCGCCGTACAGCAAGATTGGATCTTTGCTCGCGATAGCGGCCTCGATGCGCTCGACCGCCGTCTGCATTCCCCGCATCAGCAAAGGATCGTGCAGATGAGCGACTTCGGGATTGAGAAACGCGAAGGCCTCGGCTGCCGCCGTGATGCCGCGCGCGATCAGCAGTTCTGCGAGGACCAATGGTATGCGAGCCGACGATGCCAATTCCTCTGCATCGCGAGGATGAGGCTCAGCAAGAATCCAGCGTTGGCGAGGGGCTGCGAGGACTGCAGGACCGTTTTGCATTGCGCCGGCGGCGCTCACTCTGCTTACTCGTCCTCTTCGTCGTGTTCGTGATCGTGGTCGTCGATGACGATGTCGTGGAAGCTCTCAATGTCTTCGAGAAGGGACTGGAAGCGCTCGTACCACTCGGTGGTGCTCTCGTGCAGGATAACGATTCCCTGGTGGATAAAGCCGAGCTGGATGTAGCCGATCATGCCGGCATACTTGCGCAGCCACTGCGCTTCGACCAGTTCGGTCGCCTCTTCGTCGGGGAAGTTCATCTCCCCCGCTTCTTCAACCAGCCGGTCGAGCTCTTCGCGCTCGAGGCTCATCTCGCTGAAGGTGACAAACGGCGCGCCGACGCGCTTCGCCATTTCAACGAAGTCTTTCCACGAATCGGCGTTGTCTCCGCCCTCCCACACAATGGAAGGAATGTCTTCCGTTACGTATCCCGGAAGACGGACGAGGCCGTGGCCTTCAATGAAAGCCACCATATCGTCCTTAAGCGACAGTAGATTGTCCGTACCCATAATCAAGCAATCATTCTCTCAGATGGAGCCACCGCACGATTGGGCAAATGTGGAAACTTGGCTGCCGTGCGGGGCGATCTGCCGCGGACCTGTAATCTGGAAACAGGAGGCATCATTTGCCGGTTTTCAAGCACCACGTCTTCGTCTGCCATAACACCCGTCCGGAAGGGGCGCCGCGGCCATCCTGCACCACGGACGGAAAGAGCGAGCTGCATACCCAGCTGCAACAGCTTTCGAAAGCAGCGGGGCTGGGAGGTGCGGTTCGCATCAACAAGTCCGGCTGTCTGGATCAGTGCGAACACGGGCCAACGGTTGTGGTGTACCCCGATGCGGTCTGGTACGGGCACGTTCGGCCGGAGGATGCGGCGGAGATTGTGCAGGAGCACCTGATTAACGGGCGTCCGGTGGAGCGGCTTCGGCTGGCCGATGAGTGCGTCAATACAAAAACCTGCCCGCACCGCGTTCCTGCAGTCAGTGGTCAGTAATTCGCGGCCGGCAATCAATGGTCAGGAGGCCTGCTGTAATGTACACCTGCCGGGCCGATGCGTTATCTTTAATACTTAGCCCATGATCTTTTCTCGCGAATACATTGGGTATCTCGCCCGCCGCACGGTCAAGCACCTCATCGACGCCAAAATGATCACCACGAGTGACTTGAAGGGCACAGAGGCGCACGTTACCAGCGGTCTCACCGACGAGCTTTCGCTCGAAGACCGCATCAACGAAGAGGTGCGCGTCATTCTCGAGGCGTACTCCGAAGAAATGCGCAAGTCGGGTGCGCAATATCAGGAGATGTTCAAGAAGGTAAAGACGGAGCTGGCGAAGAAGTACAAGGCGGTGCTATGAGGATCAGCCGCGACAAGCTCAATAAGCTGGCTCACACCGTGGCCGACACGCTGGCCGACATCGACCAGGTCGGCTTCATGGAAGATCGCAACACCATCCGCCAAGAGGCCCGCAAGGCACTGGAAGGCCTGCTCATGGAAGAGGCGCGCATCGATACCGCAGCCCGACAGAAGATCGCCTCGCAGCGCAAAATCATCCTCGAAGGCTCGCAGGAGTGGGAGATTCTCTACCGCAAATACTACAACGAGGAAGTGCGGAAATTGGGCATTTAGCGCTGCTCGGGCAGGACCTGCGAGTTTTGCATCCAGTTGATTTTTTGATAGATTAAGAGAGCGGCCGTGAGGCCGACCCCCTCCAAATGTGGCGCTATCGTCTAGGGGTTAGGACGTGAGATTCTCAATCTTAAAACCCGGGTTCGATTCCCGGTAGCGCTACCAGATATCTGACGCTAAGGCCCGCTAGATCAGCGGGCTTTTCCTTTGCGTTGAAATCCTGTTAGCGCGTGTTTGTGGCACAGAGCGCGAAATCTGTGGCACATCCTGTGGCACAGTCGCTAGGGGCTAGGGGCTAAGGACGTCTTTGCAGATTGTGATGTTCACTTCGCGACGCTGATAGGGCGCTATGGCCTTCGCGCGAGACCGATTCGACCTGAGCAGGGGAATCACCGGGTGTTAAGGAAGCACCTGCAAAATGCAAAGGTCCGAGTAGCGATGCAAGCACACTTTGCATCATCCGGAATGGGCGGGCTACCAGCGTCCACCAGACGGACAAGAACGCCCAAGCCCTGAACTGCTTTTCGGGCTGACAATGTCTGGCGCGCTACGGCCCTTGATTGGCTCGAGCACAACGGATAATCACCGGGCTTCATGTTGCATCACTCTCGCCCTCGCCGCATTGATCCGGGCAGCCAGTTGTCCTCTGACTGTGTTCTCTTTTCCGGCTGGGATGATCATTGGTTTCCATTCCTCGAGGGGCTCACCGCGCTCCCCTTTCTCGCGGGCAGCCTTCATCCTATCGGCAAGCCCGCTGCAATCGAGTTCCCTATCCCAATGGCTGTCCGCCTCGCTCTCTTGCCGAGCGGCAACCAGAGCACGAACTGCAGCCCTGGAGTGCTCCGAACCAAGCCGCAGATACCCGACGCCTACCCTCGAGGCTGTGGCGGGCAGCAAAGGTCTCTTGGCGCGTTTTGTGCGGAATTCCCGCATTGGGACTGTATTCCCCTGTTGCGCATAGAATACCCCGATTCGCTGTTGCCGTCGCCTAGCCCCATACTCGAATCGCCTCGGCTTACTCTGACGATCACAACCAAGTTCGAGAAAGATGCATCGAATCGCCTGCAGGTGAAATGAAGTGATGTCGCTGCGCGCCTCCCGAGAAACCATAGATTCCTTGCGTATCACTCTTCAGAGTTTGGAGCTGAGCGCTGAAGCAACTTCAGATCCCGAGGCGGTCGCGGAGCTTAAACGGATACTGCTGAGGCGTATCGCTGACCTCGAAATGGTCGATGCCTTGGACGCTCAATCATCCGCATCCGCCACACCCGTTGAGCAACCTGACGAGCTACCCCTACTTGAGATTGTTGCAGCGGAAGCACAGCCGGAGACTTCACCTGCTCGCATAGATGAAGAGCGGGAAATAAAACCCTAGGCTCTGCATCTCTCGCTACCTGTGTCCGAAACTTCCCTCCCTCTCGATGCGAACCCTGCCTAAGGCACCCGCATCAAAGCACAAGTGCCAATACGGCTTCCGGATCGACCTGCTGCGCATTCTGCGAGCGACGCTCTGGTTGATGACTGGCCGCGGATTTTCAGGAAGCCGCAAAGCCTGAACGTATCTTGTCCCAGGGTGGACCAACATCGCTATGAGTATGCAGTCGAACCGTTCAATGCTAGATACGCTCCGGGATATGTTGAGCAAGTTGGAAGCGCATTCCGGCCCCGATTCTGGCACTCAATCGGACCTAAAACGCATTATCCGTGAACGCATCGCTGATATCGAAGCCTCTCAGCAAGTCGGCGGAAGGTAAACACATCGTGTCTGCGGTGTCGAAGAGCTCAACAAGTAGACCAATGTCTCACCTTGGCATGTGAGCCTACCGTGTGCAGAGCAGGACTGAGTTCGAGATTCCCGAGAGCGGATGCAGCGGAACTGGACGCGGAAATTGTGACCATGCGGCAGCGCTAGGAGGACTTGGGAGAGAAGTTCTGGAGGCCAGTCTCAATCCGAGGCACATTTTGCTCATCTGGAGTTTTTTGGGGGGATTACCTCGGAAAATATGGACGCGCACGAATGATTGCGACGCCGCGCAGATCATCCAAGGCGATGGGCGGTCTGAGTAATCGCCTAGGAGTGGCCGAGGACCGCCGGCAGATCGGCCTCAGCGATGTAGCTTGTCATCGCTTGTGCCAACTGGGAGTCGACTTCGTCTGCAATGACCATCACGTCAACCAGAAGCTGGCTGAAATCCACTTGCTGAAGATTATTCTGCAACGTTTGAAAGATGCTGACTTGCAGCATCCGGGATTCCTCCACCAACATGGCAGCCGTATATCCTTGTCTGCGTCTCATCCGACCATGTTCAGCAGCGTCGGCTGAAACTGAAGCATGAGTGCCCAAGGGCAGAGGATGGCGAAGGCGGTGCAC
>Ga0157374_10002120_pt1 | contig 16700 bp, 13 predicted proteins | sample M25metaG_FD_115308 | JGI IMG/M metagenome (GOLD analysis project Ga0157374, IMG submission 115308) | Miscanthus rhizosphere microbial communities from Kellogg Biological Station, Michigan, USA - M2-5 metaG | ecosystem: Host-associated > Plants > Roots > Rhizosphere > Soil | place: USA: Michigan...
AGATTGGCGACCTGGGTCAGCACATTGGCGCGCGCCTGCGCGACGCGCGCGCTGTAGATGCTGTCCTCGATCCGAACGAGCACGTCGCCCGGCTTCACGTCCTGATAGTCGTTGACCGGAACCTCCGAGACATAGCCAGAGACCTGCGGGCTGATGACTGTCGTCTGGCCGCGCACGTAGGCATCGTCGGTCTGCTCGAAACGGCCGGCGAATGGGGGCAATCGCCAGGCGTACAGGATTGCCGCAAACGCGGTCAGGACGAGCAGGAGAATGACGATCGTGGCGAGCGAGGACTTCGCCGGCGGGCTCCACCGCGAGGGAGCGACTTCGGGGGTCTCGACCGGCGCCTGGGGCGCGGGAGCGACTTCGGGCTCAGGCGTCGGTGCGTGACGCGCCGGTTCGGCAGCGCGGCCGGTTTCGCTGGTCGGAACTGAAATTTCGTGCGCGTCGTCGGACTTCATCGTGCGGACTGTCCTTCTCTCTTGAGCGCCTCGAGCTGAGCCATGGCAGCCTGCGCAAAGCGCACGATCGGGGAAACCTCTCCCTCCCGCCGCATCTTGAGCTCGATCGCAATGCCCCAAAGCAGCAGCAGGAAAGCGCACAGGGCTATGATCATGAAGACGTCATTGAAGGCGAGAACATTTGCTTCGCGCGTCACTCTCTGGCCGAGCAGCGCGGCGCCTTCTGCATTGCGGAGCGTCGGGTCGGCAATGATTCCTCCGACTTGCTGCGTCCCCTTCGCCAGCCGCCCCGCAACGGTCGGATTGCCGAGAGTCACCTGCTGAACGAGGATGTTCGAGTGGAATTTCTCGCGGATTGTCTGAATGGTTCCGAACAGGGCCGAGCCAACGAGTCCCCCGAGATTCTGCGTCGCCAAGAAAACGACCAGCCAGCTGATGAAAAATTGGGGCCCCTGCAGCAGCGTCCGTGAAAGCCCGATGATCATTGCTGGCCCGATGAACAGCAGGGCAGCGAAACCGATCAGCGCCTGGCTGATGAAGAAATTGGCTGGGCCAGTCAGGTTCGTCGCGCCCGAATCCAGGAAGGCCCCGATCGTGATCAGGAGGCAAGCCGCCTGAATTGGCCGGGCCGGAGATTCGGGCCTGGTCGCGAAAATGGCAGTGAGCAGCCCGGCCAGCGAGGCGAAGGTGACAATGACGTAAAGCGTACGGAATTGCTCGGTGCCATAGCCGAGCACCGACAGGAGCCCGACCGACGCATAGTTTTGCTCGGCGAGGATGACTCGAATGCAAAAAGCGACCGCGGCAATTCGCAGGATTGCCTTCTGGCCGAGGAATCGTGTCATGAGCAGCGGCTTCGAACGATTGTGCTCAACCATCACCGCAGCCGTGATGAGGACAATCGCTCCCACCAGCGCCCAGCCGAGCCAGGCCCGCTCGAGCCACCAATCGATCCGTCCAACGGCCAGCACGGAGCAAAGCAGGCCAACCCCCGGAACCATCAGGGCGATCGTCAGGAAGTCCGTCGGCTCGAACACCTTGTCGCGTTCGCTCGGCGGGAGTGGAAGCGCCAGCACTGCCGCGAGCGTGAGCAAGGCCAGCCCTAGTTCGAACATGTAGGCCATCCGCCAGTCGCCCCATTCAAGCAGCGAAGGAGCAAGGACGCGCGCTAGCGGTGTGGCCAGTTGCGGCACGCTGACCCCGATCATGATCCCATGGATTCTCTTGGGCGCCGGCATGGCTTGGAACCAGGTCAGTACGCCAAGGGTCGAAAGGCCCGCTGCAGCGATGCCGCTTACGGCGCGCACCAGCATCGCGGACCAGAAGCCGTGCATGAACAGGTGGAGCAACGTCGCAAAAATGTAGCCGACGAGAACAAGTCTCAGGAACAATTGAAGCCCGAACTGCTGCCGGAACTTCACCAGGACCAGGTTGGAGCAAATGTAGGTTGTGGCGTAAGCGGCGGGGATCCAGGCCGCCTCCTCGGCCGTCAGCCCCAGCGTTCCCTGAAAATAGGAGATGTTGGCGCTGACCAACGCATTGCCGAGCCCACCGGTGAGGCCCGCAAGCAGGCCGATCGCGCCATAGGCCCACATGCGCGTGAGCGGATGTTCGGGATTGTATGGCGAGCCCGGGATAATCGGCCGCTCGTGGGGCTTGAACTGATAAGCCAGGGTCATGCGCGATGCCCGTTCGCTCCTTGGGGCGCCCTACGCTTGGACAGGCCGTTCGGCGTCTGCGCATTACCACTGTCGCAATCGCCTTGCCACGCGGTCATGGCACTGTCTGAAAGCATGCGCCCGACGGCGACTTGGTTTAGGCTTGGTAGTCCCGACCGGAGATTCGCCGATGAACTCGATACTGGCAGAAGAGACCGGAACTGGAACCTTCCAGGTCCGCATTGATACGGGGGATCACAGGTTCCTGATGGATGAACCGGAGGAATATGGAGGGCTGGGTTCGGGACCGAGCCCCTTCGACCTGCTGTGTGCGGCGCTCGCGGCCTGCACCCTGATGACGATGAAGCTTTACGCAAAGCGCAAGGGCTGGACGCTCGAACGCCTCAGCGTCCGAGTCACGCATGAGAAGGGATCCGCCGACAAGCGCGATCGCTTCGATCGACTGCTTGAGCTCGGCAACGTGACTGACGAGCAACGCGAAGGCCTGCTCAAGATCGCCCAACGTTGTCCGGTACATTTGCTGCTCGAGCGCGGGGCGGACGTGACCGCGTCCATCGCTGCTGCCGAGCTTCCGGCCGCCCAGTCCGATAGCCTGCACGCGCAGGAAATCGACGAGCTCTGCCGCGAAGTGGGCTGAGCGGCTCGGGGTCCAGATAAGGCCTCATTGACCGACTCGATCTGCCGGGCGCAGTGGCAGTCCGGGCCGCCCGTCCGGTTGCTCCTTCAACGTTCGCGTGGCCCCATCGCAGCGTGTTCTCCCTTCCCCAGACCAGGAGAATGGCCATGTCAGATACGACGCCGCCCGCAGGCGGTGCGGATACCCTCACCCCGCAGCCCACGACGACTTCAACCGAGACAACCAGGACGTTCGTCATCGGCGGCGCAGAAAACAGGCCGGCCGACGATGTTTCGATCCGCCCGTTCAGCTATCGCGCGACGGACGAGGAGCTTACCGAACTCAAGCGCAGGATCCGGGAGACGCGATGGCCCAGCCGCGAGCTGGTGAATGACGCCTCCCAAGGCGTGCAGCTCGCGACGATCCAGAAGCTCGCCGACTATTGGGCCAATCAGCATGACTGGCGGAAGGTCGAGGCGCAGATTTTCAGCTATCCGAACTTCGTCACCAGTATCGACGGCGTCGACATTCACTTCCTCCACGTGAAGTCAAAACATCCGGATGCATTACCCGTGATTATCACCCACGGCTGGCCGGGATCGATCATCGAGCAGCTGAAAATCATCGAGCCGCTGACCGACCCGACGGCACATGGCGGGACGCCGGAGGACGCGTTCGACGTCATAATCCCTTCAATGCCAGGTTATGGTTTTTCCGGAGCACCGACAGTCCCGGGCTGGGGCCCGGAAAAAATCGCCAGCACCTGGGCAACCTTGATGGACCGCCTAGGATACGCGCGCTATGTCGCCCAAGGCGGCGATTGGGGAGCTCAGATCGTCGACTTCCAGGGGGCGCAGGAAGCGCCCGGACTGCTTGGCATCCACACGAACATGGCCGGAGCGATCCCGCCCGAAATCGACGCTCTTGCGTTAAAGGGCGCCCCGGCGCCCGACGGCCTGGATGAAGAGGAACAAGCCTCATTCGATCACGTCTCGTTCTTCTACAAACATGGTCTCGGCTACGCGAATGAGATGGGGAACCGTCCGCAAACCCTCTATGCGCTTGAGGATTCTCCTGTCGGGCTGGCCGCGTGGATCATCGACCATGACATCTGGACCTACAGGCAGATCGCGCGGGTGTTCGACGGCGAGCAACTGGGCCTGACACGCGATGATATCGTCGACAATATCACGCTCTACTGGCTGACGAAGACAGCAGTGTCCTCGGCCCGGCTTTATTGGGAGAATCACAACGCCTTCTTTGCTTTCAAGGGCGTGAAGATTCCTGTCGTTGTCAGCGCGTTCCCAGAGGAGATCCCCGGCGCAATTCCACGCAAATGGGCCGAGCAGGCCTATCCAAAGCTCATTTATTACAAGAAGCATCCGGCAGGCGCGCACTTCGCGGCTTGGGAACAGCCGAGGGCGCTTGTCGATGACATGCGGGCGGGATTCAGGTCCCTTCGCTAGTTCATGAAGGCGGGGCGGCTCCGGCCGTCCCGCCTGACGCTCGAATTCGCATAGACGTAGCGCCATTTCTGTCGCCCATCCGGTGGCGCTCCAGCGAAGCATAAGCAAAGCCAAGGGTCGTCGGCCCCAGGGGTCGATTGACCGAGGCGCGCCCTTCGGAATCCCAGCCGTCGATATCGGTCCGGCCCGCATAATCATTGTGTCGGACCAGGAGAGTCCCGCCGACGGCCGACCGATATTATCATCACGCCGCCGCCTTCTGGGCCTGGACCGTCCCTTACAATATCGCGATCAAGGGCTGCTTCCTGGCGCTGTTCCTGGTGCGCGGCCACCGCGCCACGATCGCGCTGCTCGCCGCCCAGATCCTTTTCTTCATCGCGCCCTATTGGCACGCGGGCGAAATCGAGCGTCTTCGCCTGGGCCTGCTCGGATATTGAGACGGAGCGAGTCAGCTTTCGACCCATTGCACGCATTGGGCTTGAGCCACTGCGTTTGACTTTCGTCCACGACCCGCGCAGCCACAAGCGCGCCGCCTTGGCGCCGGCATCTTTCGCATTTGCGTCCAGCACTACCTCTTGGAGGGGGCTCAGATGTCGAACGAAGTTGCCGGAGACCAGGTCCGGCCTGGCATTTCCCCCTATCTCGTGACGCTGCTCGGGCTCGCGATGTTCCTCAATTACACGGACCGCGGGAGTCTTTCGATTGTCGCGCCGGCGCTTCAGCAGCAACTCGGAATCAGCAATGCCGCGATGGGAGTGACCCTGTCGGCATTCTTCTGGAGTTACGCAATTGCCCAACCCGCGGCAGGCTGGGTTGCCCAGAGGTTCGCGCCGCGGACTGTGCTCGCAGTGGCGACCGGCCTGTGGTCGGTGGCGACCTTTGCCTGCGGCCTAGCCACCGGCCTGGTCATGCTCTTCGTATTCCGAATGTTGCTGGGTCTCGCCGAAAGCGTGATCTTCCCAACCAACGCTCGGATCTTCGCGGAGCATGCGCCTGAGCACCAACGGGGCCGTTGCAACAGCGCGATGAGCATTGGACATTCGATGGGTCCGACCGTCGGCACACTGGTCGGTGCAATGATCCTTATCGCCTATGGGTGGCGCGCCGTGTTCTTTGCGCTCGGCGCGCTATCGCTCTTGTGGCTGGTTCCCTGGCTTGCCCGACGCGACCCTTCACTCGAAGCCAAGGCGGCCTCGGCACATGAGCCCGCATCTTATCGCGAAATCCTCTCTCAACGCTCGTTGTGGGGAGCCTGTCTCGCCCAGTTTTGTTATTCCTATCCCTTCTATCTCGTTCTCACCTGGCTCCCGCTTTATCTCGTCAACAGTCAGCATCTTTCGCTTGGCAGCATGGCGGGCGTCACAGCTGCGCTTTATGCCCTTCAAGCGACTGCTGCGGTGTTGAGCGGCTGGGGCTCGGACATTCTGATCCGCAACGGTCATTCTCCCACCCTGGTGCGGAAAGGGTTTGTAATCGCGGGAATGACGGCAACCGGCGCCCTGTTCGCCGGAGCCGCTATGACGAGCGGTACAATGGCCACGACGTTGCTCGTCGCTAGCGGGTTCACGGTGGGACTGTCGGGGACGATGGTGTTCACGATCGGGCAGACGCTTGCGGGCCCGCGCGCAGGAGGACGCTGGATGGGATTTCAGAACATGGTGGGCAATTTCTCCGGCATTGTCGCACCGATCGTCACCGGCATCGTGGTCGACTGGAGCGGATCCTTTGCGGGCGCTTTCGTAGTTGCAGCCGCGCTTTCGGCTCTTGGAGTTCTGTCGTGGCTCTTTGTCGTGCAGAGGATTCGGGCGGTGGACTGGGCACCGCCAGCTGTTCCGGTGAAGCAGGTTCTGGCAAGCCTCGCCGCTTAGGAAGGGACACCGTGATGCGCGATCTCGGTAAAAGCCGGACGACGGCCTTTGGCTTTATGTTCGCTTGCCTCGTGCCGGCAGGTACCGCACCTGCACGAGCGCCGTTCCCCAGAGCGCTGCCGGCGATTTACGCGGACCCTCCGGCCGACCCTAATTACCCGGCCTCGACGCTCGCGATCGAGATCACAAGCCACGGCTCGATCATGAATGGCATGGTGTACCGGCCATCGGGACCAGGACCGTTTCCGCTGGTCGTCCTGATGCACGGCTTGCCCGGAAACGAACAGAATCTCGATCTTGCTCAAGCATTGCGTCGGGCAGGCTGGGCAGTCATGACATTCCATTATCGAGGTTCCTGGGGATCCGAAGGCAAGTTCAGCATCGATCATGTGATCGAAGATGCCAAGGTCGCCGTTGCGCACTCGACCGACCCCGCCGTCGCGAAGGCGTGGAACATCGATCCCAAGCGGATCGTGGTAATCGGCCACAGCATGGGCGGCCTGGCCACCGCACTTTCGGCTGGCTCAGGTCCAAAGCGGCTGGCGACGATATTGATCGCCCCCTGGGACCCCAGCACGCTAGCGACTCTCATCCGACCGCTGGCGCTCAGCCAGCGAAACGCGCAAGCCATGGATCGTTGGGGAAACGTGACCGCCGGACGATTGAGAGGCGTGAGCTCGCCGCAGATCGCAGCGCAAATCGTCGATCATGGCGAGCGATGGCGTCTCGCTGACGCCGCGCATGGCCTTGCCGGAGAGCGCCTTTTAATCGTCACTGCGAAGCGCGACTTGCCGTCGAGCCAAGGTGGATCGCTCATGATGGCACTGAAAGCCGACGGAGCGAAGTTCAGCACGGTCGAGATCGCCAGTGATCACGTATTCGACGATCGGCGGATTGAGTTGGAGACGGTTGTGCTCGACTGGATCTCGCAACTGGAAAAACCAGCCTCGTCGCCAGCGCAACCGTGACCTCGACGTCTACAATGCCCGCTTTCGACCCATTGCAGACATGAGCGCGCGCCGTTGAACGATCTGGCCTCGCCGCCTAGCGCGGATCAATGAAGCCCAAGCTCCTGACCACTTTGGAAGACTATTCGTGGCGCTTGTTCCTTGGCGACGCGGTTGCGGGGCTCACCGTCGCGCTCGTCGCACTGCCGCTTAGCATTGCGATCGCAATCGCATCCGGCGCCACACCAAGGGCGGGCCTGGTGACGGCCGTAATCGGCGGATTTCTGATTTCGCTGCTGGGCGGCAGCAGGGTCCAAATTGGCGGACCAACGGGCGCCTTCATTGTGGTCGTCGCCGGAGTCATCGAGCAGTTCGGCTTCGACGGGTTACTGCTCGCAACGCTGATCGCCGGAATCATTCTTGTCGCCGGTGGCCTGGTCCGGGCAGGACGGCTCATCGCGCTTGTGCCCGAACCGGTCATTGAAGGTTTCACGGTCGGGATCGCACTGATCATCGCGGTCAGCCAGCTCAAGGACCTGCTCGGGCTTTCCGCAGCCCACGTGCCCGCCGAACTCATCCACGGCCTGCCTGCTCTTTGGACTGCACGCGCAGGCATAAACCTGTCAGCAGTGACCGTGGGCTTGCTCTCGATCGCCGGCATTGCGCTGCTCCGCCACCTGATCCCGTGGTTTCCCGGATCGCTGCTGGTCATTGCCGGTGCCTCCGCGGCAGTCGCATTGTTGCCGCTTCCGGTGGAGACAATTTATTCGCGCTTCGGCGCTCTTCCTGCCGGACTCCCGCCGCCGGCGATCCCGCACATTAGTGTTGCAAGGATCAGCGAACTCCTCCCCTCAGCCATCATCATCGCCTTTCTTGCTGCGGTGGAATCTCTGCTTTCCGCCATTGTCGCAGACCGGATGATCGGCAGCCGGCATCGCGCCAATGCCGAACTCCTCGCTCAAGGGGCGGCGAATATCGTCTCCCCATTGTTCGGGGGTCTTCCCGCTACGGGCGCGATTGCAAGGACGGCAACCAATGTACGCGCCGGTGGACGCACTCCGGTGGCGGGGCTTGTGCACGCTCTCGCGATCCTCCTCATCTCACTGGTTGCAGCCTCGCTCGCCAGCTACCTCGCCATGCCAGCGCTCGCCGGGCTGCTCATCCTGACAGCGTGGCTGATGAGCGAGCCGGCGCGATGGTCCGAGCGCATGAGCCTACGGGCAGGCGACCGCGCGCTGTTCTTCATGACCATGATCCTGACGGTGTTCAGCAATCTGACGATCGCCATCGCCGTTGGCACGGGCGCCGGCCTGGCGCTTCGCCTGTTACGCAGAGATGTCGAGGCGGCGGACTGGAATCCGTCAGATCGCTCGAAGCTCTAGCCGATGGCCGCTTGCCACGCCTTGCAGACGTTGCCGGGAGGAGCGGCGCGCCGCTGAGCACTGCGGCCAGCGACGAGCGCGTTAACCTCCCGAGGCTTCAGGTCGTCGGTTGAGCGGCCTTCGGCGCGGCCTTCGCGTCGCTGCAATTGCCACTTCGCGCGGTCGCATCCTGATCCGAAAAGGCTGGTGGAGCTGAGGGGAATCGAACCCCTGACCTCTGCAGTGCGATTGCAGCGCTCTCCCATCTGAGCTACAGCCCCGCGCCTCCAGCCGGCAGGCCGATCCGATGGGGTCGGACCGCTTGGGAAGCGGCTCACTAGCCGCGATTTCCCCCCCTTGCAATCGCCTGTCCCGCAAGAGCTTCGGCCTATCGATTTGCGGTCGTTTCACCAGCCACACGACCGGAACGGCCATGAGCGCCGGTTCGTTTTGTTCACGGTATCCGGCCGGCGTCCGACCGGCCCTAACGTGAATGGAGCTCCTCATGGCATACGACCGCTACGATGAACGTTCGCGATGGTCTGGCGACCATCATTCCGAGCGCGATCGGGACTGGCGCGGCGAAGACAGAGGCCGTCGCGATGAACGCGGGTTCTTCGAACGCGCGGGCGACGAAGTGGCGTCCTGGTTTGGAGACGACGACGCCGAACGCAGGCGCCGTGAAGATCAGATGATGGACGAGCGCGACCGCGGCTGGGACCGCGATCGAGGTCCAGAACACGACCGAGGCTGGAACGAGGATCGCGGAATGTTTGGCCGCGGCCGATCGAACGAGGGCGGTCGTGGCTGGCAGCGCAACATGTCGGGCAGCCGCGATCGCGACGAGGACAGGTTCCGTGACCGCGGCCGCGATTATCGCCCCATGACCGGCGATTACGGGCGTTCGGATCGCTTTTCCTCGCCGGACGCAGGCGAGATGTCCAATAATGACCGCTGGAGGCGGGATCGATCCGACACTCCTTGGGGACGCGATGAATATCGCCGCACCAGCAGGGCGGGTAGCTCGGATTGGTCGGACCGGTCGCGACACGAAGATCCGCATTATGACAGCTGGCGACACCGTCACATGAGTGAGCTCGACCGCGACTATGACGAATATCGTCGCGAGAACCAGGATCGGTTCGAGCGAGACTTCAGCAGCTGGCGCGAGCAAAGAATGCACAAGCGCGGAATGCTCGGCCAGATCCGCGAACATATGGAGGTTGTCGGGAACGACGATCAGCATGTCGGGACGGTCGACAGGATTGCCGGAGACCGGATCATTCTCACGAAGTCCGATCCGGAAAGCGGCGGTGCCCACCACTCGCTGATGTGTTCCGACATCGATCGGATCGAGGGTGACCGGGTCATCCTCGATTGCTCGGCCGACCAGGCGCGCGACCGTTGGCGCGACGAAAGTCGCAGTCGTGCGTTGTTCGAGCGCGAGGACCAGGGCGAAATGGGTCCGCGCATGCTCGATCGAAGCTTCGAGGGCACCTACCGCCGTTAGTCGGTAGCGAGCTGAGCCTCCGCGAGAGGAGGCCAATCAGGCCCGGCGGTGTCTGTCCCCTTCACCGCCGGGTCTTTCTTGTGAGCGGCGCAAAGCATATGCGGCGATTGAGCAGGAGAAACGACAATGGCCCGCGCCTGGCATCTCAAGAGCCGCCCGAATGGCGTGCCCACCCACGAGAATTTCGAGCTTAAAGAACTCACGCTGCCCGAGGTCGGGGAAGGCCAGGTCCGAGTCCGGAACCGCTGGCTTTCGGTCGACCCCTACATGCGCGGCCGAATGAACGACGTGAAAAGCTATGTTCCTCCGTTCGAAGTCGGCGAGCCGATGGATGGAGGAGCGGTTGGCGAAATCGTCGAAAGCAAGGCGGAAGGATTCGCGCCGGGGGACCTCGTCCAGCACATGAGCGGCTGGCGCGATGAGGCGGTTATACCGGCGCGCACCGTCAACAAATTGCCCGCCCTCGGCGCGCGTCCCGAGCAATTCCTCGGAATTCTCGGAGTGACCGGGATGACCGCTTATTTCGGACTGCTCGATGCCGCGCATGCCAAGGAGGGCGATGTCGTCTTCATCTCGGCCGCAGCGGGCGCTGTCGGTTCGGTCGCCGTCCAGATCGCCAAGGCCAAGGGAATGACCGTGGTCGGCTCGGCGGGCGGGCCGGAGAAGAGCGATTTCGTCCGCTCATTGGGCGCGGATCATGTCATCGACTACAAGGCGGGGCCCGTACTCAAGAGCCTCGCCGCCGCGGTTCCCGATGGCATCGACGTCTATTTCGACAATGTCGGAGGCGATCATCTCGACGCCGCCCTCGCCCTCGCCCGCAACAATGCGCGCTTCGCTATCTGCGGCATGATCGAAAGCTACAACAGCGGTCAGCCGACCAGCCTGCGCTTCATCATGCGGATCATTGCGGCGCGGATCGCCCTTAAAGGCTTCATCGTGTTCGATTATTTCCCGCGAATGGCGGAATTCTATGCCGAAATGGGCCCCTGGATCGCGAATGGGACCGTCAAGTCCGAAGAAACGATCGTCGACGGACTGGAAAAGACTCCGGACGCGTTCCTCGGCCTGTTCGAAGGCGCCAATACCGGGAAGATGCTCGTCCGGCTCTAGAATTTACAGACGTTCGGATCGCCGCTTTTGAACCCGCGCTGGAGTGCCTCCATGCGCTGAGCCGAAGTGCCGTGAGTGAAGCTGTCCGGCACGACCACGCCCTGGCTCTGCTTCTGGAGCGTATCGTCGCCGATCGCTTCGGCCGCGCGCATGCCCTCCTCAAAGTCTCCCTGTTCCATCACCGGGCGCCCCTGGGGATCCTTGGCGTTGGCCGCCCAGACACCGGCGTAGCAGTCGGCCTGAAGCTCCACCTTGACCTGAACCGCATTGCCTTCTGTCTCGCTGGCGCGCGCTTGCAGATCATGGGCCTGGTCGAGCGTTCCTCGGAGATCCTGGACGTGATGGCCGACCTCGTGAGCGATCACATAGGCCTGCGCAAAGTCCCCGGGGGCCTGGAAGCGCTGCGTAAGCTCGTTGAAGAATTCCGTGTCGAGATAGATTTTCTTGTCAGTCGGGCAGTAAAACGGTCCCATCGCCGACTGGGCCGCTCCGCAGCCCGACTGATATGCCTGCGAATAGGCCACCAATGTCGTCGGCGTGTAGCGCCCGCCGAGCAGCTTGCCCCACGTATCCTCAGTCGATGCGAGCACCTGGAGCATGAAGCGGCGGGTGGCGGGATCGAGTCTGCTTTGCCCAGCCGGAGCGCTTTGCTGTGTTGACGGCGCAAGACCACCGCCCCCGCCGCCGCCCAGGCCGCCAAGCGAGCTCAACAAAAAGTAGCCGATTACCACGACGATCACGCCGCCAATTCCGAACCGGCTTGCGACAAGGGGGATCAGACAGCCGAGCGGATTACCGCCTCCGCCGCCGAAGCCCATCCCGCTTCGCCCAGTCACATCTTCGAAATTGCTGCTCTCTCGCTCATCGCCGAACCGCATCCGGGCCTCCTGTTGCCCTGCCGTAATGCTTCGGTGGCGACACGGTTGCAATTCATCTCCGCTCCCGCGAGTGAACGCCGCAAAGGAGATTCGCCAATGTTGCTTCAGGGCAAGGTCGCGCTCGTAACCGGTTCAACCTCGGGGATCGGCCTCGCTATCGCGAAAGCGCTTTCCGCCGAAGGCGCCAGGCTGATGATCAACGGGTTCGGCGATCAGGCGGAAATCGACCGGATTTGCGCGGAACTGGGAGCGATCCACGATGGGGCCGACATGTCCAAGTCTGCTGAAATCGAGCGGATGATGAAGCGCTGCGCCGATGAGTTCGGCGGTCCCGACATTCTCGTGAACAATGCGGGCATCCAGCATGTTTCGCCGGTCGAGCAGTTCCCACCTGAAAAATGGGACGCCATCATCGCCATCAACCTCACAGCCGCATTCCATACTACGCGGCTCGCGGTTCCGGGCATGAAGCAGAAGAAATGGGGCCGAGTGATCAACACCGCTAGCGCCCACAGCCTCGTCGCCTCGCCCAACAAGAGTGCCTATGTCGCTGCCAAGCACGGCATCGCCGGCTTCACCAAGACCGTTGCGCTGGAAACCGCGCGCGACGGCGTGACGGTGAATTGCATCTCCCCGGGATACGTCTGGACGCCGCTGGTCGAAGCGCAGATCCCTGACACGATGAAGACTCGCGGGCTTACGCGCGAGCAGGTGGTGAACGACGTTTTACTCGCAGCTCAGCCGACCAAGAGCTTCGTGACTCCGGAGCAGGTGGCGGCCCTCGCTGTGTTCCTCTGCCGCGAAGAAGCGTCGTCGATCACTGGCGCGAACCTCAGCATGGACGGAGGTTGGACCGCCGCCTAAGCTCGATTGCGAATGCGCCGCGCCCTTCTTCTCATCGCCCTTGGACTGGCCGCCGGTGCCTGCGACGTCATCGAGCAGCCGGCGGGGCTGATTTCCCGCTGGACGACCTCTTACAAGGACGTGATCAGCGAGAACGACCGAACTCGATTGAGGGACTGGCGCAAGACCTTCGAGACTGCGCTCGACGGCGCGCGAAAGTCGGGACACTCGGTGGAAATTGCCCGCGAAGGCGCCCTGCTCGATCCCGATGCAGCTGTCAGTGGTCCTGCCATCCCCAACGGCACATATCGTTGCCGGGTGATCAAGCTCGGCAAGCAGCAGGACGCAGTATTGGATTATGTGGCCTACCCCGGGTTCGAATGCAGGGTTCGGGCGGAGCGTAACCTGCAGCGACTGACCAAGGTCAGCGGCTCCCAGCGCTATGTCGGGTTGATCTTCCCGCTCGATGCGATCCGCGAGGTCTTCCTCGGCACGTTGGTCCTCGGAGACGAACGGCGGGCGATGCAATATCGGCAGGACGAGAAGCGCGACGTTGCGGGCTACATCGAACGCATTGGTCCGAATCGCTGGCGGCTCATCATGCCGCAGCCCCATTTTGAATCGCACCTCGATGTCATGGAGCTGGTGCCCGAAGGAGCTTCGAATTGAAGAAAATGCTATGGCTCGCCGCTGCTGCGATGACTGCATCCACCCCTGCCGGCGCGGCGGCGCTGTCTGACGCGATCCGCGCTGACATGCCGCAGCTGATGACCCTCTATCGCGACCTCCACGCGAACCCCGAGCTGTCGATGCAGGAAGTGCGGACGCCCGCCAAGCTCGCTCCGGAGATGCGCAAGCTCGGCTTCGACGTCACCGAGCATGTCGGCAAGACCGGCGTCGTCGCAGTCATGAAGAATGGGCCCGGCCCTGTCCTCCTGATCCGTGCCGACATGGATGCGCTTCCAGTCAAGGAGCAGACTGGCCTTCCATTCGCATCGAAAGCGATGGGCAAGCTGCCCGACGGAACCGACACCCCCGTCATGCACGCCTGCGGCCACGACACGCACATCACGACCTGGCTTGCCACGGCTCGCCGGCTGGCGGCGATGAAGAGCCAATGGTCCGGAACGGTCGTGATGGTCCTTCAGCCGGGCGAAGAGCGGGTGATCGGTGCCCAGGCGATGCTCGACGACGGGCTGTTCACCCGCTTCCCGAAGCCGGACGTCCTGCTTGCATTCCATGATTCCGCCTCGCTTCCCGCGGGCACGATCGGAGTAACCAACGGTTTCGCGCTAGCCAATGTCGACACCGTCAATATCGACGTGAAGGGGGTCGGCGGCCACGGCGCCTATCCCCAGAACACCAAGGATCCGATCGTGCTCGCGTCGCGCATTGTCATGGCGCTCCAGACGCTCGTCAGTCGCGAGAACGATCCGCAACAACCCGCTGTCGTTACCGTCGGCAGCTTCCACGCCGGGACGAAGAGCAACATCATCGGCGACGACGCCAAGCTCGCGCTCACGGTCAGGAGCTATGCGCCCGAGACGCGAAAGCTGCTTCTGGATGGGATCCGCCGGATCGTGCGCGGCGAGGCGATCGCGGCCGGAATGCCTGAGGACAGGATGCCAACGGTCGAGATTGAGCAGCCCTCCGCCGATGCGACCTTCAATACGCCCGAGCTTTCCGACCATCTACTCAAACTGTTCGGTTCGCACTTTGGAGCCGCGCGAGTGGTGGAAACAAAGCCGATCATGGCCAGCGAGGATTTCAGCCGTTTCTGGCTTGCGGACAAATCCAAGCAGAGCGTGATCTTCTGGGTCGGCGGCGTGCCCCAGGCAAAGTGGGACGCGGTGAAGGGCGACACATTGAAGCTTCCCGCTCTCCATAGCTCCCTGTGGGCGCCGGACGCCGAAGCGGTCATTTCCACTGCGACCGAGGCGATGACCGTGGCAGCGCTGGACATCCTCAAGAAGGGAAAATTTACCCTCTCGTTCACCACTTCTTTGTAAAGTTTGGCGACACCGCTGCCCATGTCGGCTGATTTGACACTGGGCGACCGATGGACGCGCTGATCGGCTTCTGGAGCCATGCTCTGGCAGCGGCCCTCTTCGCGTCACTCGTGATCTGGCGCATCGGCGAGGCTGCGCGCCAGCCGCTGCAGCGCCTCCTCGCGGGTGCCTTCGCGCTCACCGCCTGCTGGGCATGGCTGGCAGCCGTCGCGTCCGGATCGCCGGTTCTCGCTTTCGCCGAGAGCGCGCGCAATCTCCTGTGGGTCAGCCTGCTCTACAGCCTCTCCACCGCGGGCGAGGAGCGTGAGCACGGACTGAAGCTCGTCTATGCCGCGGTCGCCGGAGTCATCGGCCTGCAGCTGATCGGCGACACGTTCCAGCTGTTCAGCCCGAGCAATGCCATTGCCCAGACCGGGCTCGTCCTCAGGGTAACCACCGCGGCTGGAGCGCTCGTGCTCGTGCATAATGTTTACGGGCAGGCCGCGCCCGCGAGCCGCTCGCACATTCGCTTTGCGATGCTCGGCCTCGCGCTCATCTGGACCTACGATCTCAATCTTTACACGATCCTCTATCTTGGATCCGCCAGCGCCAGCACGCTAGCCGAATGGCGGGGCCTCGCGGTCGCGCTTGCTGCGCCCCTGTTCGCACTCGCCACGCGCAATGAGGGCAGCTGGCGGGTTCGGTTGTCCCGCGCTGCAACGTTCCAGTCGCTCTCGCTGCTCGCCATCTGTGCCTATTTCGCGCTGATGGCGATCCTCGCGACCGCGTTGCGAGGGACCGGGGTCGATTGGTCGTCAGCACTCATGATCGGCGCCCTCGCCGTCATGACCGTCGGTGCGATGGTGCTGATCCCGAGCGCCCGTGCACGCGGCTGGCTGAAGGTGAAACTCGCGAAGCACCTCTTCGAACATCGCTACGATTATCGGACCGAGTGGCTGCGTTTCACCAGCACGCTCGGGCGCGCTGGGCCGGAAGCACCGCCGCTCACCGAACGGATCGTCAAGGCATTCGCCGACATCGTCGATGCGCCCGGCGGGCTGTTGCTCGTCAGCGACGGCGGAAAGGGACTATCGGTCGCAACCGCATCTTTCTGGCCCGGAAACAGCCCCGGCCCAAATGCTTTCGACGACTCTGCCGACTTCTGGAATGAAATCGAAGAAACCGGCCACGTGCTGGAGTTCGAGGGCATTCGCAGGGGATGGGCCCGAGCCCAGGAAAATTCTTTGCTGGTGCCGAAGTGGCTGCTCGATGAACCTTCGGTCTGGACCGGGATCCCGCTTCTTCACCACCAAAGACTTGTCGGAATGGTGGTTCTTGCAGCGCCCGAATATCGGCGGCAGCTGGATTGGGAGGACTTCGATCTCCTCCGAACCGCCGGCAACCAGGCCGCGAGCTCCCTTGCCGAAGCCCTTGGGCAGGAAGCGCTCAGCCACGCGCAGCGCTTCGAGGAATTCAACCGTCGCTTCGCCTTCATCCTGCACGACATCAAGAATTTGGTCAGCCAGCTGTCGTTGCTCGCCCGGAATGCCGAACGACATGCCGACAACCCGGAATTTCGGGCAGACATGGTCGCGACGCTGCAGGGATCGGTCGGCAAGATGAACGAGCTCCTGGCTCGGCTCTCTCCGCACTCACCCTCACGAGTCCAGCGGATCGAGCCGCAACCCCTTCGGCCAATCCTGTCCGCAGCGATCGCTTCCAAACGCCGCGACCGTGATGTCAATCTGCTTGGTGATGCCGGCGTGCAGGCGTTCGTGGACGCGGCTGCGCTCGAGCAGGCGGTCGGCCACCTGGTTCAGAACGCGCTCGATGCCAGCAGCGGCGAACCGGTCACCGTCCGCGTCAGTAGCGACGGCACGAATGTGGCGATCGCGGTGGCTGACAAGGGCGTCGGGATGGACGGCGATTTCATCCGCAACCGGCTCTTCCAGCCATTCGCGTCGACAAAG
>Ga0157374_10002128_pt1 | contig 16673 bp, 11 predicted proteins | sample M25metaG_FD_115308 | JGI IMG/M metagenome (GOLD analysis project Ga0157374, IMG submission 115308) | Miscanthus rhizosphere microbial communities from Kellogg Biological Station, Michigan, USA - M2-5 metaG | ecosystem: Host-associated > Plants > Roots > Rhizosphere > Soil | place: USA: Michigan...
GGACTGTCATCTCTTTTCTATTGTGTAGGGGGTGTGTAGGAATCCGCTGGTGGACTCGGGCGAGACCGTCCTGCTTGGTGACAGCGACTTTCATCGCTGGGTCTTCGGCAACTGTCGGCCAGGCGTTGGATTCGATCCGCGTCGCATCCGTGGGTTGCAGTTGCGGTTTTGCGAGGCGGGAGCGGGCACCCGATTTCACGTGAATCTTGACGTCCTCGATTTTGGCGGGCGATAGGAGCCATGATTTTTCCATCGCGTCGCGAAGGCGCGGCAACGCTTTCCCGGTAGCTTTTTGGCATTGAAAATTCAAATTTTGGGGATTCCCTTTCGGGCGGATGCGCCACAGCTTCCGGATCGGCTTCTGGAGGCGGGGTTGGTCGTCGTGCCGTCGGGCCCTGGTCTGGCGAATGACTTGTTGGACAGTGCGGCCTACCGCGAGGCGCTGCGGAATGCGGATTGGGTGCTCCCGGACAGCGGCTTGATGGTTTTGGTCTGGAATGCCATCCATTTTTGGCGCCAGGACCGCCGCATTGAGCGCTACTCCGGGCTGCGGCTGCTTCGCGAGGTTTTGCCTCGCCCGGAAGTTCGGGCCCCCTCCGCAAGTTTCTGGGTCATGCCCAACGCCGAGGAGCGAGATCGAAACCTCCATTGGCTGATCTCCAACGGATACGAATCCCTAACGGAGCAGGATTGCTATCTGGCCCCGGTTTATCGACCGGATGAACAGGGCCGGGTGGAAGACCCGGCGATCCTGGCCTTGATCGAGGCGCGGCGTCCGAAGGTCATCTTCGTGAACGTTGGTGGCGGGGTGCAGGAAGAACTCGGGTGGTATCTCCGCTCCCGCCTATCCTATCGTCCGACGATTCTTTGCACGGGCGCCGCCATTGCATTCCTGTCGGGCGGACAAACCGCAATCTCACCGCTGGCCGACCGATTTTATCTCGGCTGGCTCCTCCGCATTCGGAGTTCACCCGCGAAATTTGGCCTCCGCTATTGGAAATCCATCGGCCTCGCGCGGTTGATCGTTCAATTCCGGGAGCGAGCACCGGTTCCCAACGACGGGAAATCGACCTGATTCCAAATTCCGTTCGAAGCTGGACGCCCAATCGTTGAAAAAAGTATGCCGCCGAGAAATCGGCGGTTTTTTTGTGCCCCGATTTCCGCCAGGCCCTCATCCACCTTCCAATTCCCTCCTGACGGCTCCCTGCTTGCTCAATACGCGCTCTTGGGCGGTCGCAACACCTGCCAGGCCGTTTTCAGGACAATGAAGAGATCGAGCAAAAGGGACCAGCGCTCGATGTATTCGACGTCGCATTCGACCCGTTTACGGATGTCTTCCGGAGCATGGGCCTCCCCGCGGAAGCCCCGCACTTGAGCGAGGCCGGTGACGCCGGGTTTCACGAACGTTCGGACGTGATATTGAGACAACACTTTTGCGAATTGCTCGTTGTGCTCGAGCATGTGCGGGCGCGGTCCCACGAGGCTCATGTCCCCCCGCAACACGTTGAGAAACTGGGGGATTTCGTCGATGCTGCATTTGCGCAACCAGCGGCCAAGCGTGAAGACCCGGATGTCATTTTCCGTGGCTTGCCGGGCAGTATCGGAGTTTTCCACATGCATGGTGCGGAATTTGATGATCTCAAAGCGACGGTTTTGAATGCCAGCCCGGGTCTGGCGGAAAAAAAGCGGCCCGGGTGATTGAGTTCGCTGGATCATCCAGACGAGGAGGGCAAGGGGAGGCATCAGCAAGATCGTGGCCGGGAGAGCCAGCGCGATGTCGAACGCACGCTTGATGATCCGATTGAGGGGATCCTGAAGGGGTTCCAGTCGAAGCGTGATGAAGTCCGTGCCGAACTGGCGGTAGAACTGGAGCGAATGTTTGAAGACCTCGGAAAGATTGTTCAGGACAATCATGCGCACCCCTGCCCGGTCGGTCGCGTCGATGATCGCATCGAGCACCGATTGCTCCAGGGGAACATCGAGGAGGACAACGGTCTCGATGCGAATTTTCGACAGAATTTCCTTCAGGTCCTTCGCTTCTCCCACGATGGGGATTTGCAGGATGGTCTTTTTGCTGGAGGGGCCGTCTTCGGCGAGGAGCCCCACGACATGGATGCCGTAGCTTTGGATGCGGCGCAACCAGCGGCGCATGCGGCCCACCCGGGGAAGGCGGCCAATGAGCAAGGCGGGAATCTGGTTGTTTCCCGTGAAAAAGACGCGACTGAGCAGGCGAGGAACGAAGGCATTCGCCCCCAGCAGGACGCCCCCCAGGACAAGGAGATAGACGATCAGGAATAATCGGGAAATGGCGAGATCCTTGGTCAGAACCAACATCACCGTGAGCGCCCCGGCGACATGTAGCGTCTGGCTCGTCGAAATTTGGAGATTCTGGAGGGGATCCAGCGCCAGGAGGTTCACCCGGCTCGAATCGGTCTGATAAAGCTGAAGCATCAGTCCGCCGATCGAAATGAGATTGTAGGCGAAATATGCCTCCAGATTCGGCGCGAGATCGCGGACGCCCAAGATTTGCAGGGTGAGAAAAGTCCCCCAGAAGCAAATCGTGAGAATCCCGGCAAGGGCGAACGAATAGGCGTTGAAGAGGCCGACTTCCCGGGAGCGAATCATAAGAAATGGTAGCCCAAATCGAAAGACGGCGCAGTCCCCAAGGAGGACGCGGTGCGGTGCCAGGAAAACGTGCTCATGGAATCGCCTAAAAGGTATAAGAGAGACTGAATCCGTAAGATGTCACGTCGTATTCGTATTGCTGGAGGTTCGACGTGCGTTTCTGGTAGCGGTAAAAAACGGAGAAGTTGAAGAGATCCCGCCAGAAGGAGTAACTAAGGGTTGGGCCGCCGGAAACATACCGATCCGTTCGGCCAATCGAGGCGTCGCCCTGATATTCGAGAAGCTGATAGCTCAAGCCGATGCCGAGCGAGAGGTGGGTGTGGATGCGTTGGCTCACCCCAAAGTTGATCTGGCTGTTGGTGTAGGTGAGTCCACGTTGGATATCGGAGAGTTCGATGTCCCGAATCAGGGCCAGGGTCGCGGTGGTGTTGGCCGTGGCATTATAGGTGACCCCAATGTTGAAGACCGGAGTAATGAGATTCGTCGCTCCCGTGGTGTTCTGCTCATCGAATTGGCGGGCCTGGACTCCAAAGGTAGCCGCGATCTGGAGTTTACGCAGATTTGTATAGTTGATGCCCACACTCAGCCCTTGAAAGGTCTGGCTGCCGCCATTCTCAATATTCGCGACTCCGGCAAACGGGCCGAAGGTAAGGGTCGTCTTCGGGCTATAGGCATAACCGATCTGCGGGCTGACCGTGTAAGTTTGGTAATTGTTTTGGTTCTCCGATGTCTGGGTGTTCGCGTTGATCATGGCCCGAGCGAAGGTTTTGGCTCCCAGATAATAGCGGTTATCCCAATTGAAGAGGAAGTTGCTGTAGTTCTGCCCGCCCGTCTGCGTCGCACTCGACGCGTTGCTCGTCATGTAAGACAGATCGACCGTGGTCGAGTAGCGCGAGAACGTCGCCTGGCCTATTATTTCGAGGTTTTGATTCACTCGATTCTGCTGGGTCTGGCTGAGGTAATAATCAAAGGACGGGTGGTAATTGAGGAGAAGGAAATCTTCGTTTTTTGCCTGAAAATCACCCAAGCCCAACAGGAAATTGGGAGAAATCTGGGAGATGTAGTCGCTGACCACGTTCGTATTGGATCCAAAAATATTGCTGTTGTATTCCGCCCCAACGGAAAGGGACATCCGCAGGTTGAGCGGCCCCGCGCGAAATCGCAGGCCCTGCCGTTCGAAAAAGGGGCGTCCATAGTCATCGAAACTCGGCAGGAAAAAGTTGCCGGTTTTCGGCACTCCGACCTCGGAGGGGGCGGAAATTTCCGGCGTGCTTGACGGAGCGGAGGCGTTGTTCGACGGAGACGGTTCGGCCGGAGGCGAGTCTTCCACGGTTGGCGTGCTCGCGACCGGTTCGTCGGTGGATGGAGATGTCGACGAATCGCTCCCGGCGACCGGAGCCGGCGTGGCCGCGGAGTCAGTGGCACTCCATTCCGGCTGTTCCGGCAGGGGTGCATCCTGGGGAGTCTCCGCCTCGCTCATTCGGGCGCAGGCCATGAGGAGGCCACCGATGACGAACAAAGGTTGCCGCATCAAAGGGAAAAGCCGCCCGGGCGAGAACCGCTTGGGTGATGTTTTGGAGCCCCTCACACGCTTGCTGTCGTGTTGGTTGCTAGGGGGTCGGTTTGCCGTTCTCGTATGTTACGGTGGAAAGAGCGCCGGTCTTTTCATCGTAGGTTTTCCAAGGTCCCTCTTTCACGCCATTCGTGTAAGTGCCCTCGGACTCCGGCTTTCCATTGTCAAAGTAGGTTTTCCAAACACCCGCCTGCTTGCCGGCCTCGTAACTCCCCTCGCATTGGAGGGTGGCGTTTTCGAACCAATATTTCCATGGGCCTACTTCCCGATTGTCTCGGTAATTTCCCCCGGAGGCGGGGGTGCCATCCTCGTAGTATTCCGTCCAGTGGCCTTCGCGCAGTCCGTTTTTCAGGGCTCCCGTCAACTCGATTTTTCCATTGTCCCCATGGGAAACCACCGGGCCGTTGTAGGGAGTGTGCGTGCCCGGAATGGAAAAGACATCGGATTCCTCGTCGTAATCGAGCTTGTAGAGTTCCGCGGGAGGTCCTGCCTGGGGGGATGCGCTTGGGCTGGCTTCCGTGGCCTTCGGCTCGGAAGGTGCGGAGCTGGCGGGCGTGGCTTCCTGCGCCAGAAGCGTCGGTGCCACGGTAAGCGTCGCCAAAATGAATAGCAGGTGAAGTTTCATACGGAAAACATCGCGGCGGGAAATCCCCCCGGTCTCATCGGAATAGGAGCCGGAGTTCCCGGCGTCAACGTTAAACGCCCCCTCGGCCTCCCGGGTCCTCCGCCGATGCCCAGGACCCCTCAGCTCGACGCGGCGTTGCGCCGCAACAAGAGAAAAACCGTCAGCAAGGCGACCATTCCGGCGAAAACCACTTCGCTTCGCGCGTCGCTGCCAGGCATCTCCGCCCGGCGCATGGTTTCCATGGCGGTGGAAGTTGAATTGGAGTCCGCCGCGGAAGCGGGTGTTATTGGTAACGTGATCAAGGCGAGCGCCACGGCGCTCAAAAGCAATTTTGCAGTTCTCATTTTCCCCCCGGTAATTTGAACAATTTTGGGAGGAACGGATAGCAGCGTCCGTGCCGGTGACGAGGGAAATCACGTTCAACGAGCGGGCGGCCCGAGGGGATTTTCGCGTATTTCGATTCGCACAAGGAGGTTGCGAACCCGAAAAAAAACGACAGAAAAGACAGGTTGCGAACAAATATTTCGGCCGATGATCAAAAAGCGCCGCCGACAGCGGGCCAATCTCCGTCGCAGCTCTTCGGAGAATTTCGGTCAAAAATTGGGCTGGTTGGTCCAGAAGGTGCTAGCAAAAAGGAGAACGCTGGCGGCCCGTCGCCAGGGTCTTCGTCGGGTGGGGAAACCTTGATGGAGTGGCAGAAAAACACGGGAAAACCACCAAACCAATCAAGATGAAGAAATCACTGTTTGCAGTGATGGCTGTTTTTGGGGGGCTTGCCGCCGCGCAGGCCCAGCGTGCCACTCTGGACGGCATCCCGGGAGCCATCGAACGCGAAGCGGGAACGCCCTCCGGAGGATTAGGGCCTTGGACGATGCTTTCCAGGATGAGTTTTCTGAACTGGCAGGGTTTCCGACCGGGGATCTTGCCCTCGAGTGGACTCGAGGGATTCCGCTCGACAGACGGACCCTCAGCTGCCAAGCCCGGCCAACCGGCCGGCACGAAGGCTCTATTTTTCACGGGATCGCTTCCCGATGGCGGGCTCTGGCCGGCGGCCGGAAGCTTCGAGGATTCCGCGCTCGTGACGATGTCGCCATTAGCCGGTCCGACCTTGGCCGACGGGGAATTCAGGGCCTTGTTGTCCTTGATCGACGGCGCGGCCATTCGCACTCGCACCGCGGACGCCCAGATGCGCTGGGTATTTTTCGCTTATTGTGTGAGCGCGCTCCTGCTGGGGCTCCTCGTTGTGATTTATCTGCCTTGGAATGCCCGCCCGCCGGTCGGATCGTCGGACGATGTGCGGGTGTCGACGAATTCCGGCCCGTTGACCTCGTAGTTTTGTGGTCTCCGACGGACTTCCGCGACCGACGGTAGGCGGGTAGAGAGTATCGCGCCGCAATGCCCAGCCGTCGCAGCGCGACGACTCCAACTTTGGCATGATATCGAGCTCCGCAAGGACTCCTGACGTCGTCGCCTACGAGAACGCGTAGGCGACGACGTCAGGGGTCGGCAATGGGCGTTCAGGTCATCACTGGACTTGTCTCAGATGCCTTGGAGAGGGACAGAAGACGATCCAGGAGTGAAAAATTTCCGCAGAATCCGGATCGCGGGCGATCGGAATGAAAAAAATGCAGTTCTTTTTCTCATAAGTCGTTCCTACAACAAAAAATCCCCATCCCGGGGCAATCCGCATTTCTAAAGTCCTCGTTATCAAGCAAGACTAAGCGGTCGTGAGTCGTCGCATTTGGCCGGGGAGTTGCCGGGACGGAGATGAGCTTACGGCAAATTCGTGACAAAACTTTCATTGTTGGCCCCGGAGCTGCTGAGTATCCCGCTCAAACCGCCTGCATTCCGCCGCAGGCCGCCAAGTCGGGAGGGGAAATCTTGATGAGGTGAAGTTGTAGATGCGGGGGGAACAACGATTCAAAACACCATAACCAAGATGAAGAAAATACTATCACTCTTAGTCATACTTTGCTGCTCCGCAGCTGGAGTGGACGCCCAAGTGTCGATTTCTGGAACGACGACATATACGCAAAACTTCGATGCATTGGCCTCCTCGGGAACTCCGGCTTGGAGTCAAAACTCCACTCTGACTGGCTGGTATGCTGGCAAATCAACTAACAGCGTTACTGCGACGACAGACTTTACAGCATACACGCCGGGCACTGGAAACAGTAATGCGGGAGCTCTATACAGTTATGGCGTTGCAGGAACTAACGCCGTCACAGATCGAGCACTGGGCTCGGTTTCCTCTGGCACACCCAATTCCATTTATTTCGGGTTGGTATTCTTCAATAACACAGCGTCAGCAATGACGATTAACACAATCAGTTACACTGGAGAGGAATGGCGACAAGGCGGCAATACGGCCGCTCAAACTCTTACTTTTTCATATAAGACCGGAGCGGCGCTGTCCGACGTAACGGGAACTTCGACGATTTTTTACACCAGCACTAGTGGAGCTGCTGCAGCGACGCCCAGTGGGTTCACTACTTTCTCCAGTCTTAACTTCACGTCTCCGGTAGTCGCTCCGTCCGGGACTACGGCAGTCGTTTTAGACGGGAACGCTTCAGCTAACAGAACAGCGGTTTCTGGCAATCTTGGGCTTAGTGTAAGTGCAGGCCAGTATGTCATGTTGCTATGGACCGACATTAATGATTCGGGTAATGATCATGCTTTGGCGGTTGACGATCTAAGTATTGGAATTACTGCCGTCCCCGAGCCGCATGAGTATGGTATGGTCATTGGTGGTATGCTCGTTGCCTTGGTGATTGTGCGCCGTCGGCGCTCAGTGCTCGAGGCGTAAGTCTCTCGGCCTTGGCGGTCTTGGCCGCGACACCTTTTTAAAAGCCCCGCTTCGGTTTTTCCGGAGCGGGGCTTTTTTCTCTTTGGCGTGTGCTGTGCAAGGCGGCACCGTGGTGGAGGACACTCCCGAGGGAGAAGTCAATGTAGAGTCGTCGAGCTGCGACGACTGGGCATCGCAGCGCGATGCCCTTACCCAAGCGTTCGGTTTAACGTGATTTGGTTTAAGTGGTTGGCGCGCGGTCAGGGGCGCGGAAGGCGTGACGGAAAAGGGCCGGCCGCGAAACGGTCGAGGGAAAATCCGTATTAAGAGGCCGTTTTCGAACAGCTTGCACACCGATATGGCCCTCGCTCTCGTGGTGAGGTTACTGGGCCGGGAACCTCTCCACTGGAACGTAACATGCTTAGTCTGGCGGAAGTCCCTCTTGCCCCTGAGAAACGCGTCCATGCTCTGCTTCTTTTTCGATTTGCGGCGGATGGCGGGTTTGTTTGCGGTTCTGGCGTTTGCGGCCACGGGCTCGGCGCAGCTGCGGATCGTGGATTACAATACGGCCGGGGCTGCGCGCAGCGGCATGGAGGCCCTCCTCGCGGCGATGGGGGCGGAGAGCCTCAACGGCGTGTCGAAGGCGCCGGATGTCTTTACGCTGGAGGAGCAGGCGAGTTCCGCCACGACCACGCAGGCGATCGTGGATTTGTTAAACGGTCTCTATGGCGCGGGCACTTATGCGCGGGCGACCATCGAGGGCGGGACGACCGGCGCGGGGCATCCCGGCTTGATTTACAACACGCAGACCATCTCGCTGGTCGCGACGACGACCGCCTCGACGCTGAACAGTAGCGCGGGGGCGGCGCGGCAGACGATGCGCTACGAGTTGCGGCCGGTGGGCTACGATGCGACGGCGGATTTTTACGTGTATGTGAGCCATTACAAGGCGAGTGCGGGGACGTCGAATGCCGCTCGGCGCAATGTCGAGGCGCTGGAGGTGCGGGCGAATGCGGATGCACTCGGCGAGGGGGCGCACATCCTTTACACGGGCGATTTCAATATCTACTCGAGCGCGGAACCGATGTGGGGGACGCTGACGGCGGCGGGGGCGGGGCAGGCTTTCGATCCGATCAATCGGGTGGGCGCATGGAGCAACAACGCGTCGTTTCTGGACGTGCATACGCAGTCGCCGGTGACGACGGCCCAATACGGCGGGCAGGTGACGGGCGGGATGGACGATCGCTTCGATTTCCAGCTCACGTCGGGGGAGTTTCTGGACGGGGAAGGGTTGAGTTATCTGGCGGGGTCGTATCATGCATTTGGCAACACGGGCACGCACGCGTTCAATGGCGCCGTGACGAGCGGCAGCGCCACCGCCCTGCAGGCGCGGCTGCCCGGTTACACGGTGGCACAGGCGGCTGCGGTGCTCACGGCGCTCACGCAGGTGAGCGATCATTTGCCGGTGGTGGCGCAGTATCAGCTGCCGGCGAAGATGAAGGTGGATATGGGATTTGTGCCGCCGCGGGTGATCCTTGGCGCGGCGGCAAACGCGACGGTGACGGTCGCCAACGTTGCGCCGGTGCAGACGACCATCGGCGCGGATGAGTTGGATTATACGGCCACGGGCACGGGCGCGGTGCAGGGAGCGAGCGCGGGCAGCGTGATGGCGCTTTCGACGGGCGACGCGGTGACATTCGGGTTGAAGACCGATGTGGTGGGCGTGCAGGTGGGAGGGATCGCGGTGGATAGTGACAGCCAGCAGGCGGCGGACGCCCATTTCGCGGCGGCCGTGAATTACGAAGTGCTCGATCACGCGCGGCCGGAATTCGGCGGCGCGCCCGCGACGGATGAGTTGACGCTGGATTTCGGCGAGCAGGCGCAGTTTTCCGGACCGTTCACGCGGACGTTCTCGCTGGCGAACGGGCTTTCGCCCTTGGGCGTGAGGGCGGGGCTCGATTTGGACGTAATTTTAACGGCGTCGGATTGGACGCCTTTTTTTACGAACCTCGCACTTTTCAACGATCTGGGCCCCGGGGATGCGCTCGATTTTTCCGTGGGTCTGGGGACCGACGTTGTTGGAGATTTCTCGTTCCGGTATGAGCTGGTCTTTTCCGATGAAGATTTGATCGGCGCGACGGAGGTCCGGTCGCTGACGGTGAATGTGTCGGGACGAATCGCGGCGGTGCCGGAGCCGGGAGTGATTGCGCTGTTGAGCGCCGGGCTGTCGGCTCTGGCCATGCGGCGGCGAGGCCGTCGGCAGTCGTAGAATACGTCGGCCTCGGGCGGTGCCGGAGCATCGTCACGGATTCGTTGCAAAACCTCCGTTGCTGATGTGGTGGGAGGTTTTCTACATCTCCGCCGGAACGTCTCCGCAGACGAAACCGCTCGAGGGGCCCAGCTGGCGCCGAGGGTGCGCAATCAGCGCGAATGCGGGCTTAACCCATCGATCCACATGAAAAAAACCTTGTCAGTTGCGCTTGCGGTGACCTTCGTCGCCCTCAGTCAGGCCGGCGCAGCCATCTCCGCGGGTGATCTCGCCTTCATCGGCGCAAATTGCTCGACCACCGACGGCCTCGGCATCCTCGTCCTGAGGGATCTTGCTCTTAATGATACCTTTACGATCACCGACAACGGTTGGCTCGCAGCCGGTGGTTTCCGCACCGGTGAGGGAACCCTCGTTTACACGGCACCCGGCGCGGTGGCGGCCGGAACGGTGCTCACCTGGACGAATGGCCAAAACATTACTGGAACCGGCTGGAGCAGCAATAATCCGTCGAATTTCGCGCTCAACGCGAGCGGCGACTCGCTCATCATCCTCACCGGGACGATTGCAAGCCCGACGCTGATCGACGCGCTCGGCTTGGGAACCACGGGTTACACTGCCGGTTGGTCGGCGGATGCTATCAGCGCGTCAACTTCCGCCGCCCCAACGGCTGCGAACCACGGCACGCTGGTGACGGGAACGTCGATCATCGGCTTCAACTTTCCGAACGGCTACTATAGCGGATCGATCACGAGCGGGACGCAGAGCGAATTGCTCGCGGCGGTTTCCAATGCGAGCAACTGGACCACCAGCAGCACAATCACTGCGACGAGCAGCTGGAAGTCGAGCTTCACGGTTACCGCGGTGCCGGAGCCGCACGAATACGGGATCGCGTTTGGCGGCCTATTGATTGCGCTCATCGTGATGCGTCGCCGGAAGACGGCGATGGCTGCGTAAGCAGTCCCGACAGTCCTCGAAAAGCCCGAGGGAGCGAACCTGCCGGGTTTTTCTTTTTGCTGGCCTGGAAATTGCTAGTAACTTTGCGGGATGTTAGATGCGGCTTGTCTCACAATCGGAAGTCTGGGAATGACGGCTTCACTCTCGTGTCTGTCACTGGCGATGCGCCGGATGGACGATATCTGGCATGCCCGGCGGAGCCGGGCTCCGCGTCTGCTGCTCGCCGGAGTTCTGCTGCTCGTGGGCTCGGGCATTGCGTTTTACTGGTCCCCAACGTTGCGGGCCCTTTTCGCGTAGAGCGGCCTCGGGAAGACGGCCGACCAGTCCCGGGGATGGCCGCAAACTGAAGAGGCGTCGCGCGGAGCGCGACGGCTATGTCAGGATTAACTGCTCAGAAGCGTTGCGGCTTCCGTTACTTCTTCTTTTTCCGGGCAGGCTTGGCCGTCTTGCCCGCGGCGCGTTTTTCCTCGATGGCGGCCTGGGCGGCGGCGAGGCGGGCGACGGGGACGCGGAAGGGAGAGCAGCTCACGTAGTTCAGGCCCACGCGGTGGAAGAATTTCACGCTGTCGGGGTCGCCGCCGTGTTCGCCGCAGATGCCGAGCTTGATGTCGGGGCGGGTGGCGCGGCCCTTTTCGATGGCGGTTTTCACGAGAGACCCGACGCCGACCTGATCGAGACTGGCGAAGGGGTTCTTCTTGAAGATTTCGTTTTCGACGTAGGGTTGGAGGAAGTTGCCCATGTCGTCGCGGCTGATGCCGAGCGCGGTCTGGGTGAGGTCGTTCGTGCCAAAGCTGAAGAACTCGGCGGTTTGAGCAATCTCGTCGGCGGTGAGTGCGCCGCGCGGGACCTCGATCATCGTGCCGACCTGGTAGCTGAGCTTCACCTTCTGCTCGGCTTGCACTTCCTTCGCGACGCGGTGGATGACCTCGACCTGAAGGTCGAGTTCCCGCTTGAAGCCGACGAGCGGAACCATGACCTCGGGCTTTACCTTGATGCCCTTCTTCTGCACCTCGGCGGCGGCCTCGAAGATGGCGCGGGCCTGGGTCTCGGTGATTTCGGGATAGGCGATACCGAGGCGGCAGCCGCGGTGGCCGAGCATGGGGTTGAACTCGTGCAGGGCGGCGACGCGGGCGGCGACGCGGTCCTGAGGAACGCCGAGTTTCTTCGCAAGGTCGGCTTGCGATTTTTCGTCGTGCGGGACGAATTCGTGAAGTGGAGGATCGAGCAGGCGGATGGTGGCGGGGTAGCCTTTCAGCGCCTTGAAAATCCCGATGAAATCCTCGCGCTGGTAGGGGAGGATTTTTTCGAGCGCACGTTTGCGGCCTTTGACGGTGTTGGCGAGGATCATTTCGCGAACGGCGTCGATGCGGTCGCCCTCGAAGAACATGTGCTCGGTGCGGGTGAGGCCGATGCCCGTCGCGCCGAAGGCGATGGCGTTTTCGGTTTGCTCGGGATTGTCCGCGTTCGTGCGCACGGCGAGGCGGGCGGCCTTGGTGCACCATTTCATGAGCTGCTCGAAGCTCTTGAATTTTTCCGTTTTCCGCGCGGCCTTGTCGCCATAGAGAGTGCCGGTGACAATTTCGCTGGGGGCGGTGGCAATCTGGCCAGCGTAGACGGTGCCGGCGGTGCCGTCGATGGAGAGGAAGTCGCCCTCGGTAAGCGTCAGGCCGGCGACGGCGATGGTATGGGCCTCGTAGTCGATGTGCAGCGCGCTGGCTCCGCAGATACAGACCTTGCCCATCTGGCGGGCGACGAGCGCGGCGTGCGAGCTGACGCCGCCTTTTGCCGTGAGAATGCCTTCGGCGGCGATCATGCCACGAAGATCCTCGGGTGAGGTCTCGTTGCGGACGAGGAGGACTTTTTCACCGCGCTCGGCGGCGGCGGCGGCGCGGTCGGCATTGAGATAAATTTTCCCGGAAGCGGCACCAGGGCCGGCGGGAAGGCCGGTGGCGATGGCATTGGCCTTTTTGATCTCGCCCGCGTCGAAGATGGGCGCGAGGAGCTGGTCGAGCTGGTCGGCGGGGTTGCGCAGAACGGCGGTTTCCCAGTCGATGAGCTTCTCCTGGAACATGTCCATCGAGAACTTGAGCGCGGCGGCGGCGGTGCGCTTGCCGTTGCGCGTCTGGAGCATGAACAGCTTGCCGTCCTGGATCGTGAACTCGACGTCCTGCACGTCCTTGAAGTGCCGCTCGAGCGTGGCGCGGACCTTGAGCAGCTCCGCGTAGGATTTCGGCATCTTCTTCCTGAGGTCGGCGACGGGCTCGGGCGTGCGCACGCCGGCGACAACGTCCTCGCCCTGCGCGTTGATGAGGAATTCGCCGTAGAATTCGTTCGCGCCGTTGGCGGGATTGCGAGTGAAGGCGACGCCGCTGCCGGACTTGTCGCCCGTGTTGCCATAGACCATGGCCTGCACATTGACGGCGGTGCCCCATTCGCTCGGGATGTTGTATTTGCGGCGATAGACGATCGCGCGGTCGTTCATCCAGGAGCCGAACACGGCGCCGGCGGCACCCTCGAGCTGCTTCCACGGATCATTCGGGAAGACATGGCCGGTGCGGACTTTGACGAGGGCCTTGAAACGCCGGACGAGCTCCTGATTATCCTCGGCGGTCAGCTCGCTATCGACGATGTCGGCGTGGTATCGCTCGTGCTTGAAACCCTCGATCACGACTTCGAACGGCTCGTGGTCCTCGCCCTCGCCCTTCTGCAGACCGAGGACGACGTCGCCATACATCTGAATGAAGCGGCGGTAACAGTCCCACGCGAAACGCTCGTTCTTCGTCGCGGCAGCGAGCGCGAGCACGGTCTCATCATTGAGACCGAGATTGAGGATGGTATCCATCATGCCCGGCATGGAATCGCGCGCGCCGGAGCGCACGGCGACGAGAAGAGGCATGCCGGAGGCGTCGCCGAACTTGCAGCCCATGATCTTCTCCATGTTCGCGATGCCCTTCTCGATCTGGGCCTGGAGTTCCGGCGGATACGTGCGCTTGTGGTCGTAGAAATACGTGCAGACCTCGGTCGTGATCGTGAAGCCGGGAGGCACGGGCAGGCCGATGCGCGTCATCTCGGCGAGATTCGCACCCTTGCCGCCGAGGAGCGGTTTCATGGAGCCGTCGCCGTCCGCTTTGCCGTCCCCCCAGAGGTAAACGTATTTTTGATTCTTACCGTTGGCCGAGGACTCCTTGGCCGTTTTCCGCGAGGATTTTTTGGACATGTGTTCGGGAGACAATGAGGGAGAGCTTCCCTAGATAGCAGGGAGGCCCGGGGCGGTCAACGAACCCCACGCGAGAACATGAGCGCGGTCAAGACATCGCCGCGATCGCGGCGCGGGGGAGAGAAATTGCAGGTCGGTTAGACCGGCTGTGACTCGGTGGTCGCGGCGCCGGCGACCTCGTCGAAATAGCGCACGAAATCCGCGAGGCCCGTGCTCGGGATGATGATCGAATTGCGCCGACCATGCGCCTCTTCGGTGATGCGGACGAATTTGCCGCGTTCGTTCTCGCGGTATTCGATGAAGAAGTGCTTGCGCTCGATCTGCAAGTCACGGGCCAGGATGATGTTGTCCATTCCGATTTTGTTACAACCAACTCACTTGTGAGGGTGTTGCAATATCGCCAAGGCTACGCGCGGAACAAGCGGAAATCTGCACGGGGGGTCAAACCGCCTTGAAATCGACCTGTTGCTTGAACATGTCGACCCGCGCGACAATGACCTCGATCATCTGGCCAGCCTCGAAGGTGCGCTTCGTCTTGCGGCCCACGAAGCGACCGCGCACGGCGTCGTGCAGGTAAAAGTCGTCGTCGAGCGTGGAGACGTGGACGAGGCCGGAGAGCAGGAATTCCGGCAACTCGACGAAAAGCCCGTAGTTGCGGACCTCGAGAATGAGCGCGGGAAACGGCCGGCCGTCGCGCGACGAGGCCTGGTGCTGGAAGTATTCGAGTTTTTTCAGCCGCGTGGATTCGCGCTCGGCATCGGTGGCGACGCGTTCCGTCGTCGAGATGTGCTCGGCGAGTTCCACGAGTTCGTTCGAGGCTGGGCCGACTTTCGTGAGGCCGAGATGGCGCTCGAGCGAGCGGTGAACGACGAGATCCGCGTAGCGGCGGATCGGGCTGGTGAAGTGCGCGTAGTCCTCCTTCGCGAGGCCGTAATGGCCCAGCGGCTCCGGCGTGTAGGTCGCGCGCTTGAGGCTTTTCAGCAGGCCGATCTTGAGCGCGTTTTCAAACGACTGCCCGCGCATCGCGGCGATGAGGCGCACGAGGTTGTCGCGGTTCGTGAGGTCGCCGACCTTGAGTCCGTGGCCCATCGCGGTCTGCCGATACTCGGCGAGCTTGTCGGGATCGGGCTTGTCGTGGACGCGATAGACGGTCGGCTGGCGGTTGAGTTTCAGCTCGCGGGCAACGCACTCGTTCGCGAAGAGCATGAGTTCCTCGACGAGCTGGTGCGAGGCGTCGTTTTCGATGCGCTCGAGACGGACGGGCACGCCCTTGGCGTCGAGCCACACCTTCACTTCGGGGAAGTCGAGCTCGAGCGAGCCCTTGGCGAAACGCTGTTTGCGCAGCAGCGAGGAAAGCTCCCACGCCGTATGCACGCGATGGCCGACCTCGTCGGTCGGCGGCGCCTGCAGAATGGCGAACGCCTGCTTGTAGGTGAGCCGTGCCGCGCTGCGGATGACGGATTTTCCGAAGCGAACGTTGTGGACCTTGCCCTGCCGGGAGACTTCCGCAAAGACGGAGAACGCAAGGCGATCCACGCCGGGCTTCAAGCTGCAGATGCCATTGCTGAGCGCCTCGGGCAGCATGGGGATCACCCGGTCGGCCAGATAAACGCTGTTTCCGCGGACGACGGCCTCGCGGTCGAGCGCGGTTTTCGGGCGGACGTAATGCGAGACGTCGGCGATGTGGACGCTCACCGCCCAGCCGTCCTTCGTACGCTGCACTTCGGTGGCGTCGTCGAAGTCCTTCGCGTCGTCGGGATCAATCGTGATGATGAAGCGGTCGCGCAGGTCAATGCGGCGCGCGGCTTCCTCCGCGGGCACTTCCGGGGCGATGGCCTGGGCCTCGCGCACCACTTCGCCGGGGAATTCCTCGGGAAGGTGATACTTGCGAATGATCGAAAGAATATCGACGCCGGGCGCGCCGGTCTGGCCGAGGCGCTCGACGACGTGGCCCTCGGGATTGACGTGGCGCGATGGCCAGGAATCCAGCTTCGCGACGATCTTGTCGCCCGGAGAGGCGCGCAGCTCGGCTGGCGGCGCGGGCACGTAGAGGTTGTGAACGAAGCGCGGATCGTCCGCGACGACGTAGAAAAAGTTTTTCGATTTTTGGAGCGTGCCGACGATGGTTTCGTTGGCGCGCTTGAGGATGCGGATGACGCGGCCCTCCTGTTTCTGCGGGGCTCCCGGGGCGGGTCGGCGCCAGGGCTCGGCCGGGCGGCCTTTGTTGATGCGGGCCACGACGGTGTCGCCATGCATGGCGGTCCACGTGTTTTCGGTCGCGATGTAGAGATCTGCGCCGCCCTGCTTTTCGTTCAGCACGTGCGCCGCGCCGCTGGCATGAAATTGGATGACGCCCGTGAAGAGATCGGCGTCCTGTGGGACGACGTAGCGGTCCTTGCGCACGCGGGCGATCTCGCCGGCGTTTTCCATTTCATCGAGGAGATCGCGCAGCTTGCGCCGTCCGTCCGCGGGCAGGTTCAGCCGTTTGGAAATCTCGACCTTGTCGAGCGGCTGGCTGCGGACGAGCTCCACGATCTGCTCGCGCAGCGTCCTGCCGGCGGCCGGCGCGGATTTCGCGGGCTCGCGTCGGGGCCGGGCTGGTTGGGCTTTCGGCTGGCGCGGACC
>Ga0157374_10002133_pt1 | contig 16665 bp, 15 predicted proteins | sample M25metaG_FD_115308 | JGI IMG/M metagenome (GOLD analysis project Ga0157374, IMG submission 115308) | Miscanthus rhizosphere microbial communities from Kellogg Biological Station, Michigan, USA - M2-5 metaG | ecosystem: Host-associated > Plants > Roots > Rhizosphere > Soil | place: USA: Michigan...
GAGCCGGGCTCGGGTGTTCATTTCGGGCCACGAACACGATCCTAGTTTCAACCTCGACCCGGTCGAGACGGGTTGCGATCTCCTCATGCTTGCGGCCGGGGCCACAACCCCGCCCAAAGAGACTGCTGAATACACATTTACCTACAACTTCATCCGGTTCGACTGGGACGCGGAATCGCACGGCTTAAGAGTTGAAGTTTATCCGCGCATTTGGTCTGCGGACGGGACATGTTTTCTCAAAAATGAGACGCTCAAGGGTGGGGACAAGAACCCCGCGGTTCTGGCCTGCCCTAACTTTCGGATTGACGTGGATCTTGCAAGTGTAAAGCCGGATACTTCAATGCCCGATACCCAGGAACTCTCGCCATTTGCAGTTGAAACGACGGCAGGGGGCCAAGCGGAGGCTTCGCCTATGGAAGACGGATTTGCACTTGAACTTCTACGCTTCTTCCGTGATTTAACGGGAGCGCAAAGGCTCGCTGTCCTAATCAGAGTTGGAGCTTTACCCGCTGATTGGTCGGAACCTCTCAACCATTCAGCGGAGCGTCGCGCACTAGATTTGATGAGGACCGACGGACGTACCCACGAACTCAAAGAGATTATCGACTCGGTTATAGGTGTTCCGAAGACTGGAGAGAAGTAGCATGGTAGATATCGCACGGAGCGTAAGAATTTTTGATCCCAACCCGACGGACGACCTCGTGTTAAAGAGGACCAAAGGAGTCGAAGCCCTTGCAGTCAAGTATGGCAAGGCTAAAACGGTTTCTGACTTGTTGCAGATTGCACACGACGTTGTCTCTGGACTCTCGTCGGTGACGTTTGACCTCCCAGACGCCCGTGTCGAAGAGATTGAACTGATCCTTCGGAAAGAGAGTCCGTCGTTTGATCGAGCAGGAGAACAACTGCAGATTCTTGTGTGTGCGATGCTTGCGTTGCAAAAGCTCTTTGAGGAAGCGACTCCTGGCTCTGTGGTCTGGACACGAACGGAAGTAATAGCTGTGGGTATATGGTTGGGATTCTCAGCGTTACCTCCACTGCGCGAAGTGAAGCTCGAGAAACTTCGTTTGGATCTGCAGTCTGCAGGTCGAAAGCTTGTGATTTTGTCGACCGAGTCTGCAAGAGAACGGCAGCCGATTCCCGATCCCGATCTCAAGTTGGCAGACCTGACGGATGTTGCGAAGGTGAACGTAGGAATCAACAATGCGGTGCTGAAGCTAATCGAAGGTCTGCGTGACAACGCGGCGCTAGATCGAGAAGAAATTGATCTGTTGTGGTGGAGTCTTGGTGAGTGGAGCGAACTTCAGGGTAGGAGCTACCGCGATATGCCTGCCTCTTCGGCTGCAATCTCTGCTGGTGTGGATGCTGCGAACCTCATGAGGCGACTTCCGGGAGAGGCTCACAAGCAGCTTGTCTTGCGTCGCGTGAGTGGCGAGGAGATTCTCACGCTTGCGGAGCTTATCGACCAATCTAAAGCTGAAATCGATCCGATCCGGCAAAAATTCGCTGGAAGTTTCGTCACCTCGTTTCCTAAGATTTTCTGCTTATTGAGCGGAATTCTGACAACGCCGAGCGAGCTTTCTCTTGATCTTCGGGATTGGGGCAGCCGTGCTCTCTTAGAGGCGTCCGTTATGAAAGTTTCTTCGATTACGGCGGCGGTGTGAGTATGGCTCAAGCCTGTTCACGTGCGGAATGCACAGTCGGTGAAACTGGAATCTGTGTCCTGAACAACGACCCAGCGACCTGTCCCCAGCGAATCGCGGCGGAGCCAACTCCGCAGGGACATACCACTGATGGACTTGTATCCCCGCCGCTTGTCGTACCAACTGAACGACCACGTTTCCCACATAGTTATGCCTTGTCGCCGGAAGATCTAGCCCGCTACACTAATAAGCGTTACCACCATCTGATTGGAATTCTCGGTGCACCAAATGCCGGGAAGACCGCCATACTCGTCAGCTTGTATCTTCTGCTTGCCAACAACCGGTTAAAAGGTTACGAAATCGCGGACAGCTATTCGATGATGGCTTTCGATGAGATCAGCCGCGGGGCCAGGCGATGGAACGAAGGCAATCTTCCCGAAGAGCTGACGAGTCATACTGAGTTGCCGGACGAACGCACCCCAGGATTCTTGCATCTCCGGATCCGGCGCTGCGTAGATGGTCATTTATTCGATCTCATCCTTCCAGACCTTCCTGGTGAGTGGTCGGACACATTCATCGATCACAATCGGGCCGACCGACTGGCATTTCTCAAGGGTGCGGACTGCATTTGGGTGACGATCGACGGAAGTGAGCTTGCGCAGTCGAAGATGCGACAGCAGGTTCTTCACAGGACACATCTTCTTTTTCAAAGGCTATCAAAACTAGTGGCGCCCGTCCCACCCGTGTTCGTCATCATTTCTCATCACGACCTGGGCGATCCTGAGGCGCGTTCGATCGCGTCCCTCGAGTCGGAGGCAAAACGATATGGAATCTCGGTGAAGACCGTCAACGTAGCATCGTTCTCCGAAAAGGACGATGTACCGCCGGGAAGCGGTATTGAGGAGTTGGTAACGCTATGTCTTGCGGGAACCAGCTCAGTAGACGAGCGAGCCTTTTGGCCCACGCAGCCTGCGCAAAATCCAACGCGGTTCGCACTCCGGTTCAGAGGATAACCCAACATGAAACGTTCGATCATGGTGCTCGGGCAACCCGATTCTGGAAAGAGCAATTATCTCGCACGGCTTTGGGAGTCAGTGAGAGGCGGGACTGGTGAGCTCGAGCTGATTGATGCTCCCGAAATCAAATACCTAGAAGAGATGCTCGCTCATCTTCTGCAGGGAGAGTTCGTCCCACGATCTGATAAGAGTATCGAAGCAAGCGAACACGATATTACCCTCCTGGTCCGGCAAAAAGGGCGTAACGAAGAGGTCGAAATCGTCGTGCCCGACGTAACAGGGGAGTTGTGGCGCGACGCTGTGACGAATGCAGATTTACCTGCCGAATGGATGCGCCGTCTTGAGTCATCATCCGGGGCACTGCTCTTTCTAAGGGCTCATTCCGAGGAGAATCACCAACCGTTGGACTGGGTGACTTCGCGCCGCTTACTGAAACATACGGGGGCTAGCCAAACTGCATCTCCGATACCCACCCAGGTCTTGTACTCCGAACTCCTTCGCTTTCTGCAGCTAAAGCTTGAGCGTGGTAGTTCAGACAAGCCCAAAGTAGCGGTCATCGTTTCTGCCTGGGACAAACTGGATCCAGAACAGCGAGTTAGTACACCGATTTCATACTTGCAAGGAGAGTTTCCTTTGCTTGCTGGCAGAATCACGAATATCGAGGGCTTAAACGTGCAGGTGTTCGGAAGCAGTGTTGTGAGCGGTGATCTGCAAGACGACCCTGCATTCAAGGACAAGTTCGATCAAGGGGAACTCAAGCACTTCGGATACATAGCGCAATCGGATGGGAGTGGTAAGTCAGTGATCAACTGTGATGTGACATTGCCAGTAAACTGGCTGATTGAGTGAGCGTGAAGATGGGGTCGATTCTCATTCAGCAGCAATGCCACGGCTATAGAGGTGGACACCAGCTTCTAGATGGATCGGTGAAGCTCGATCGAAACGACCAAGACGCGATCGACCGTTTGTCGGACATATCAGGGGCTCTACGTCCGGGCGAAGCTTTCGAGCCGTATCTGACGGCATACCCGCTCCCAAGCGGTTCTTATTTCGTCTTTGCGCGCACTTGGCAGGACCTGCTCGCAAAACGGGCAGGTTGTGTGCTGACACGAAGCTTGTTGATCCCAACGCAGACGTGGATGGAGCTTGTTGATATTAGCTCTCTACTGGACCATCTGGTACCGATCGATCGCAACAACATCGATGCTCGGGCATTTGAGTATTTGGAAGTCGATCGATCGCTCGCTGCCGTCCCAGTGAATCAAGGACTGGAGATTGTTGAATCTCTATTTCTGGAAGAGCGGAAGGCGATAGCGGTTTTCAGCAGTCCCTCTCCTGAATTGATCACTCTGCGGCTGCTCACAGCACTGTGGCCGGGTCTTCGAAAGAAATTTAGCGCTTGCACCTTTGCATTGGCTCCAAGGGTTGTCTCCGGGCGACCATTCGACTTAGTCTTCGCGGCTAACGATGCCCGTTCGCGCTTTGCGCGTTGGGAGGGTCGGCGTATCGACGGGAGCGGCGAGAGGGAGACAACCGGTCGTCATCGTTGGTCGCTTTCAACCGCAAAGAGAGTTTTGGAGGACCCACGGCCCGACCTTTCGCCAGTTGACCTCCTCGGAGTATTGAAAAGTGATTCGGTGGGGGACGAGTCACGGCTTCGTCTTGCTTTGCTATGGAACGATCTCGTTGAACAATCGAAGAGTTCGCCGATCGCGGTGCTGGGCATGCTCGATATTCTTCAGTCGGTCAGAGGAGAATTCGACCTCGCAAACCGAGAAGTCATAGAGCTGATCAGTTCGAGCATTAGCGCCGCCAGCGACCTCGAACCAAAGAAAGCGTTTGAGTTTCTTGTAGCGTTGACTCGGAAGATTGGGTCTAAGACTCTTCCTCGTGGGCTTGTCGGTCCATTGCGAAATCGGTTCAGGTCGATTATCGAATTCGCGCCTATGGACGCCTTTTCGTACGCAAAAGACAACGAGTCGGCGTTGATACAGAGCGGTTCGTTAGCTTTGCGGGGGATAGCAGAAGGTTTTGCTAGGGTTGGTTTCCAACAGCTGCGACTACAGGAACTTAACGACGAGCTTATTCTCAATTTGCTTGCCGCAAGTCCATCCTTCGCTGTATCTGCGCTCAGCGAACCTACGCGAGATGCGTCTTGGATCGCTAGAATCCCGGCGCTGTTCCGTCTACCCGAGGTTAGACTGACGCGAAAGGCTAAACGGAACCTGCTTGCCAGCCTTTGTCGCGACGACCAAGCGCCGATCCTGAAGCTTTGTCTCAATGACATAAGTCTCAGCGAACTAGAAAGAACGCTCCACTTGCTCGCAAGGACTTCGCAGCTATTCCGCGCTACTTTCGAGGAAGTGTTTGTTGACGCATTTCGGGCAAGAAATGCTATCAGAACGTTGCGTAGTTTTGCCTCAGAGGTCGAACACCGAGATCAGGTTCAAGCACTCCTACTCGCTTCGTTTACTGGCGAGGTAGAAGACTTCGAATGGATACTCTCTGAATCGACATCATTGGCCGAGCAAATGCGTATTAGTCTTTTGGAGAATCTGTTGAGCAGGTCTCATGCATTTCAGATTGAGGCGATATCGAGACATGTGGATCTCGGTCGCAAGGTCTTGTCTCTTGCCCCTCAATTTGTCTCTTCCCGGACGGCGGTGCCTATCGCTCAGTTACTAACGAGGGTCGACTATGACATTGTGTACGCCTTGGGTTTTGCGGAGGAACTCCTATCCAGGCTGCCCAAGTCGGTGGCTTCCCAACTCCTGAACGCTGTAGTCGCACGTGGATTGCGCAGCGCCCCTCGTTCGGCAAATGGATTGGTGCAGCGTCTCATGAACGGGTCGTCATTCGAAATGGCTACGGATCACATCGTTGCTAATGCCATCACTCCACAGAGCTCCCTTGAACGAGTCAGCGACAACGTAATCCTCTTGAACGACGCGAGGAGCGAGATTAGACGAGGCGTGCTGCAGTATGTTGATAATTTGACAGGCAGGCTTTTGCAACTCAATCCAGTGAACTTCCCTGTAGAAGGATTCAGAGCCTGGGCCTCGATCATCTCGGACTCGCACAGAGTCAATCCTATCGGTCAGATCCGAGCCGCAAGTGCTGTCCTACCGTTTGCGATGTCGCATCCCGATAAGCCTGTCAGCGATCTCATCGTGTCAGCCTTTCCGGTCGTGTATAAAGAGCTTCGCGAGGGGCGCGAGTCACCATCTTTGTTGACACTGCTGTTCACCGATTGGGATCGTTGTAAGGTAGCCAGGAAAGATCTCGTTCGTTCGTTTCTGCATTCTAGTTGGCCGGCTACGGACCTCCTCGCTTCTGCGTTCCGCGCCGATGATCCAGAGAAAATTATGGTGCTTGTGCGCAAAAATGCAGCAGACGATCGATTTCTTCAGGACCTGCGGAAAGCAATAAAAAATCTTCCAGAACGCGATCGACAAGTTGTGGAGCAAGCTCTTTCGGATGACACAGATATTAAGAACGCTCGCTCGTAGCAGCACAGACCTTAGAGTGAGATTCCCTAGCCGTGTGCGCTCTTCAGGTGTAGCCGCGATCAGTTTATCGTCAGTTGAATGGGCATCGTATGGCTGAGCGACTCCGGAGTCACTGTCACTGTTAGGTTGTACTGGCCGACCGGTGTTCCGGGTCAGGGTTGCTTTTGGCCGAGTACGCAGCAAACGCAGAGCACAAGAAGCCCGATACGTCTCACGTTATGGCGTCGCACGGAAACGAACAGCAAGGCTAAAGCGGAACTCGATCTTAGCCAGGAGCTGTTTCTACGAGAGAGCCTCGTCAAGGCGTGCACATGCCGCTGTTGTGGAATTGTCAGTGCGGCAGTGCCGTTGTTAACAATAGAGGGCAGGCTAATTATGCATGTCGTCTCGCTGGGATTCCCAGGACAAGATTGTGCGACCGTTCCAACGAAACTACCGGCTGCGCCTATCGTCAGAGGGGCATTGACCGAGACGCGTCGGATGACCGATAGACCGGTCGAGCCGCTGCTTCTAGTGCTGATGCTTCTCTTGGTAGAGCGTCACTTGCCATCTACAATAATTTACGGATTCGGTCTACCCAGAATCGAATATATCCAACTGGGATATGCTCAGCCGGCGCTTGAATAATCAATTCCGTAGAAATTAGCATTTTTTTTCCCGTGGCGTAAGCAACGGATAAATTAAAGTTGACGTGTTCACAAATCTTGGCTTCGTTTTCTGACCTATATTTACCCAAAAAATAATAATGGCTATTATATAGACAGAAGCCATTGAAGGACGATGTGCAAATGACCGAACCAGATTGAGTCATTCGGCTTTGGTTTTCATAGATACGCCGTTTGTGGAATCCAAAATAGCTCAGTGGCTTCTTTTTCGCAGCCGCGATTTCGGCACTCAGCTGCGAGTAATCATGACCATCTGCTCTCAACGCGAGCAAGTCATAATAAACTGGATACGAGGTCGCACCAATAGCGAATAGTTCGCTATTAGTTTTCAGATGTTCGATCGCCTTTCTGAAAGCGACCGGCTCAGGCGGCATCAACATGACATCATCTAAATCTGTCACACAAACATAGTCTGCGACAAAACCTCCAATTTTTGCCCTTTCAAGAAGGGCTTGCCTCCCCATCGACATACGCACAAGCCGGTTTGGTTCATCTGTCATGCGAGCGGTATCAAGTAATTCAACGTGCGTGCCGACGTTATTTTCTATAAGCGTCCTGGTTCTATCAGAGGATCCATTCTCGCCAATAATCGCCAGGCAGCTAAACCCGACGGCCTGAAGGCGATCAAGATATGAGAAGAAGAGTGGTATTGTGTCTTCGCAATTACGCGCTAAACACAGAAAGAGAATGCTCAAAGATTTTGAGGCTGAGGCGATATTAGTAGAGCCCGAATAGTCTGCCATCATATCTCTATTATTCACATTTGATTAGGATTCTGGCTCTCATCACAAAACCATAAAGCGCTTCCGCGCACCACTGTCGCAAAGTATGACTCAACGATAACCTAAGACGTTTAAGACCGCTTTGCAAAAAAGTTACAGGGAATGGGCTGACAACTTTGCCATTTCGACTAACCTATTCCAATATATGTCGATAATGTAGCGAAGCGGAAGGCTCACTTTCTTAGAGCGTTTGATCTCCTCGACATTCATCCAAATCGCACTACTGGCCTCATCGTTAACCACGAGTCGTGGCGTTGGCTGAGATGTAAGGACAGATACGAATAGATGCCATCGGTGATGATCGCTTCCACGGCGGCAAGAATCGCCAAAAATATCAAACGTGTCAACAAAAATCAAGCGACTCGTGGGAATGACGACCCCAGTTTCTTCGCGTATTTCCTTGGAGACCGCAAGAAGAGGCGCTTCGCCAACCTCCAAGTGTCCAGCAGGCAGTGCAAATCCGAAGGGAAAGATTCGGCGGCGTAAACAAAGTATTTTCATTGTAGAATCCAAGACTATTACTCCAACACTTTCGTGCCAGTAGCGTCGTCTCATATCTACCCACCAAATGATTTCGTGATCAACAACGATTGACCGCGCCGAAATAGATTTGCATTTCGCACAACGGTAGTGAACGAAACCATTATTAAGAACGCGCGTTATACGTGAAGAACAACACTTGATGCAGTAGGAGCCAGACTTGGATTTATCGATACTAGTGGGAAAGCGCATTTGCAATCATGGTAGATGTTTCTTCGTTAAAGGTTACCATGTTTAGCTAAGAGTTTACATTCATGAACTAATGATGGTATGACGTTATTCAGTTGTTGAAGCCGTTTCAAGATAATTCCCGGATGACCGGTTTCGACCTTCGTCATTCGGCAGTCGTTCTGGAAAGCTACATTCAGTATTTGAAAGGGTAAGCCGCTCTTCATAAGCCGGAGGCGAGGCACTAGGATTGAATCCCAGAGATCTCCGTATTCGCTTCGATACTCCACAAAATGCCGAAGTGCGCACCTCGCGAGGATCATGGGTCCGAAGGCGTAGTCGAAGTCGAACAGCAACAACGCAGAAGCCACAGACCGCGCGAACAGGTAGTAATGAGCCTGTTCTGCTGGATAGGATGTCATCGATAGGCGGTTGAAAAAATATGAAGTGTCCCCAGAAGATACGATCGCTTCTGCGTTCGCAAATGCGATCTGAGCAAACGCTGGCTTCTCAGGTTCGCACCAAAGAAAGTGCGTAGCATGCGGGAACGCGGAGGATGCCGAACGAAGTGCCTGTCGACGGATACCACCCATTCGAGACTCGCTCTGATGTTCCAGTGTCACTCCCAACTGTGTCAACTTCTCGAGATACACGTCGGAGCAATCAACGAAAACGGCGAACAGCGGCAGTCCGAGATCTCTGTGAGATTGTGCAGTATCCAGAAATACCGTCGCCCTGAGTGCCTCGATCGGATCTGTTGGGTCACCTTCACGAATCGTCGTCACTGATACGAGCATGAGTCCTCCTGAACAGCGGGGTATGACGTGCTCAACTTTCACTTTGCGATTTGGTTACCTCTCGCGAGAACCTGATTGCCAGCGGTTATCCATTGGGTCAATAGTGGAAATAGATAACATTGATAACAAGGTTGTCAAGAGGAAACAAAAAGCCAGTCCGAAGACTGGCTTTGCTCATCCAAGGGCTTGACGACTAGATTTTCTGGAACCTGTGTTCCTTGAGTCGACCGACGCTGGCAGCGGCGACGTAATAGTGTTTCGAGGATTGATCCTGTAGAGCGTCGATCTGTGCAGGGGAAGGGCTCTTTCCAGTTATCCAACGGAACATCGTCATTGGAACGACTCCCACCAACCTCGCGGCCTCGGGTACCGTGTGATAAACCTCGCCGTTGATGAGCACTGCTTTGACGATCTCAAAATGGTCGACTGTCCTTAGAACAGGTGCCGGTGGATGAGTTTCTGAAATGACTGCTTGCGTGCCCATATATTGCCTCCATTTGGATTGGAATTTGGGCGAATCAAGGGTTTCGACCCGTGATCTGCCATGCGTGGAGGCCATTTCAAGTCATTTCTACCCAATCATGGCAAAGCCGGGGGACTATGTCAATCATCCTTTTGGGGGACGTAATCAAAAACGTGCCGAACCAAACACCCCGTACATCATCTGATGCGAGTTTGGACGGGAGAGGCAGCAGGCTATGGTAATTCCCTGGGCCCGAAATGGAGAACTCCGCCTAAGAGCTCATCGGAGAGCGAAGCCCGACCCTGGTGAGGAACTCAACGACACAAAATCGACAACAGCGTCGATTTCTCGACGCTGTAAATATTTTGTATGTCATTGATTTTAAATGGTCGGGGCGAGAGGATTCGAACCTCCGACCCCCTGCTCCCGAAGCAGGTGCGCTACCAGGCTGCGCTACGCCCCGAACTCTGGTGTAAGTGGTGCCGGCGTGGATTGCTTGCCGCATGCTCCGGGATGTTCTCGAGCTATGCCGCTTGCTTGCCGACGAGATTCAGTCTATCAGAAAGTCTCCATGCGCTGCCGAGATCCTGGTTTATGGAGTCTTGGCGGCCGTCGCGCCGGACTGCGCGCGGCGGCGGTGATGGATAGCTTTGCGCGGTGGCGCCGTTCCGACAGGACCCTTTCCGTAGGCCTGGCCGTGGCGCGTGATTGTGCCTTCATCGAAGGTTTGGGTGCCTGTGTCTCTCAAAGTGGCGCCTGCAGGGACCAGGACGAGGCGAGCGTTACGGCCTGACTGTCCGCCGGTGCGGACGTAGATGCGCGAGGCGTCGATTCCCTTCTCCAGCACGAAGTATTGGCGGATGTTGAGCGCGCGTTCGGCGGCCATCTGCGAGGTGTCGATGGAGCCCGAGTTACCGATGATGATGAGTTGCGCATCGACTCTCTGGTTCATGGTCAGCGCGACGCCGTCGAGGCACTCTTTGGCTTCGTTGTCGACGCGCACGGGACGCTTGTGATCGCGCTCGAAGGAGACGCTGCAGAGCTCCTGGGTTTCAATGTGGACTGGAGGCACGGGCTTTTGTACTGTGACCAGTGTCGTTGTGCTGGCGGATTGGCCGTGGTCATCGACGGCGTTGCAGGTGACTGTGATCGAGGTGGAGTCGAGACCAGCGGTGGAAAGCCTGGCCGTGGATCCGGAGCTGATGATCTGGCCGCCGCCCGCGGTGGAGTAGGAGTAGGTGAGCGGGCGATTTTGTGGGCTGATGCCGACGGCTGTGATGACGACAGTCGTGCCGGATACCGGGTTGGCGGGATTGGCACTGCAGGTGATGGTGGGCGGCTCGTAGGCCCTTACGGAGAAGGGCGCGGTGCAGGTGGCCTGGTCTTTGGCCTTGCTGCCGTAGGACATGTGTGCGCCTACGGTGTAGTCGCCGGGCGCGAGGCCGGTGGTGTCGATGGTGGCGGAGGAGTCGTTGGGTGTGACTTTGCCGGCGGTGGTGGTCCAGGTGTAGAAGGCCCTGCGGCCGGGCTTCATGTTGACGACGCTGGCGTTGGCGACGACGGGTTCGCCCGGAAAGACGTTGCCGGGTTGCGTGGTGCAGCCTATTTCGACGGGCCGAACTACTTCTGGAACGCCGAACCGGGCCACAATGCCGCCGGAGAGTTTGTAGGCGTGAATTTCACCGAAGCCGCCGACATTTCCGCCAGCGGCGAAGGTGCCGTAGTCCACCTGGGAGTACTGGAAGTCGGCTTGAATGGGACGGACTGCGAAGAGATTGTTGAAGTAGGGCAGGACGTAGTCGACGCCTACGCCGCCGGTGATTCCCCAGCCCCAGGTAAGGGGTTGGAGGACAGGGCCGGCGATGCGGGCCCCGCCGCCGAGCATGTGCACGTAGGGGACCCAGCGATTGAGCGGGTAGCGGAGGATGGGACCGGCCTCGGCGGTATAGACACGCGGGTCGCGGTCGGAGCAGGCTCCGTTGACGCACTGGCCGAGCAGGCCTCGCTGGCTGTTGCTAGAAAAGTAGGCGCCTTCCACCTGGAGTCCGACGTAGCGGTTGAAGTAGCCGCTTATGCCCAGGGTCGCGTTCTGGTTATAGATGCTTTGGTAAGGATGGAACCCGATGTCGGAGTTTACGGGGTGAAAATACCCGTAACCGACATAGATGTCGACGCGGGAGTCGGGGATTTCCGTAGCGGTCTTGAAGGCTTGAGCCGAGGCCGTCAGGGCTGTCGCAAGAGCGGCAGCAGCGACGAGAAGGGATTCCAAAACTCGGAAAACGCGCTTAGACATAGGAGAATCCTTCGTGTTGGGAGTTTCTTAATGGGTCTATTGTAGTTTGGACGACGCTCGCAGACGTTGCTAAAGGATGTTCCTTGTTGCTAGTCTTCTCGATTGCAGTTGCGTGCCGGAGCGGATATCATCAATTTGATGGTGCTTATTTCTTCAACGCGAATTCGCTGTCCACGGCCGCTTGGCTGTTGTTGACGCGCATGTAGTAAGGGCCGGATCTCCCGATTCCGAGCTAAGAGATTTCTTTCGATCCTTAAGTGAAATTTTCATAGACCAGCCACCGCGTGGGCTTACGTTTGTACGAGCGTAGACAGCGACATCGGACGCGCATTGGAGAACGCAGTGTTGACAGTGGAAAGCAGAGACGGCGGCACGACAGACGTCGAATTGAGCGGCCGGCTGAATCACCTTCAGGCGCTTGAAGCCGAGAGCCTGTACATTTTGCGCGAGGCGGTGGCGGAGTTTGCGCGGCCGGTGATGCTCTACTCGATTGGCAAAGATTCGAGCGTGATGCTGCGGCTGGCGCAGAAGGCTTTCTATCCGGGGAAGATTCCGTTTCCGCTGCTGCATGTGGATACGAGCTACAAGTTTCCGGAGATGATCGCATTTCGCGATGCGTATAAGAAAGTGATTGGCGCGGACTTGGTGGTGCATGGCAACGAGGAGGCGATCGCCGACGGGGCTAGTCCGTGGAAGTTGGGGACGCAGAATTGTTGTGGTGCGCTGAAGACTCGGTCGCTGCTGGATGCGCTGGAAGAGGGTGGGTACGACGCGGCGTTTGGCGGAGCTCGGCGCGATGAGGAGAAGAGCCGCGCGAAGGAACGCGTTTATAGTTTTCGCGATACGGCCGGGCAGTGGGACCCGAAGAACCAGCGGCCGGAGTTGTGGAGTCTTTACAACTCGCGGCTGCGCAAGGGTGAGAGTATTCGTGTGTTCCCGCTGTCGAACTGGACAGAGTTGGACATCTGGCTCTATCTGTATGCGGAACAGATTCCGATTGTGCCGCTGTACTTTGCGGAGGAACGTGACGTCGTGGTGCGCGGAAATACGTTGACGCTGGTAGACCACACTACACGCCTGCTGCCGCATGAAAAGGTGGTAAAGCGGAAGGTGCGGATGCGGTCGCTGGGGTGCGCGCCTTGTACGGGGGCGATTGAAAGCGATGCGGATACGTTGCCGAAGATCATTGAAGAGCTGATTACGTTCCGGCGGAGCGAGCGCGAAAATCGCGCGATCGACCATGACGAGGAAGGCTCCATGGAAGCCAAGAAGCGGGAGGGCTACTTCTAAATGGAGACTCAGATTCTGGGATTGAACGAGGGTTCGCGGGAGACGGCATTCCGTGCGTTTCTGGATTCGCATCTCGACCAGGAGATGCTGCGGTTTACGACCGCGGGGAGCGTGGACGACGGCAAAAGCACGCTGATCGGAAGACTGCTGCACGATACCAAGAGCGTGTACGAGGATCAGCTGGCGTCGATCCGTGCAAGCCGTGTAAATCGAGCGGGGGTAGGTATTGTTGACCTTTCGCTGTTGACGGATGGATTGAAGGCAGAACGCGAACAAGGCATCACGATCGATGTGGCGTATCGCTACTTTTCGACGACGAAGCGTAAGTTCATCATTGCGGACACGCCGGGGCATGAACAGTACACGCGCAACATGGCGACCGGCGCCTCGACAGCGGATGTAGCGATCGTGCTGATCGATGCGAAGGCGTTTGTGAAGCTGGGGACGCTGCTGCCGCAGTCGCGACGGCATACGTATATTGCAAGCCTGCTGGGGATTCCGCATGTTGTGGCCGCGGTGAACAAGATGGATATCGTGGACTACGATGCGGGCGTGTTTGAGCGCATTCGCGGAGAGTTTACGACCCTGGCGAGCAGTCTCGGGCTGAAGAGTGTGGAAGTAATTCCTATCAGCGCGCTGGTGGGAGACAACGTGGTCGAGCCCAGTGCGTTGATGCCGTGGTATGCGGGGCCGACGCTGCTGGAGTATCTCGAGACTGTGCCGCTGAAGATCGACGAAGTGGGCGGCCCGATGCGGTTTCCGGTACAGCTTGTGGTGCGGCCGAATGCGGATTTTCGCGGGTTTGCCGGACGTGTGGAGCGCGGCGAAGTGCGGCCCGGGATGCGGGTGAAGGCTCTGCCCAGCGGGCGCGTGACACGAGTGAAAAACATTGTCACCTACGACGGCATGCTGGAGGCGGCGTCTGCACCACGCAGTGTGACGCTGGAGCTTGAGGACGAGATCGACTTGAGCCGCGGAGAGATGCTGATTGCAGAGGCCGATGCCGCGCCGCACGTCAGCACGAGTTTCCGCGCGATGGTGGTGTGGATGCACGAGGAGCCGCTGGTGGTGGGGCGGACTTACCTGGCGAAACATACGACGCGGACAGTGCGGGCGACGGTTCGCGCGATTCGATATCGGGTGGACATCGTTTCCGCGGAGCATGGCGCTGCGGATCACGTACGGATGAATGACATCGCGGAGGTGGAGTTTGAGACTAGCCTGCCGCTGTTTTTCGATGCGTATGCTGAGAACCGCGAGATGGGCGCGCTGATCCTGATCGATGCGGTGAGCAATGCAACCGTGGGTGCGGCGATGATTGTCGCGGTGGTAAACGCGAAGGCGAAGGCGAGGCGGCCTGCATTTGTGTTGGTGCGCGGTGGGGCTGAAGCTGCCGAAGCGCTGCGGCTCGAGCTTGTGCATCGAGGCGAGCGCGCTGTCGTTGTCGACGATGAGCTGATTCCGGAGAGCGCGCTGGCGGGTGCCGCGCGTGCGTTGCAGCTTGCGGGAGTTACTGCGATCTCGGCGCGCGAGGATTTGCGTGCCGAGACAATTGAAGCGCTGCGGCGGATTGCCGGCGAGGATTTTCAGGAGGGCGAATGAGTCTGCTGATAACGGATGCGGAGGCGATTTCTGCGGAAGAGTTGGTGGCAGACGTTGTGCGAGCGGCGAATGCAGGTGAAGTTTGCCTTACGAGCAGCTTCCAGACTGAAGACATGGTGGTGTTACACATGCTGCGAGAGCACCTCCCGCAGGTTCCGGTAATTTTTCTGGAGACGGGATATCACTTCAAGGAGGTGATCGAGTATCGCGATCGAATGGCCGAGGCGTGGGGGCTGAACCTGATCAATGCCATGCCAAAGACTACGCTGGCGGAGCACGAGGGACAATTCGGTCTGCTGCATATTGTGGAGCCGACGAAGTGCTGCGCGATTCGTAAAGTGGAGCCGCTGATGCGGTCGCTTGAGCCTCACGCGTGGTGGTTTACGGGGTTGCGGCGTGAGCAGTCGCCGACACGTGCGGGACTGCAAAAGATTGAAGACCACAAACTGCCGAGCGGGAAAATGATGAAGAAGGTGAGCGTGCTGGCGGATTGGGATTGGGCGCGCGTCGAGGCTTATGTGAATGAGCATGAGATTCCGCGGCTGGCGCTATACGACCGGGGCTATACGAGCATCGGGTGCGAGCCCTGCACGGCGATTCCGGAGGCCGGCGCGGACGCCCGCAGCGGACGCTGGGGCGGCAAAAAATTGGAATGCGGCATCCATACCTTCTCAGAGAAGGCTTAGGATTTTCCTATGATGGAGCGGCGACGGATCTGCCGGTTGTGGGAGCGCGGTGACGCGAGCGCGCTGGTGACGCTGGTGCGCGTGGAGGGGTCGAGCTATCGCCGCGTGGGGGCGCGGCTGTTGATCGCAGCGAATGGAGAGTATGCGGGCAGCATCTCCGGCGGGTGCCTTGAGGCCGAGGTGGTTCGTAAGGCGCAGTGGCTAGTGCGCGATGGGCGAGCGGTGGTGGAGCGCTACTCCACACTGTTTGATGACACGGCGGAGATTCCTTATGGGCTGGGTTGCGGCGGCACGGTCGATCTATTGATTGAACCTGCGAATACACCGGAGTGCGCAGCCTTGATGGCTGCAATGGAGGCCGCGTTGCGCGGTGACGAGGCGACGGTAATCACGTGGCCGCCGATTGGGGCGCAGGGTTTGCGACGCGAGATTTTGAAAGACGGCGCACTTGCAGGGACGGATGCGTTGGTGTTCGAGGAGCGGCTTGTGGCGCCGCAGCGGCTTATCGTTTTTGGGGCGGGCGATGATGCGCAACCGATGGTGCGGATGGCGTCGCTCATGGGATGGAGCGTTATCGTCCTTGATGGGCGTGCGCAGATGGCGCGGGCGGAGAGATTTCCGGAGGCGGAGCGAGTCGTTGTAACTGCGACGCTGGATGGGATCAACGTGACAGAGCGTGATGCGGTGGTGTTGATGACGCATAGCTACGAGCAGGATCGTGCGTGGCTCGCGGCGGTATTGCCAAAGGCTCCACGATATCTTGGGCTGTTGGGGGCGAGGCATCGCAGTGCACTGCTGGTGAGCGAGGCGGCCACCATTCTCGACTGGCCGCTGGAGCGGGTGTGCGAAGGTTTGTTCGCGCCTGTGGGGCTTGACCTGGGAGGCGATGGGGCGGAGGCGATTGCGCTGGCGACGGTGGCGGAGGTGCAGGCTTGTTGCGAAGGCAAGCTTGGGGTCTCGCGCAGAATGACGCCGGAGATGGTTGCGGAGCAGGTTGCCGAAGGTGGAGCGTCGCGGTATCTGCAGACGCAGTGTGCGGTTTGAGCGTCGCGGCGATCATCCTGGCGGCGGGTGAATCCACACGGCTGGGGCGGGCGAAACAGGATGTTGTGCTGGCCGGGGAAACACTGTTGCAGCGGGCGGTGCGAGTGGCTAGCGAGGCCGGACTTGCACCGGTGATTGTGGTGGTGCGGGAGGCCCGCTATATCGATGAC
>Ga0157374_10002135_pt1 | contig 16663 bp, 11 predicted proteins | sample M25metaG_FD_115308 | JGI IMG/M metagenome (GOLD analysis project Ga0157374, IMG submission 115308) | Miscanthus rhizosphere microbial communities from Kellogg Biological Station, Michigan, USA - M2-5 metaG | ecosystem: Host-associated > Plants > Roots > Rhizosphere > Soil | place: USA: Michigan...
CCGCACCAAGCAGACCGTCAAGAAGTTCGTTCTGCCAGGGACAAATTCCGAATGCCTCAGGATTCGGCCAGGGTATGTGCCAGAAAATCGCGACACGCGCATCAGGACGCACCGCCTTCACAAGCCGTGGCAGGAGCGCAAAGTGATAATCCTGAACGAACACGATCGGATCAGTGCTGCTTTCCATCTCCTCAAGAAGCGCATTCGCAAAACGCGCGTTCACTCGCTGATAGCATTCCCAATCCGCTGCGCGAAATGTTGGCCGCGTATGCGCGATGTGACACAACGGCCACAGCCCCTCATTGGCAAAGCCGTCATAGTACTGCGCTTCTTCTTCCTCTGTCAGCCAGACGCGCCGCAGCGTATACCGCGGATCATCAGGAGGGACACGAATACGATTGAAATTGTCTACGACCATTGCATCTGCATTGCCGCTGCCCGACGCAACCCAAACGCCGTCGCAGGCCTGCAGTATTGGCTCAATCGCAGTTACCAATCCGCTAGGCGGTACAACGCACTTGATTTCGCGTCCCTGGCGCACATGCATGTACGGCTCTCGGTTCGACACGACAAAAATGCTGCTCGAGCCCGAGTGACGGCGCATGTGTACCGCAAGTCGCTCGGCAGTCCAAACGTGCTCGCCTGCATCGCGCAGACGCGCTTCTGTTGCCGCCGCCGCCCGCGCAGCTCTCAGACTTTCTGCGATTGTTTCGACTTCGTGCGCCAGCGGCTTGAAAAGCTTCAGATCCGCAAAACTCAAATCAGCGAAGTGAGGCTTTGACGACCTGGCGGGATGCGCGCTCTTCAGTCGAAGCCGGCGCAGGTGCTCAGCCACCTGTTCGATGGGCCGAAACAAAAACCAGCTGACCATGGCCAACGTAACTGCGACAATCAGCACAACCAGTGCCAGGATGCGCAGAAAACTTCTTTGCCAAACGGCAATGCCCTCGCTGCGAATATAGCCAGCGTCAGAAACGATCGATACAACACCTTCGAGTTTGTCTCCATCGTGCAGCGGAAGCGCTTCTTCAAACCAATCCACTTTACCGGTGCGTCCGAACTGGCTGACTTCCGCACCGTTCTTCATTGACTTCTTAATCAACCCGTAGGGCAAGTCCTGCAGAACATCCTGAGGGCCGGAGCAGGCCAGCAATTTGCCGTCTCCGTCATACACCGCCAACGCAAGGGCGCCAGTTCCCGACTTCAGAATCTCCGTGAGCCCATGCACCGCACCAAGATCACTGCTTTCGAGCACACCTGCGACATCTCGCTCGATGCTCATGCCCATCCAGCGAGTCCGTCGCGTGAGTTCCGCACGCAGCGTATGTTTGTGAGCCAGCACATCAAAATATGTGGAGGCTACCGAAATTAGCGTTACACCTGCGATCAAGGCGAGAATCAGGCGTACGCGGAATAAATGCATGCAAAACTCCCAAACGTTGTTAGATGCCAGCAAGAGCCATCATGCCTTTCCAAGCTTGCCGAAATCCTTCTGTCGCGACCGAATTCTCCTGATTTGTTTCGAGGAAATTGCACCTCGCATTGAGGCTATGAAAGCTTATATACAGTCCTTTTCTACAGAGGCAGCACTTTCCGCGAGCGAAAGAAATCTCTTATACGCAGGTTACGTGTTGCTTCATGCGTTATTCTGTCCAAGAGAAGTCCCTGGTCTCATCCCGTAAACTGCTCACAATATGGCGATAATCTCGATCGAAAGCTCAGCCAAGCAACTCGTTCTCATCGTGCAGGAATATTGCCTGTTTGCCTGGCGTGCGCTTCTCAACCTCTTTCGGCCGCCGATCTATGTTGAAGATTTTCTTCTTCAGTCGGATATCATCGGCTTCGGCTCGATACCCATCGTAGTGCTCTCAGGCTTCTTTACAGGGGGCGTGCTGGCATTGCAGTCGGCCGCTACTCTCGCCAACTTTGGAGCCACCGCGATTACGGGACAATTTGTGGCGCTTACCATGTTCCGCGAATTAGGGCCGGTACTTACCGGTGTCATGGTCTCCGGACGAAACGCTTCTTCGATGGCCAGCGAACTCGGCTCGATGATTGTCACCGAGCAGATTGATGCCATGCGCGCGCTCGGTGTCGATCCCTTGCGCAAGCTGGTCACCCCGCGCATTTTTGCCTGTATCACGATGCTTTTTTTCCTAACGATCCTGGCCGACTTCATGGGCATTCTCGGTGGCGCGTTCGTCACCGTCTTTATGAATCATCAAAACAGCACACAGTATTTCTCGAATGCGTGGAGCTCGCTCCGTTATTCCGACGTTATTCAGGGGCTTGTGAAACCGCTTTTTTCCGGCTACATCATTGCTTCGATCGGCTGCTTTTATGGGCTAAGAACAACGGGCGGAACTCAGGGGGTCGGCCGCGCGACGATTGATGCCGTAGTCTGGTCGTCGGTCTTCATCATCGTTGCAGACTTCTTCGTCACTCGCATCATGCTCTTCATCTTTTCCTAATGAACAATTTGCCTCAAAGCGGCCAGCCCGGCCAGGACGCCACTTTAACAAACGAGAACCAGACACCGGTCCTCGAGTTTCAGCACGTCTCCATCTCATTTGAGCGTCCGGAGGTTCTCAGCGACATTTCTTTCTCCGTCGCACCGGGAGAAACGCGCATCCTGCTCGGGCCGGCTGGCGTTGGCAAAAGTGTGCTGCTCAAGCTGGCCAATGGTCTGCTTCGCCCCGACACTGGAAGCATCTGCCTGTTTGGTGAAGAAATCGCCACGATGCCCGAGCAGCAACTCTTTCCGCTTCGAACGCGAATCGGCATGGTCTTCCAGGAAGGCGCCCTGTTCGACTCAATTACTGTTCGCGACAACGTGGCGTACCAGCTAATTCAGGAGCGGGTGGCGGACGAAGAGATTGACACGCGCGTGCGCGAGGCACTGACCTTCGTAGGACTCGAAGAGACATTCTCGCTTTACCCATCTTCTCTCTCAGGCGGCATGCGTCGACGTGTCGCAATTGCGCGTGCGTTCATTCATCATCCCGATTTGCTGCTTTACGATTCGCCCACCGGCGGTCTCGACCCTGTGACGTCAACGACCATCATCGAACTCATCGTAAAAGAACGCGACGTGCATCGCACGCCATCGTTGCTTGTGACACATCGCATTCAGGATGCATTCACACTTTGTACGCACTTCTTCGATACAGAAAAGAATGCAATGGTTCCTTATCCGAAGGGCACCACAGATTCGGGCACCACGTTCTTGATGCTCGATGAAGGTCGGCTGATTTTCGACGGTTCACTCCGCGAGATTGTTAATTCTGACAACCCCTTCGTGCGTGAATTTCTCGAATAGGTCTTTTCCCGGATCAACCCCAGTCTGCTAGCCTTACCTGTCTTCATCTGCACTTGAAAAGCAGGCACGATATGGCTTTCAAATTCCAGAACTTCGACTTTCTTCATCTCGACTACAGCTTTAGCGAGGACGAGCTTCTCGTCCGACGCACCGCACGCAATTTCGTCGAAGACAATCTGATCCCGGTTATCGAAGAGTGTTTTCGTGAAGGCCGCTTTCCGCGCGAGTTGGTCCCGATGATGGGCGGACTGGGCTTCTTCGGCGCGACGATCGAAGGCTATAACTGCGCCGGTATGTCGAACGTTGAATACGGCCTGGTAATGCAGGAACTTGAGCGCGGCGACTCCGGCCTGCGCAGTTTCGTCAGCGTGCAGTCCGCGCTGGTCATGTATCCCATTTACAATTTCGGATCTGACGAGCAAAAGAGTGTATGGCTGCCCGCACTGGCCAGTGGAGAAAAGCTCGGGTGCTTCGGGCTTACTGAGCCCGGCTATGGTTCCAATCCCGCAGGCATGACCACTCACGCTCACAAGTCCGGGGATGGATACATTCTCAACGGCGAAAAGATGTGGATCACCTCAGGCACTCTCGCCGACGTCGCAGTGATCTGGGCAAAGCTCGACGGCAACACTAACGACGAACCTGTGCTCGGATTTCTTGTTGAAACAGACCGGCCCGGGTTCACTGCGCATGAGGTTCACGGCAAATGGAGTTTGCGGGCATCGTCCACGAGTGGTCTATCTTTACAAGACGTGCACGTCCCCGCATCGAGCCTGATGCCCGGCGCAGCCAGCCTGAAGAACGCGCTTATGTGCCTCAACCAAGCCCGATACGGAATTAGCTGGGGCGCCATTGGAGCAGGGATGGATTGCTATTCCAATGCGTTGCAGTATGCGCAAACGCGCAAGCAATTTCGTAACGAGCCGATTGCGAGCCACCAGCTTGTGCAGGAGAAACTGGTGTGGATGGCGAGCGAGATTTCAAAGGCGCAACTGCTCGCTCTGCAGGTTGGCCGCCTGAAAGATGCAGGCAAAGCGGGCCACCAGCACATCTCCATGGCGAAGCGAAACAATGTGTGGATGGCGCTCGAGTGCGCGCGGCTCGCTCGCGATATTCTTGGCGCAAACGGCATCGCAGACGATTATCCAATCATGCGCCACATGATGAACCTCGAGTCGGTGAAGACCTATGAAGGCACCCATGACATTCACACGCTGATCCTTGGGCACAATATCACTGGCATCGCAGCTTACTAGAACCGCCCACCGCAATCTTTTTATCGACAAGGCGCGCTCTTCTTGGCATAGTCATATGCATGCATAAAGATTCTTGGAGTTCCGTCTCCCGTTGCATCGGGGCGATTATTGCAGCTGCGTTCATCCTTTCTTCCTTTGGACCGATCTCGCTCGCGCAACAACCGCCCGCGGGACCCATAGTCCTTCATGCGGCTCGCCTGCTGCAGATCGACACCGGAAAGCTTCTCCAGCCTGGCGAAATCCTCGTCGTAGGAGAACGCATCAAGGCTGTCGGCACTTCAGTCGAACATCCGCGAGGGACAAGGGTTATCGATCTCGGTGACACGACACTGCTGCCCGGCCTCATCGACGTTCACATCCATCTGTTCCTGCATCCGGGCGCCGAAGACCTGCAGACAGTGAACGAGTCAGTCCCGTGGCGCACGATTATTGCCGAGCATGCCGCGAAGGCCGACTTGATGGCCGGCTTTACTGCCGAGCGCGATATGGGCACCGAGGGCGCTGGCTCCGCAGACACCGCAGTCCGCAACGCCATTAATCAAGGAATGATGCCTGGTCCGCGCCTTCGCGTCAGTGGCAATGCAATCGATATTCTTGGCGGTCATGAGGACGCCAACAATTTCAACCCCGCGCAGCATGTACTCTCGAACGCCGACTACGCGAACACGGCCGATGAACTTGTCGCGGTGATGCGCGAGCAACACAAGCAGGGCTCCGACTTTGCAAAGATCTACGAAACCGGTCACGACGAAATGATCGACGGCGCATTGCACACACCATTCCAATACACTGAGGCTCAACTGGCCGCAGCCGTTGCTGAAGCTAAGCGCATGTGTGCCAGCGTAGGCGTACATGCTATGGGTGAGCCAGGCGCGCTTTACGCAGCGCAAGCTGGTGTGGCCACTATCGACCACGCCTCACAGCTCAGTGACGAAACCATGCGTCTGATGCGTGAGAAGCACATTCCAGCCGTGCCTACGTTCGCTATCTTCGATTACTTTGCGCACCATCGCGAATCTCAGGATCAGGCAGCGACACAAGCAGCTATGCTCGACTACAAAATCGCCGAATTCAAAAAGCAGATCGCCGCAGGAATTCCCTTCGCGGTCGGCTCTGACGTGGGTCCGTTTCCGCATGGAACACAGGCCGTTGAAATGGAATTGATGGTGCGCTACGGAATGAAGCCGCTCGCGGTGCTGCAGGCCGACATGCTTGAAGGCGCACGCGTTCTCGGATGGCAGGGCCAGATCGGCGAACTTAAGCCGACATACTATGCCGACATCATCGCAGTGCCTGGCAATCCGCTGGACGACATCACGGCGCTACAACATGTTCGATTCGTGATGAAGAACGGCGAAGTTGTGCGGCAATAGACTGAATTATCTGGGCGAGGAGGCTGCTGCATTTTGCGCTTGCCGCGCATGCAGCTTTTCAAGAGCTTGTACGAATTTCTTCGGTTTCACCGGTGCAATTGAGTCCTCGACAGCTTTGCGATATCCGCCCAGGTAAATGGAATAGAGGATCGCAAGCGAACAACCGATGCCGAACATGAATCCAAAACAGAGGCCAAGAATAACGGCCGGGCCAAAGTCGATCATCGCTCGTCCTTTCTTCAGCCGCTCTAAACTAGCTAGACGGCTACCACAAAGCTGTCTTCCGTTCTGGTCACCGCATTGTAAAGCGTGTCGCGCTCCACTGGCACGCGGCCCGCTTCAGTAATCAACCGGCAAAGGTCTTTGCGTGTCATACCTTGCGGAGTGGTCGCGCCCGCATCATGATAAATCTTCTCTTCAACCACCGTTCCATCCAGATCGTCCGCGCCGAAGCGCAGCGCAATCTGCGCAATCTTCGGCGTCATCATCTGCCAGTACGCTTTGATGTGCGCGAAATTATCCAGCAGCAAACGGCCCACAGCAATCTGCCGGATATCCGTCAAGCCAGTCGTCACAGGCAAGTGATCGAGCGGTGTGTTTTCAGGATGGAATGCCAGCGGAATAAACGTCTGGAAGCCGCCTGTATCGTCCTGCACTGCGCGCAGCTTCAGCAGATGGTCGACACGATCCTTATCGTTCTCGATGTGCCCGTACAGCATGGTCGCATTCGATCTGAAGCCGAGCTTATGTGCCATGCGCGCAGTCTCGAGCCATTCATCGCCGTCAATCTTGTGATCGCAGATAATGGACCGCACGCGAGCTGAGAAAATTTCTGCGCCGCCGCCCGGCATTGAGTCCACGCCAGCTTCGCGCAATTTTACGAGCGTCTGCTCGCTGGCGAGTTTCGCCCGTCGGGCCAGGTACGCAACTTCCACCATGGTGAAAGCCTTGATATGCACCTTTGGAAATCGCTGCTTGAGCCCGCTTACGAGATCCAGAAAATATTCGAGTGGTAAATCCGGATGCAGGCCGCCGACAATGTGAAATTCTGTTACCGCTTCCGAATATCCGGAGGCCGCAGTCTGCCATGCCTCTTCAAGCGCCATGGTGTAACCAGCGGGATCGCCCTTTTTACGCCCGAACGCACAAAGCTTGCATGCCGCTACGCACACGTTCGTCGGGTTAATGTGGCGATTCACGTTAAAGTACGTGATGTCGCCGTGCATCCGTTCGCGAACGTAATTGGCGAGCCAACCCACCGCGAGCACATCTCTTGTGCCATAGAGCGTAAGCCCATCGGCAAAATCCAATCGCTCGCCAGTCATCACCTTGCCGGCAATCGGCTCCAGCCGTGGATCATGGCTCCGGAATGGAGCACGTTCGTGGGGTGCGGTGCTGTCGGCGCTCATAGAACTATGATACAGAATCGCCTTCTTCAGCCCATGCGGATACAGCTTCAGACGCGCAAGTTATTGTTTTGCTTCCACCTTGGCAGAAGGCCCCAGCAGCACACCGTCATCGAGTGAAGCTGCAACCAGCCGATCGCCGGCAACTCGAATCTGCTCCATGCGAAAGCCAGAATGCCACAATGTCCACGTCATACTCTTCGGCTCAATCGAGTAGACCTCATCGTTGCCGCGCGAACTAACCAGCACGCGATGCTGTCCCGCGTCATAGGTGACATCATCAACATCGCGGAACGGCAGGCGGCCAATCCACAGCCACGTCTTACCTTCGTCCTTCGAAAAGAAGACACCCTCTCTCGCGCCCAGCCAGAGTGTACCCGTCGGATCGAACAGAATACGGCGAATTCGCGTGATCATTGTGGGCAGTCCGACCGGCCACCACGAGGTTCCGCCATCACGCGAGAGGACCACCCCGTTCGCGCGCGCTGCAGCCATCACTTCCCCCCGAGTCGCAACGGAGATGTACTCGCCCATTCCAAGTACTGGCCCGCCTTGCCAGCTTGCTCCCTGATCGCGACTAGTCAGTAATCCTAGTGTCGATGCGGCAAGCCAGATGTCGCCGGACACGTCTAGAGCATTTACGCGGCTGTCCAGTTGAATCTCCGGAGCCTTCACCTGCTTCTCCACGTTCACCTTGGTGCGGAGAACCGTCTGGGTGGTGACTTTCATGACCGTGTTGGCGATCAGATTGCGCGGCTCCCACGTCAGTATTGAGCTCGCCGGGCTTGCAGCGGGATTTGGATTTGCGGGCGGATCGAGAAGGAATATGCCGTGTCCAGTTCCGGCGATCACGGTCCCATCTTTGGTCTGCGAGAGTGCAAAGACATCGCGACCATCAAGGCCTGACCCAAGTTGCTCCCAGCTCTTCCCTTGATCTTTTGAAGCGAATACGCCACCGAAATTCTTATCGTTCACAACACCGGCGTAAAGGTGCGAGGGATCGTCGCGGTCAACAAGCAGCGCTGAAACTTTGCGTTGAGAGAAGCCCTCATTCGATGCTGTAAAAGTCTTAGCCGCATCCGTGCTGACTTGTACGCCGCCGCGGTCGGTCGCCAACAGCACGCGGTTTGAATCGTTCGGATCGATATAGACGTCATTCACAATCAAGTCGCCACTTGTCATGCGGCTGAATGTCTTGCCACCATCCAAAGTCTTGTACAAACCCTCTGTCGTGCCTGCATAGACAATCTTGCGGTCAGCAGGATCCTGCTTCAACACCCGCGTGCGTCGCGCAGTGGAAGGAATGCCCTGGATCTTGCGAAATTTCGCGCCGGCAGTTTCGCTTTTGTAGATTCCGCTGCAAGCACTCAGAAACACGGTCTGCGGCTTCTCGGGATCGAGAATAATCGAGAACACATCCGAGTCATCGATGATGCCCTGCTTGATGTTGTGCCACGTCTTGCCGCCATCGGTCGTCTTCCAAGGCAAATGCCAGGTCCCCGCATACACCACGTCCGGGTTGGCAGGATCTACGGCCAGCGATTCCACTTCGTGGATCTCGCGACTGCCCTTCTCGCTTATCTGACTCCAGGTCGCGCCTGAATCGTTGGAGCGAAATACACCCGAGAGCGTGCCCGCAAACAAAATTTTAGGATCCGACGGCGCCTGCAGAAACGAACGGATTGATTGGCCGTGAAGGTCTGGCGCCTCGTCCCATTGCTTGCCGCCGTCATGGCTGATCCACAGGCCTCCGTCGGCATGCCGCCATCCCGCAACATAGATCGTTTTGGGATCCACCGTGTCCACGACAATGTGGTCCAGCACCAGATCATTATCACCATCGAGCTTGGCGAGTCTGCGCCAATTGGCTCCTCCATCAACCGACTCGTAGATCCAGCTTGCGACAGTTCCGAGGTAAAGATGGTTGGGCTGACCCGGCACGGAAGAGATGACGCGAGCATCGCCTCCCGGCGGTCCTACCGCGATCCATGGTGTTTGCGAATTAACCGTTTCGCAGAACAGAAACAACAGGGCAGAAACAATAGGCGCCAGTTTAAGGCGCCGGTAATAGAAGCCAGGCACGAAAATCGAGCTGCAATTCAACGAAAAACTCCAGGGTATAAGAAGACTGTAGCGAAAACATGCACACAAAATCAAAGAGGCCGACCAATTGCTGGTCAGCCTCCGAAGAATCGCTAAAGCAACCGATTGATGTCGCTTTCATCAAGCGGCCAATTTAATTGGCCGCCTGATTCAGTGTTGTTGGTTCACCGGAAGAGTCCGGCTTACTTCTTGTGCGACGAGTGGCGCTGAGGAAGCGCCTTGCGGGCCTCAGGCTTCACCGTTGACTCATCAACAGGAGTGGTTCCCTGTACATCGCTCGAGAAGTTCGCACCGGCAGGCACCAGGTAGTCTTCCACCGTCTGCCCGTCTGTGGTTCCGGTTGCGGTAGTCACGCGCGAGGCGTCAATACCCTTCTCGGTAACGAGGTAGTCCTTGGCATTCACCGCTCGCTGTGCGGCGAAACGCGTGACCGTGGCCCTCTTACGCTTGGCAGCAATCTTCTCTTGCTTCGCGGTCAGCTCATTTTCCTTCGCATTCGACTCGCCTACGACTACGGCCTTCGCGTCTTCCTGGCGCTGCAAGTCGAGAGCAACTTCGTCAAGGCAAGCCTTAGCTTCGTTGTCTACGCGGGTTGGGCGCTTCTTGTCGGTCGAGAAGTTGATGGAGCAGAGCGCCTGCGTCTTCGGCTGCGGTGGCGGCGGAGGAGCCACGATGGTCAGGTTGGTGTCTGCGCTGGCCGTGTGTCCCTTATCGTCCGATACCTTACCCGTGATTCCTACCGCTCCCGTGGGTGCTCCAGCTGAGGAGTACTGAGCGGTTGTTCCGCTACCCGAAACTGTTCCGGCAGTAGCCGTGTAGCTGTAGGTGAGTGGCCGGTTCTGCGGGCTCATGCCCGTGCAGGTAACAGTTGCTGAATCACCCGGCTTGATGGTGGTCGGATTGACCGAGCAGCTGATCGTCGGGGGCTCGAAAGCCTTGACGGTGAAGCTGGAAGAGCAGTCAGCAGACTGGCCCGGCTTCAGGCCTTCCCTACCGGATTTGCCTTCCTTCACATCGGCCTTCACCGTATAGCTGCCCGGCTCAAGCGCGCTGGTCTGGATTGTCGTTGAGGTGCCGTTGCCCGATGCGCCGCTGCCACTCCACGAGTAGATCGTGTTCAGCTTTGGATCAAGGCTTCCGGCAGTCGCGGTAACCGTGACCGGCTCGCCAGGGAACACTGAAGTGGGATTGGCCGAGCATGCAAGTGTAACCGGAGGCGGAGGAACCTGCGAACCAAGATGGACGACAAGGCCGGTGCTCAGCCTGGCGGAATTGATATTGGCGCGTCCGCCCGGAGGAACTGGGCCAGGGCCAAAATTCACGTGAATGTACTGATAATCGGCCTGGAACAGACGAAACGCAAAACGGTGATCCAGCCAAGGCAACTCGTAATCCATGCCGCCGCCGACCGTGAGTTGCGGTCCCCATTTATTTGGCTGGAAATTCGGACCATTTACCAGCGCTCCGCCCACCAGTCCGTGGATAAAGGGTGTGATGTTATCCGATTGGAAGCGGCCGATCAAGCCGCCTGCAACGGTCTGGAATCCGTCATTGTTACCGTGGGTGCCAATCGGGCTACCATTGTTGCTCTGCTCGCCCCACTCATGGAACCCATATTCCACTTGGGCGCCAACGTGGTTATTAAAAAAATAAGCACCGCTGAACAGGCCGCCAACATTGATCGCCTTATAACTTCCGGACTGTGTGCCGCCGGTGATTGTCGGTGATGTGACGGTTCCCTTAGGAGCCAGGTAGCTGTATCCAGCGAAGATGTCCCACTTCGATGGGTTGTGTCCTGTACTACCGGATTTGCCACTGGTCTGTGCGGACAAGGCAACTGGAGTCAATGCAACAAGAGCCACGGCCAATCCCCGGCTCAGAGATCTCATGGAACGGGAATACATTGTTAATCCTCCGCCTAAACAGCTGATAAAAGAATGGGGAAAAAAGCTTACGAGCCATTTCCCCGGCTCGAGACGCGAGTTGAACTTACATTTGTCTTACGCGCCGCTTGGCAATTTTAAACTTGACATGCTGCAGACATGCGTAAACCACAATTTGAAGGACTTACCCGCGATAACGTTCCCAACTTGAGTCAATTAGACGCAGACCTTGGAGCGGTTTTAGGTTACTTTTGTACTAAATAAAAGATGTCTTTACCATCCTGATTTGATGCTTCGATGTTGAATTTATTTGGGGATTTTCGGAGCGCTGTCTCCAACCCGGTAACCGGGCTCGGAGGACTCCTTCTGCAGGTAGGAAGGTACTGGGACACCCCGGGGCAATAGCAGGTGCTTCGTAGATTTTGATGAATGCTCAAAGAGCGGTTGCCAGGGGGCTTCACACCCCCTGGCAACCTGAATCAATTCCTACTTCGATTTCTTGCCACCAACCTTACCGCGCGCTGGGGTCTTCGCACTGAGCAAGGTCAGCGAATCTGAGGCATTGAATGGGAATTGGCGCACTGATTGTTGGCCGGTGGTGCTCAGGCCAATGTCCACGCGTCGGTTTTGAGCCCACACAATCGTTGAAAGGTTGCGCAGGAACTTCTGCTTGTCGGCATCACCCAGTTCAGTGTTCTCGCCCAACATTTGCTTGACCTGATCAGCTGAGAGATTGTCCTCTTTACCAACGCCGCGGGTTTCGATGCTGGATTCGGAGATTCCCTGTTCAACCAGGAACTGCTTGGTTCGAGCCACTCGGCGGTCTGAAAGCGATTGGTTGTACTCGGCAGAACCACGCTTGTCCGCGTGTCCAACGAGAGTCAGTTTCGCCTCAGGCTTGAACTGAAGGTACTGCTTGAAGTCTGATGCCAATGCGGTAAGAGTTCCTTCCTGACTCGATACAAGTCCCCCTTGTGGATTTGCTGCTTTTGGCATATCGGTCGGGAAGAATACGCTATGCAGCGCCAGGCGGCTTTCGAGCCTGGTTTGCTCCGGCGATACAGTCGGTGGCGGTGGTGGCGGGGCTTCAATGGTTACACTGGTTTGCGCATTTGCCTGATGCCCCTTGTCGTCGGAAACTCCGCAGGTGATCGGAACCGATCCAGACGGTGCCCCCGCCGATGAGAAGGTCGCCGTGTTCCCAGATCCGCTCACAGTGCCGGATGCCGCCGAATAAGTGTATGTCAGGGGTCGATTCTGCGGGCTCATTCCAGTCGAAGTAACGGAGGCCGTTTCACCCGGCTTGATGGTGCTGGGGCTTGCCGTGCAGCTGATCGTCGGTGGCTCGAAAGCCTTTACGGTAAAGCTTGAAGAGCAATCAGCAGCCTGACCCGGCTTCGAACCTTCTTTGCCTGCCTTGCCCTCTTTCACATCGGCTTTCACCGTGTAGTTGCCCGGCTCAAGCGCGCTGGTCTGGATCGTCGTAGAGGTGCCACTACCAGATGCACCGCTGCCGCTCCACGAGTAAATCGAGTTCAGCTTAGGATCCAGGCGTCCGGCTGGTGCGGTAACTGTGACCGGATCGCCTGGGAAGACCGACGCGGGGCTAGCCGAGCAAGCAAGCGTAACCGGAGGCGGAGGAACCTGCGAGCCAAGATGCACAACAAGTCCGCTACTAAGCCTTGCGGAACTGATGTTCGCGCGGCCACCTGGGAAAGTCGGGCCAAAGTTCACATGTGTGTACTGATAATCGGCCTGGAACAGGCGAAACGCAAAACGGTGGTCCAGCCATGGCAATTCGTAATCCATTCCGCCGCCTGCCGTCAGTTGAGGTCCCCATTTGTCGCTTTGGAAATATGGTCCGTTAACGTACCCGCCGCCCACAAGGCCATGGATGAAAGGGGTAATGTTGTCCGATTGGAAACGGCCGATCAGGCCGCCTGCAACGGTCTGGAATCCGTCATTGTTGCCGCGGGTTCCGACATTGCTACCATTGCCGCTGCTCGTGCCCCATTCATGGAATCCATACTCGACCTGTGCGCCAACATGGTTATTGAAGAAATAGGCTCCGCTGAACAGACCACCTACATTGATCGCCTTGTAACCGGCTGTGATGGTCGAGCTTCCACTACTGTTCGGCGTTGTGACGTTTCCTTTAGGAGCCAGGTAGCTGTAACCGGCAAAGATGTCCCATTTCGAAGGATTGTGTCCTGAATTGGATTTGCCACTTGACTGCGCTGGCGAAATTGCCGGCATCAATACCACGAGAGCAAGGCTAAAGGCCAAGCTCAGAGATCTGATTGAACGGGAGTACATGAGACCATCCTCCGTAAAAATCGGTGCGTGAATGAGTGGAAAATGGCAGTTTGTATGCCAATTCCCCAGTCAGAGACGTGAACGCATCGCAGCAACCGCGAAGCGATACTCTGAACACCTCTGAATCAGCATAGCGGGAACGTGGCTGAATCTCGTTTATAAAATTGATGCCGACGCACATCCGCCATTTGCGTTGTGACGCAGACTGGGAAGTAAAACCGTGGCGCTAGGTAGTAAGCATATCGCACAATCGGCGTGCTGACTTCATAAAATAAATCTATTCCAAGTTAAGTGTTTTCTTCAGGCTACCCTTCTCGCGCTGGATTTTCTCCTGCAGAAGAGTTATGGCATAAATAAGTTGCTCAGGGCGCGGCGGACATCCCGGAACATATACGTCCACAGGAACCACCTGATTCACCCCCTGCACGAGTGCGTAATTCTGAAAAACACCTCCGGAAGTGGCGCAGGCGCCCATGGATATGACCCACTTCGGCTCTGGCATCTGGTCGTAAAGACGCCGGATAACGGGAGCCATTTTTTGCGAAACCCGTCCGGCTATTACCATCAGGTCTGCTTGCCTTGGCGAGGGCCGGAAGACCTCGGCACCAAAACGTGCCACGTCGAACCGCGACGCTCCCATCGACATCATTTCGATTGCGCAGCACGCCAGACCAAAGGTCATGGGCCAGACTGAATTCTTGCGAATCCAGTTCACGGCATAGTCCAGCGATGTCAGGAACACACCCTCGGGTTCCTCAATGCCATAAGTGGCCTCAAGAACCTTGCCGCGGTTCTTCGCGCTGCTATCAAGCGCCCCAAAAAGATAACGATCCCGATCCGTAGAAGCAGCCATGTTTTAACTATATCGCGCTTCAATTTGAATCACAGTACAGCGACGGAGAAACAGCCCAATCTCGATCCAATTCAGGTCCGCTCTAATGAATCTGCGATGCGCGTGTCTTGCAATGGACGTCTGGGAAGATGCCATTTAAGAGGAAATGAACCACAGGCTGAAACGGCCGCCAGAATCGGCCCCGTTCACCACTACTGGCAAGGGGATGGGGCAGACTGCAGTGTTTTTGGCGATTTCCACTCTGCTGGTAGCCATAGCGTGATTTCGAATCGAATGGCTTCGAGCTTTCCGTAGGGGGTTGGCGAAGTGGTCGCCGCAATCGTGTGAGGAGTATTCCGCTGCTGGAGAGCCCAATTCTGCGCATACGGTAGAGCATTGGCCGTTCCTGGCGTCAGGCGCGCATCGACAATTCGGAACTGGCCCACCGAGGCATGCGTGGAAATGCCCATCAGGTCTTTCGAAATGACCTTCAGTTCGTCGGAGCGTTTTACCTCGTCAACTTCCACCTTGGGATTCCGATCATTCCTTTTCGCGTTTGGTTTTCCGCGCAACTTGAAGTACAGTTTTTGCGCCTTGCGGAACGCGGATGGATCGGTGATAAAGCGGAAGCTGCGTGGGTTCCAGCCAATCGCATCCTGCGCGCGGACTCCGAACGTAGTTCCCACCTCGCGCTGATTAATCGATTCGTAGGGCGGGGTTGCCAGCAATAATGCGTCCGGAAATCCCGCTCCACCTGAGCGATCTACGGCAAGATCCCAGCCAGAGTAACCCTGATCTCCGGGCTTAATCGGAAGCAGCTTGAACACCCAGCCTTGCCCGAACGATTGGCTCCATGTATGGCCGGAGTCCACCTTGCCTTCCATCACTAAACGCCGGCACTGCTGCGGCGGCTCTGCAGCGATCCTCTGACAGGGGGCCAAAAGATATAGTCCCAGTACTAAACTCCCAATGCAAATCTGCTCCGCTTTCACTAGAGGTTCCCGTCCTTTGCGATAAAACACAAACACAATGCCGATAAAGAATCCATATCTAAAAGCAAAAAAGCTTGCGCGATCGGCTCCTCGTTCTGGAAAATAGGAGAACGCAAAACCAGATAATTGGCCCGGCAGGTCTCGGAATAGCTCGCACCTGTTTGACGAGCGAAATCGTTTGCCGCATCCAAAGCACGCCAAACGGACTTGCGATTTGATGCAAACCGCTCATCCTAAAGCCGCCTTTCATTCATGCTGTTCCGGAGTAAAAAGTAATGCGTCCCTTCGCTGCCCGACTTGTATCTATATCATTTCTGCTCACATTGCCTGCCGCGCTAACTGCCCAAGCGCTGGAAAGCGGACCAGCCACACAGGCCCAGATCGCCGCACTTGAGCACGAGGTAAGAACGGCTCAATCAGCTGGAGACAATGCCTGGATGCTCGTTTCGTCCGCGCTCGTTCTGCTGATGACGGGCCCGGGGCTGACTCTCTTTTATGGCGGTCTGGTTCGCCGCAAGAACATTCTGGGCACCATGATGCAGAGTTTCGCCATGATGGGCCTTATCACGGTCTTGTGGGCAGCTGTGGGCTACTCGCTCGCGTTCGGGCATGGCAACGGCTTTATCGGCAATTTTGACCACGCGTTCCTGCGTGGAGTTGGCCTTACGCCTAACCCTGACTATGCCGCGACCATCCCTGAGCAAACCTTCATGGTGTATCAGTTGATGTTCGCCATCATCACTCCGGCGCTGATTACCGGAGCCTTTGCAGAGAGAGTCAAGTTCAGTGCGATGGCTGTCTTCCTTTCTCTCTGGTCTCTACTCATCTACTGCCCGATGGCGCACATGGTCTGGGGTGTGGGCGGCATCCTGAACGTAAACGGCGGCAGATGGCCATGTATGGATTTCGCGGGCGGCACAGTCGTTCACGTAACCAGCGGCGTTTCGGCCCTGGTCGCGGCCATCTACCTGGGCAAGCGTTCCGGATATCCGCATAACTCAATGACCCCGCATTCAATGGTCCTGAGCTTCATCGGCGCTTGCCTGCTTTGGGTAGGCTGGTTTGGCTTTAACGCAGGAAGCGCGCTCTCCGCTGGCCCGCTGGCCACGTCGGCATTCATCAATACGCAATTTGCCGCTGCAGCAGCCGCGCTGAGTTGGACACTGATCGAATGGCTGCAGAA
>Ga0157374_10002136_pt1 | contig 16661 bp, 15 predicted proteins | sample M25metaG_FD_115308 | JGI IMG/M metagenome (GOLD analysis project Ga0157374, IMG submission 115308) | Miscanthus rhizosphere microbial communities from Kellogg Biological Station, Michigan, USA - M2-5 metaG | ecosystem: Host-associated > Plants > Roots > Rhizosphere > Soil | place: USA: Michigan...
GCCCAGCTATACCTTAAAAAATTTTATGAATCATTCGGTTTTGTACAATCAAGTGAGGTATACATTGAAGATGGTATTCCGCATATAGAGATGATAAGACGCGAATGAACACGTAGATATTCTAAGTAGAAAAACTCAAATCGTCCACACAATAAAAAAAAGGATTGTCATGATTTGATTTCATTCTTTTCTTTTCTATTTTTCGCCTGTAAATCCAATAAGAGAAACCAGAAAATCTAGTATCTATGAAGCGAATTGTACCACTCGCACGAGCAATTGTGATCATTCTTATCACTCTTTCCTCATCATTTAAGTCTTTTTCACAATCGATCACTATACGCAACAAGGTAGAAATAGGTATCGGCCTTGGACCCCTCATCTTTTTAGGTGACCTCGGAGGTGCTAAAGGGATAGGAAAAACATTCATTAAAGACATAGACTATCCATTAACTAAATTGAGCAAGGGACTTTTTATCGGCGTGTCACCAAGAGAATGGATAGGTTTCCGTGTTGCGTTCAACACAGGTGTGCTGGAAGGTGACGATAAAGAAGCTCCTAATAAAGGAGGTGATGAAGTAACCCGCCTTCAACGTAATCTCAATTTTACGACAAGAATATGGGAAGCGTACGGAGCTGTAGAATTTTATCCAAGCGTTTTCCTTGAACAGTATGAGGACCTGAAGGGTAAGCTGCGTCCCTACGGCATAGTTGGTTTTGGTGTTTATCACTTCAATCCAAAAACACAGGATAATAGCGGGAACTGGGTAGCATTGCAGCCGCTACATACCGAAGGACAGGGCTTTCCGGAATACCCGGACAGGAAAGTGTACAAACTTACCCAGATGGAAATACCCATGGGCTTTGGGTTCAAATATTATTTGAAGGAAAACATGTTCATAGGACTTGAAGTATTACACCGGAAACTATTTACCGATTACGTAGATGACGTGAGTACAAATTATATTGACCCGATCTATTTCAGCCAACACCTTTCTCCAGCCAATGCAGCATTGGCCAGACAACTCAATTACAGGGGAACTTATTCATGGGCTACAACGAGGCCAAGTTCTATTGTTGGTGAAAAAAGAGGCGATCCGAAACAAAATGATGCATATTTCTCAACAATACTCAGGTTGGGTTGGAGGCTGAGAGAGATGAGCAGTGCCGAACGGCAGTTGAGATGTCCACTATATTATTAAGAGTTTTCTTAAAATAAAACGTACCCTTTATGAAACGCAGGCAACTAATGCCCTCATTATTACCAACAAAAACTATTTTATCGATCGCTGTTATTTGTTTGTCAGGATCAAAATTGCACGCATCTGACAATGCAAATGAGATCTTCATCAGTAAAAAAACTTTTGAAGATGATAAAAAACCAGCCAAAAAAGAAAAATCCTTTAGAAATCAGAATGTAGTAAAAGTATATCCTGACATCATGAAGAAGGAGATGCACGTCATTGCAAAATCAGGTATTGAAAAAGAGATTGAATTCATGGTTTTTGATATTAATGGCAACATGGTACTGAATTATAAAATGAAACCAGGTGAAAAAAGAAAGATCACTGAGTTAAAGAAGGGATCATATATGTATCATGTATTTGCTGAAGATGAATACCTGACCACAGGAAAAATTGTTTTCAGATAAGTTCTTTCTCAAACTCTGTTCCGGTAATGGCGGGGAGCTTAATAGAATCTAATACCTGGTTGACAAACCTGATCCGTTCTCTATTGGTACCCTCATAGTCTAGTATACGCATTTTATTAAATACTCTCTGCCAAACTTACCGGCCATATTAAAAAGGTAGTTCTTTCTTTTCCATAACTAAGAATCCCGTACTGGCGGGGAAATTGGTAAAATCTGGTATCCGTATGAAACCTTTCAGTTGGCTCTGGAAAATTTCAAAAAAGATTTTTCTCAATGACTCCCCGCCGCCTTTACGGGTAAATCCCTTCCCGCACAATTCTGCACTTATTGAACTCCAACTCCACTGTTCAAATTGGGTTTCGTAAATCTCAAGTCGTTTTCTTACATTTAGTATCATTAAAACTAACTATTATGAACGCAATTGAACGTGCAAAAAACATCATTACGTCTCCTAATAAAGAGTGGGATGTAATTGCCCTGGAACAACCCAATACCGGCCAGATTATCATGGGTTATGTTCTTTTACTTGCAGGTGCAGCGGCAGTCGCTGCTTTTATTGGCTACGGCTTAATAGGTTTTAATTTCGGCCTTTTTCATTATGCCACTACTTCGTGGGGTATTTATTATGCCCTAAGAGTGTTAATAGCCGCGATCGTAGGAGTATTTATCAGCGCGCTGGTGATCGATGCTCTTGCGCCCAGCTTTGGATCCGAAAAAAATATGGGACGCTCTGTCCAATTAGTCGCTTATTCCTATACACCCGCATGGATAGGAGGCTTGTTGGCAATTTACCCGCCTCTTGCAATAGTCGGCGCATTAGCAGGTATATATGGACTATACCTCTTGTATATAGGAATGCCTAAATTAAAAAAGACCCCCGCTGATAAACAGGCAGGATATTTTATAGTATCGCTTGTCACGATCATCGTTGTATATTTTGTCATAGGTCTTATCATGAGTAGAATTGTACTGTCTGCAATGGGTTTATCGTATGGCGTTCTTGGAATGTAACAGCATTAAAAAATTAAACCCTGCTTTTTGCGGGGTTTTTTATTGCAATTAATTTTTCCCGGTTAATATTATCAGTCTGGATAAAGTTCGTGTTTCAAAAATTGTGCTGTATAACTTTGCTTGTTATTGATCATTGCCTCGGGTGTACCCTCAAATAAAATTTTTCCTCCCCCGTCTCCTCCTTCAGGCCCCAAATCAATGATATGATCGGCTACTTTTATTACATCCATATTGTGTTCAATGACCAATACTGTGTTTCCCCTGGCAACCAATTTATTTAAAACATCCAGCAAATGTTGTATGTCTTCAAAATGTAAACCAGTAGTAGGTTCATCAAGGATATAAAAGGTTTTACCTGTGTCTCTTTTTGACAACTCAGTTGATAGTTTCACCCGCTGAGCTTCGCCTCCACTTAAAGTAACTGCAGACTGTCCCAGTGTTATGTAGCTCAAACCGACCTCATCAAGCACTTTTATTTTACGATAGATATAAGGTACCTGTTGGAAGAATGCCACCGCTTCTTCCACTGTCATTTCTAACACATCTGCTATTGACTTTCCTTTATATCTTATTTCAAGTGTTTCCCGGTTATAGCGCTTCCCATTACACTTCTCACAATGAACATAAACGTCAGGAAGAAAATTCATTTCGATCACTCTCATGCCTCCTCCTTCGCATACGTCACAACGGCCGCTTTTAACATTGAATGAAAAACGACCGGCATTATATCCCCTGATCTTTGCCTCAGGAACCGAGGCAAACAAGGTCCGGATGTCTGTAAAAAATCCGCAGTAAGTAGCCGGGTTACTTCTCGGGGTACGACCAATGGGTGATTGATCAATTTCAATTACCTTATCAATATTGTCAAGTCCCTTTATGCTTTGATATTCCAATGGCGTGACTCTTGAACCATAAGCATGCTTTGCCAGAAGAGGATAAAGAGTTTCGTTGATCAGTGTCGACTTACCACTACCGCTAACGCCGGTGACAACAATAAATTTTCCGAGGGGAAATTTCACATCTACATTCTGAAGATTGTTTCCTTTTACGCCCTTTAACTCGATAAATTTTCCATTTCCCTTTCTTCTTTCTTTCGGCGTCTCAATTTTTTTATAACCATTCAAATAACTTGATGTGAGGGTATCCAATTTTAAAAATGCTGATGGCAAACCCTGTGCAACAACTTTTCCTCCATGATAGCCTGCCTTTGGACCAATATCAATTAAATGATCGGCAGATAACATGATGTCTTTATCATGTTCAACAACCAGTACACTATTACCAATATCTCTTAAATTCTTCAGAGCCTCTATCAATCGATGATTATCGCGTTGATGCAAACCGATTGATGGCTCATCTAAAATATAAGTGATTCCTTGTAGTTGCGAACCAATTTGGGTGGCCAGCCGAATGCGCTGCGATTCACCGCCGCTAAGCGTTTTAGACGGGCGATTCAATGAAAGATAGGAAAGCCCTACATCAAGTAAGAACTGAAGTCTTTCTCTTATTTCTTTCAGTACATCTTTTGCGATGGCTTTCTGTTTATCAGATATTCTGAGTTCGATCCCGTCAAACCAGGCGGCCAGGTTATCCAGATTCATATTGCTCAGCTCGGAAATATTTCTTCCCACGATCTTAAACCAAAGACTTTCCTTCTTCAATCGCGCCCCGCCACAACTTTCGCAGGGTTTTAATTCCATATAACTTTCTGCCCATTCGCGTAATCCCTCGCTGTATCCATTGTTGAACCAACGTTTCAGCATATTTACGATTCCCTCAAACGGAGATTGAGGATCAAACTGCATATTCTCAACCCCGACACCCATCGGGGCGACCTCTGCCTCGTTACCCTCTTCGTTTCCATATAATAAAATGTTGAGAGATCTTTTCGGCAGGTCTTTTAAAGGTTTCTGTAAAGAAATTTTGTTCTTTTTAGCGATCTCCTGTACCTGCCTGAACACGTAAGCTTCTCTTTCTTCCCCCAACGGAGCAATACCACCTTCCGTAATGCTGAGACCCCAGTCAGGAATTACAGTTTCCATATTTACATGAAACATCGTTCCCAATCCCTTACAGTCCGGGCATGCACCGTAAGGGGAATTAAATGAAAAGGAATTTGGAGAGGGTTCCTCATAGCTGATGCCGGTATCCTCACACATCAATTGCTTGCTGTATTGAATGATCTTTGGCTCATCACCGATCTGCAAAAACATCAGGTCTTTTCCAAGCTTTAAAGTTTGTTGCACACTTTGGCTCAATCGTGACCTCAGATCATTCGTCACCTGCAGCCTGTCAACCACCAATTCTATATCATGAATTTTATAACGATCCACCTGCATTTTGGGAGAAAGGTCCCTGATCTCTCCATCCACCCTTACTTTTAGAAAACCTTTCTTTCTTACATCTTCAAATAGTTCGCGGTAATGCCCTTTACGGCCACGAACCAATGGTGCAAGGAGACTTATTTTTTTTTCTCTGAACTTTTTAAAAATATTTTCTACTATTTCTTCTTCACTCCATTTCACCATTTTCTTCCCGGTATTATAACTAAAGGCCTCCCCTACCCTGGCAAAGAGCAAGCGTAAAAAATCGTATACTTCGGTAACAGTACCAACGGTTGAACGTGGGTTCTTATTTGTCGTCTTTTGTTCAATAGAAATAACAGGTGAAAGACCGGTGATCTTATCAACATCGGGTCGTTCCATTTCACCTACAAACTGTCTCGCATAAGCACCGAAAGTTTCCATATACCGCCGCTGTCCTTCTGCATAAATTGTGTCAAAAGCCAAAGATGATTTTCCGCTACCGCTGATGCCGGTAATAACTACAAGCTTATTCTTTGGAATATTAATGTCAATATTTTTCAAATTATGCACTCTCGCCCCGGATATCTCAATCATATCCTCTGCGGGTACATCAGTTGTACCGTTATTTTTTTCTATTGCCATATTGAATTTTGGGAAGCTGCAAAGATACTGAATCCCGTTTGGTGAATAAGAAAGGCAGTAATAGATATTAATCCTATTGAGACCAGGTTACGCGATCATAAATAGTAAGGCTGGTATCAAAGAAAAAATTGATATGGAAAAAGATTTGAAATATTTTTTTTACAAAAAAAGATTTTGGCACAGTATTTCGAAGCAGTTGCGCAGTACCAATTAAATCACAAAATAATAAGCTAATAATATGAAAAAGACCTTCTTTTTAGCGGGTATAGCAAGTTTTCTGCTGTCCCTGGCTATAAATGCCCAACAGGATTCGACAAAGCCGATGCAGCAAGATACAACAAAGCAGATGCAACCGGCCCAATCGCAGCCAACTACACAGCCAGCTACACAAGAACAAACGCAGCCAACTACAACAACTACAACAGTAGAACAAAAGAAATATGGTAATCCAACAGTTGATTCCATACTTTCAAAATACACATTGGTTCCAATGCCAAACCCGATAACTACTGAACAGACCTTCCCGGTAATTGGCCAATATCAGTCATCAACCAATGCTGACCAAAAAATAACAGTTACCCTTGATGACCAGAACAAAGGATTTGCGTGGGTAGATGGTTTGCCGCAGGGAAAGGTAAAGGCTATTTTAAAGAAATCACCTGCTACCTATAAAATTCCTGCTCAAAAAACTGAAGGTGGTACCGATGTTCCTGAAGGAACACTGATCTATGACAAAGACACAAAAACGATTTCCATAATGCTGGGCCGTGAGTTCAACGACCAGGATCCGGGATCTGTTTTTACGAATGCAACAGCTTCCACAGCAGATCAATCAATGGCTACAAATGACCAGGGTAATAACGAATCAAAGATGAATGATCAGTCAAAAACAAGCGTAACAAAGACGAAAGGACACAAGACAAAAACAAAGGCAGTAGTGGAAAAGAAACCTGAACCCTGGGTTTTTACCGGAACTAAGATCGAGCAGACAACAGCTGCCAACTAACCATAAATTTTTTAGAACTTTTTCTTACAGGGACTAGGGACGTGATGGGCCCCGATTATTCGGGGCTCTTCTTTTTTTTTGTCTTACCAATATTATTAACCTGTCTTCAAAAATTTATCGTCCTTATTTACACCGGTAAGGTTCCCGGGATTATCTTTGCACCAGTTCTTTATTACTTATCAAGAAAGGCTGAGGGATGTGGCCCGATGAAGCCTTGACAACCTGTTTCCGTTAAAAGCCGGGACAAGGTGCCAATTCCATCCCGACATGTCGGGAAAAGATAAGTCAGATCAAAGCTTAAAAGACAAGGAAAAATAGTATTGAGCTCATCTGGTTTACCGGGTGAGCTTTTTTATTTATATAAATAAATCTTAAAACACTTCTCAGTTGTAATTTCTTTTTACTTATGAAGGAAATTGCAGCGTAATTTTTAAATCTGGAAAAATGGAAGCACATAAAAAACTGGTCATTGGTCTCTTCGGTTTTGGTACCGTAGGTGAAGGATTGTATAAAATTCTTCAGCAAACTCCTTCACTTCAGGCTACAATTAAAAAGATTTGCATAAAACATCCGGAGAAAAAAAGAAATGCCCCGGCTGAATTATTCACAACGAACAAAGATCTTTTGCTGAACGATCCACAGATCAATGTGATCGTTGAAGTGATTGATGATGCCGATGCAGCCTTCCGCATTATTACAAAGGCATTGCGAAATAATAAAGATGTAGTTAGCTCAAGTAAAAAAATGATCGCTGAGCATCTGCACAAAATTTTGCAGTTACAGCGGGAAACTGAACGGTCATTCTTATATGAAGCGGCTGCCTGTGCTTCTATTCCCATCATTCGTAATCTTGAGGAATATTACGATAATGATCTTTTACACTCTATTAAAGGGATCGTAAATGGTTCCACGAATTATATTCTTACGAAAATGTTTGAAGACAAGCTTGACTTCAAACAGGCGTTGTTACAGGCGCAACAATTAGGTTTTGCTGAAAGCAACCCTGCCCTGGATATTGAAGGTTATGATGCAGTAAACAAATGGGCGCTCCTGTTAAATCACGCTTACGGCATTGTCGAAACTATTCAGAATATCTTGTTCAATGGTATCCAGAATATACAATTGAGCGATGCAACGGTGGCTAAAGAAAAAAACTATGAGATCAAATTGGTAGCACAGGCAAAAAAACTGAGGAACGGAAAAGTGGCCGCATTTGTTCTGCCTCAATTTGTAAAGCATGATGATCACCTCGCGTTTGTAAAGAACGAATACAACGGCGTAGTGATCGAAAGTGGGTTTGCCGATCAGCAATTCTTTTATGGAAAAGGTGCAGGAAGTTTTGCTACCGCTTCAGCGGTTTTGAGTGATATATCTGCACTGCGCTATCAATACCGATATGAATACAAAAAATTGTATCATCACACGCCGAACCAGTTGGATGATGATATCTTTCTTAAAGTGTACGTGAGTTTTGATGACTGGGATATTATTCCAAGAGAGCAGTTTGAATGGATCGAAGAATGGCATGCAGAGCAGGACAGGAAATATCTTGTAGGTGTAATTGCTTTTGAAAACCTGAAAAGTAATGATTGGTGGAAAGAAAATAATGTTTCACTTATTCTTTCGCCTGACCCGATAATAGAAGATATTGAAATTTTAAAGCTGAAAAAGAAAAGCCTTGAATTGGCAGGAATTTTTTAATGGATCTAATCACCCCACAAAAAGATGGTAGAATCTTTGAGCAATGGAAGATGCTGCTCAAATTGATTATTGAGAAGCACACGGAATTGATTTACATTACTGATGCTATCGTAAAACCCATCGTAATTTTTTTCGGGAAGATATATCGCATTCAGATTCATAAAAACATAATTGTACTCTTCTTTTTTGACCCCTTCCCGAAAGCCGTGATCACCGAGTAGCATAATAACAGGGGGGTGATCCGAGTTTGTGATAATATTGTCAACCAGCTCCAGTATCCGGGAGTTGCAATACTGGAGGTATTCAATGTAATTTTCCCTGTTCGTTTCCTGGCCGGGCAAAAGTTTTTGAACCGGTTGCGGGCGGTTCTGGCTGTCAAAATAATAAGGATAATGCGGCATCATCAGGTGAGCATAGACAAATTTTGGAATGTTTGTTTTTTCAGATGTCCTTTCTTTAACAGCACGGATAACATTTTCATTATTGCTTAAATGTTCATAAATCCTTTTGTTAAGACCCCATTTTAATTTCCACTTACCAGTTGAAATATTATAGCTAATGTCTTTTAAAACACGGGATAAAAATGTTTGGGAAGTGATCAGGCTGGTATTATTGGGTAGAAAACTGTCATAGTTAATTGCCGGCCGGTCCTTAAATTCAAAAATGGAATAATTGGAGAACATGTAGCCATTGGCCGTTAAAAATTTTATCACGTCGCTATTCCTTATTTGCTGATAGCAATAATCAATATTTCCCGGTGCCTTCTTCGCCATATCCAAATCGAGATACTTCATGTTTAGAATAGAAGCTACAGAAAAGGGGGTATAGTTATAGTTACTACGGCTTTGTTTTGCAACATAAAAACCACGTTGCTCAAGTTGCCCTTCAAAAGCGCTATTATCAAAATGAAAAAGCTGTGTAAGCGCTGTGTTACCGGAATATTCATCAAGAACTATAAAAAAAATATCAGGCTTGTTACAACTGGGACACGGAAATAAATTCGTATCAGGAAAGTTCCCTGGTTTTCTGGCCTGGACAATTATTCTTCCAACTAGCCAAAGACCATCAATACTACACAGTACCAGCAAAAGAATATTAAGATAAAGGGTAAGCCTCAGTAACGATGATCTTGTTTTCTTCACCGAGTTTATCAAAAGAATAACAAGCAAGAGGAACAATGGTAAAATGAAACTATACCTTGCAAAAAAACTGCCAGCAAAATGTTCTCGCAAAAGATCCTGCATGCTTCCGAAAAAAAAGAAAATAGCCATCAGGCAAAAAGAAATAACCGATGCCTTAATTAAATTGCGGTAAAAAAACCAATTAACTGAGGTAACGATCAGCATACCTGTTATGTACAAAGTCAATAAAAGAGACGCATCTCTTAAAGAAATGAAATTGTAATGTTCCGTAAATCCGTGGAAAACGAAAAAAAGGGGCAAAAGTACAATAAAGAGGGGCCTGCTCGTTATCAGCGATCGTACCTGCATAAAAGTACATAAAGATAAAGCAATGCAGGAGTGTCGGCACGAAATCCAAATCCTCGCTTACCTTTACGAATAAATTATGAAGAGGACCTTTCATATTCTATGAGAGAATTATCAATTGTAATAACCGTAAAGAATGAAGAGGAAAACATAAAACCCCTCCTGGAGAGTATTCGATTGGCGTTAACGGGAATCGACTATGAAGTGATCCTGGTAGATGACGGCTCGACAGACAAAACAAAACAACAGGTACTGAATAGCGCCGACGAAAGGACTGTTCTTGTTGAATTGAGGAAAAATTACGGACAGAGCACGGCCATGACAGCAGGGATCGATTATTCTACAGGGAGATATATTGCGCTACTCGATGGAGATCTTCAAAACGATCCTAATGATATTCCGGGAATGCTTGATTTGCTGAAACGTGAGGATTGGGATGTAGTGGCAGGAAACAGAAAGAACAGGAAGGACGGCATGTTCCTCCGGAAGATCCCCAGCAAAATTGCAAATGCACTTATTCGTCGAATGACAGGTGTATATATCAAAGACTATGGATGCACGTTGAAAGTTTTTCGTCGTGAGATCGCTGAAGAACTGAATTTATATGGCGAGCTTCATCGGTTCATTCCTGTGATCGCAAAAATGCAGGGCGCCAGGATCACACAAGTTGATGTAAAACATCATCCACGCAAATTCGGTAAAAGCAAGTATGGGATCGGTCGTACGTTCAGGGTTTTATCTGACCTTGTCTTAATGCTTTTCTTCCGTCGTTATATTCAGAAGCCGATGCATTTGTTTGGAACCATAGGCTTTATCAGCCTTGGCATTGGCATCATTATAAATTTATACTTGCTCGTGTTAAAAATAATGGGTCATGATATCTGGGGCAAACCTTTACTGATCCTTGGTTTGATCTTCTTACTCGGCGGTATTCAGCTTATCACCATTGGTATTCTTGCTGAAATAAGTGTTCGCACCTATTTTGAATCCCAGAATAAAAAAACCTACACGGTACGAAAGGTGTATTTGTCAAAACAGGAAGTGAAACCTTCGTTAGAGATCACAGTATAATGGTGAATGGTGAGTTGTGAATGGTGAATCGGTTCCTGTTGTAGTAGTATTAGTGATCGAAGTGTGACAATCTAAACGGATGAAATTTTCCACCTTATCCTTCAATCCTGTAAATCGTGGTCCCTTATTTAAGTAAAACGTCTTTATGTCGAGAGAACCACTTGTAAAAATTTTCCAGTCCGTCATGCAATGTTGTGGCTGGGGCATATCCCAATAACCTTTTTGCCTTTGAAATGTCGGCGAAGGTCTTTGGAACATCGCCGGGCTGGTCCGGAAGTCGCTCAATGATCGCTTTTTTTCCCGTAACCTTTTCAATTGAATTTATTAATTCTTTTAACGAAACTGAGTAACTGTTGCCGAGATTGATGATCTCAAAATTGGTTTTATCATATTTCATGGCGCTTATAATTCCCTGGACGGTATCATCGACATATGTATAATCCCGGCTTGTAGTTCCGTCACCGTACATGCCAACAGGCTTATTACCCAGGATCGCTTTTGTGAATTTATGAATGGCCAGGTCGGGCCGTTGCCCGGGTCCATAGACTGTAAAAAACCGAAGGGCAATAAATCGAATATCAAACAATTTGCTATAAACATGACCAAGCATTTCACCCGCCAGCTTGGTCATCGCATAGGGACTGATCGGCAGTAGTTGTTCATCTTCCTTCCAGGGAAAATGATCGTTAATACCGTATACGCTACTACTGGAGGCAAAAACAAACTGTTTGCATTTTGTTTCTTTTGCAAAATCAAGAAGATTTTGCAACCCGATCACATTCGCCTGCTGATAGGAAACAGGATCTAAAATGCTCGGCCTCACCCCTGCTTTCGCAGCCAGGTGGACGATCACGTCAACCGGGGATGAAATTTTTTCAGCAAGTCGTTTTGCCGAGATCTTTGAGATATCGTCATTCAATAAACAAAAACCAGGATTGTCCTTAAATCCTGAAATATTCAGTTGTTTGATCTCCCGTGAATAAAACGGGTCAAAATCATCCAGGCAGGTTATGAAGACTTCCCTTTGAGCAGTAAATAAATGATGTATAAGATTGCTTCCGATAAAGCCGGCGCCACCGGTGACTAGATAATGCATGCAGCCAGGATTTAGCCTACAATTTGTGGTTTAATACAAAATAAATACTAAAATATCTGATTGTAACGGGAATTTTGACTTGTCAGGCATCTTTTCAAAGTACTCCCTCGTTCTGATAAAGGAAAAACACAACATGAAAATCGGTATCGACGCAAAATGGCTGTTTGCCGGGCATATCAGTGGAAAGCTGTTCATCCAAAATATCCTGCCTGAATTATTTGCTTTGCACCCCGAAATAGAATGGCATATTTTTCTCGATAAAAGAAATAAAGACTTTACGCTTCCCTTTAAAAACGACAATATAAAAATTCACTATATCTGGGCTAAGTTCAATATGGTATCCAACTTATTCATCCTTCCTGGCTATGCAACACGATTGAAACTGGATGCCGTTTTATTTCAGACCTTTTTTATGAAGAAAGGAACGTTCAAGTCCATTGTTTTTATTCATGATATTTTATTCAAAAACTATCCCCAGTTTTTCACCTGGAAAGAAAGGCTGTATTTTAAACCACTAAAATGGATCACTTCTTCCGCTGACAGGGTCATAACAACCACGGAGTTTGTAAAAAAGGAATTGATCAGGTTTCAATACACTAAACCTCATCAACCAATTGATATAGCGCCGTCGGGAGTAACAAGCATTTTTAAACCGTATTACCAGCATGATCCAACTTTTTTACACTATGTTAAAGAGAAATATAAACTACCTGGATCTTACTTACTTTTTGCCGGCCGCTTAAATGCAAGAAAAAATATCCGGGGATTGATAAAATCATTGCGGTTCCTGGATGACAAAAATATTTCGCTGGTAATTGTGGGAGAGGAAAATTGGAAGGCACCTGAAATAAATGGCCTTCTATCCCAAAAAGAAATAAGAGAACGAATAATATTTACAGGGTTTGTTGCCGACGATGAGCTAGCTGCCATCTATGCCATGGCGAAAGCTTTTTGTTTTCCATCTTTTGCAGAAGGTTTTGGTTTACCACCATTAGAGGCGATGGCTTCCGGGATACCAGTAATAGTCTCGAATACTACCTCAATGCCAGAGGTATGCAATCATGCAGCTTTGTTTGTAGATCCGGGTAATCCAAAAAATATAGCAGAAAAAATAAACAGCCTTTTAAAAAATAAAACTCTTTATGAAGAGAAAAAAAGAGAGGGGCTGGAATGGTCGCGACAATTTACATGGAGAAGGACAGCAGAGGGCATTATGCAAAGCGTCCTCTCTGCGGTAAAAATGTAATTCAAATGAAAATCGGAATACTTGGAACAAGGGGGATCCCCAATGCCTACGGTGGGTTTGAGCAATTTGCCGAGCATCTTTCCATTGGCTTGCTCCAAAGGGGTCACGAAGTATTTGTTTACAACTCAAGCCTTCATCCTTACAAGGGGAAAGATTGGAAAAATGTAAAGATCATTCATTGCCGGGACCTGGAAAATAAAATAGGTGCAGCAGGGCAATTCGTTTATGATCTGAATTGCATTCGCGATGCAAGAAAAAGAGATTTTGATGTTCTTTTGCATCTTGGCTATACAAGCGATTCCATTTGGCACCGGATGTGGCCAGAAAAAACGATCAACATTGTAAATATGGACGGCTTGGAATGGAAACGCAGTAAATACAATAAACTCACTCAGCGCTTCTTGAAATGGGCAGAATCCCTGGCTGCAGAAAATGCACACACGATGATCGCTGACTCACCGGATATGCAGGCGTACCTGTTAAATACCTACGGCAGAAGACCTATATACATTCCTTATGGCGCGGATATTTTTTCTAAACCGAATGTGTCCATACTGGAAAAATATGATCTTCGGCCCCATCAATATTTCCTGATGATTTCCCGGATGGAACCCGAAAATAATATTGAAATGATCATCAAAGGACATCTTGCATCAAAACGTCCTTATCCCTTATTCATTATTGGTAATATTACAAATCAATTTGGACGTCACGTTACCACGACCTATAAAGATCCAGCCATAAAATTTTCAGACGCCATCTATGACCAGGTTGAACTGGACAATCTTCGTTACCATTGTTCACTTTATTTTCATGGTCATTCGGTGGGGGGAACAAATCCCTCACTACTTGAAGCCATGGCGTGCGGGTGTCGAATAGCCGCACATGATAACCAATTTAACAAGGCCGTTTTACAAAATGAAACTGATTATTTTCCCAGTGAAAATAACGTTACGAGGATCATCGATACGCCGAAAGATCCTTCAACGATCAATCAATGGAAAAAAATAAATATAGAAAAGATCAGGACGATCTACAGCCAGGAAAAGATCATTGATGACTACGAAAATCTCATGCTCAGTTTATGCGGCCAATCAAAATTGATCATCCAATCGCCGGTAGCGAAGGCGGTGTAACGATCAACTTCTCTCTTCTTACATCAAATTGATCAAAGACATTTGTAAATGCCAATATCCAGATCACATATTCGGCAACATTGGTTATGTAGCTTCCCGCAAACTGAAATATAAATATGAATAGGAAAAGCCAAAGCCTGTAGTAATTTGTCCAGACCCTGGTTTGAAAAAAAAAGAAGATCTCTACGAGCATTCGAAGAACCAGCCCGGTCCAACCAAGAATTGTATATGTTTCAGCTACAGCATTGGGTATGGTCGCCACAAAGTTTTCGCCATACATGTAGTAGTGGCGGATCACATCTGATCCAATGATCTTTACCTGGCCAAAACCTATTCCCCAATACTCATCCTTCTTTTCCAGCAACTTGTTGGCTAAGAAAAAGGCATCGGATGTTCTTCCTTTTCCTGAACTATCCCGCCCGGAAAAAATATTAACCAGCCTCAAAACAAAGAAATTATTTCGGAAAAAGAAATAAATCATGCTGGCGACAGCAATAGAAAAACCACTAAAAAAAATAAGTCCATTAAAAACCCTTCGCTTCTTCACCAAAGGCCGGAAATAAAAAATAAATGTCAGGAGGCCTGATAATAAAAGAGCTGCCATTACCCCAAAAGAAAAAGATAAAGCAAATGGCAGGAAGATCATAAGCAGAAGCAACCATCCTTTCAATTCATTCCTCCGAAAAAGATATTGAAGGAAATAAAAGCAAAATAGCGGTACAAAAAGGGTCGCATAATAGGAAGCTTCGTAAGTAAAAAGTTTCAACCGGCGAAAATCCGTTACCCCTTCTGTCAGCTCCTGCTGGATCCAGACAATGTCACTCCAGGGCGTGAAATATAGAATAATAGATACCAGGCAAAGGATAAAGTTGATAATGAGCAATCTTCTGAATATCTTTTCAACATCAAGGCAAACATTTAAAAAAGTATAAACCGCCTGGCAAAAAATATATACAAAAATGACATTTAATAAGGAATAGAAATAGACTTTTCGTACGACGTCAACATACAGAACCTGCATAATTATGAACGGTGTCAGAATTATCACAAAAGGAAAAACGATCTCTTTTTTTCTCTTCAGTAAGATCCAGGAATAAAAAACGGGCGCAAGCAGGGCCGTGTAGGTCACTCCGAATGGTAATGCCACCGAGTTGACAAAAAAATAGATAAATGCGAAAGGAAAGTATTTGTTTACCTTCATAGACCTTATTAAATTACCCGGGGAATCAACTTTCCCAACTACAAATCAATCAGAAAGGTTGCCTGTAGCATTTAATATTATTAAGCAACTAAAGGTACTCATAAGCCGATAAGAGTTCGGCAATAAATGTCATTTTCTGTAACAGTATGAGGAACGGAAAAGCACAAAATATAGCTTCTGACGACATTGATCTCATTAATATAGCAGAAAGAGCTTTTCTCTTTTTCCGCAGATATCGCATAGCGTTTATCATTGCCACGGTAGCCGGGATCGCGTTAGGTTGCCTCAGGTATTATACCTCCGGGAAAATTTACAAATCAAGACTTATTCTGCACTCTTCATTTCTAACCAACCTCGAAGAAATAGAAATTATCAATTATTGGAATGAGCTCTTAAAAAGAAATGAATATACTGCCCTGGCGCAATCTTTCAATTGCGATGAAAACATGCTTCATGATGTACTAAGCATTGAAGGATCTGAAATACTGAAAAACTATTCTGCGAGTAATCCAAATGGCTTTTATATCGACGCAAGAATAAAGGACAACGCCGTATTACCCGGATTGCAAAAAGCACTCGTATATGGATTAAACAATACGGAATATGTAAAACAAAGATTATTGTTAAGAAAAAAAGATGTCGAAACTCTTATTGAAAAGGTAACGACTGAAATTCAAAAACTCGATTCTCTGAAAAAAAACATAGAAACAGTCATTACTTCCGGGGAAAAAAACGCCACTTCGTTCATGCTTGATATACCGGGGGTCAACAAAGAATTTATTGACATGAATGAAAAACTTCTCAGTTATCGTGAAGAATTGCAATTCAGCAGTAGCGGCATCCAGGTATTGCAAAGTTTTGTTTCCCTGAACACGCCAGTAAGTATTAGCTTAAAAGTGATGATCCTCCTGGGAATTCTTTTTTGCCTTTTTATTGCTTTCATTTTTACAATAACAAATTCGGTATCGGAGCGATTGAAAAAAAGAGCATCTTCAAATGCCTGAACATAATAATACCAGGATAATTAATGATCTCTTGTTTGTGCTCTACCTGGCCTTTTTTGTAAGCCTGATTTTCGCTTTCAGAGCGGTTAGCAGTATTTCTGTGGCA
>Ga0157374_10002140_pt1 | contig 16643 bp, 16 predicted proteins | sample M25metaG_FD_115308 | JGI IMG/M metagenome (GOLD analysis project Ga0157374, IMG submission 115308) | Miscanthus rhizosphere microbial communities from Kellogg Biological Station, Michigan, USA - M2-5 metaG | ecosystem: Host-associated > Plants > Roots > Rhizosphere > Soil | place: USA: Michigan...
CTACACTGCCTACATCGTCAAAGCTGCGGCCGAGGCGATGGCAGCGGCGCCCCTGATCAACGGCCGCTGGGATAAGGGGCGTATGGTGATCTCCCCCAGCATCGATATCGGCGTCGGCACCGCCCTGGCTGAAAAGGGGTTGGTGGTTCCGGTCATCCGCGACGCCGGCTCACTGTCGCTCGACGAGATCGGACAGAAACTCGACGAGCTCACCGCCAAGGCGCGCGAAGGCAGGCTCGATCGCTCGGATGTCTCGGGCGGGAGCTTCACCATCTCCAATCACGGCGTCTCCGGATCGTTGCTCGCCGCGCCGATCATCCTCCACAACGGGCAGGCGGCGATCCTCGGCATCGGCAAGCTTCAGAAGCGGGTCGTTGTGCGGGAAATCGAGGGCAAAGACACGGTCGTCATCCGCCCCATGGCCTATGTGACGCTGACCATCGATCACCGCGTCGTCGACGCGCATCAAACAAATGCGTGGCTGACGCGTTTCGTCGAGATACTGGAGAGCTGGCCGCCTGCATGACGGCGCCAGCTCCCGCTTCGACAGAAGGGGAGAATGGCGGAACAGCAGAACGGAAACAGCGACGAAGCGACATTCATCCGGCGAGCGCTGATCCTGATCGCGCTCGTCGCGGGCGCACTGATCGTGTGGCAGCTGCGCTATGTGCTGGTCCTGCTGTTCGGAACGGTACTGATCGCGACGATCATCCGCGCGATCGCGGATCCGGTGTCCAAGCATCTGCGGCTGCCGGAAGGGATTTCGGTGGCGCTTTCGGTCCTTGTGATCGTCGGCCTTGCCGGCGGCACCGTCTGGCTGGTGAACGGCCAGATCAACGCCCAATCGCAACACCTCGCCGACGCAATCCCCAAGGCAATTGCGATGGTAGATAATTGGCTCGACGGATATGGGCTGAATCATCCACTGCAAAATTGGTTCAACCGGATTCACTCCAACAACGGCGCGATTCTCGCCAATTTTGGAGGTTGGCTGTCGTCGCTGACCTTCGGGATCACCAGTGTCCTGATCCTTGTCTTCGGTGGGATTTTCCTCGCATCCCAGCCGCGCTTCTACGGCATCGGCGCGATCAAGCTGGTTCCAACCGAAAAGCGGAGCCTGATGGCCGAGGCGATGCTCGACTCAGAAAACGCGCTGCGGCTGTGGCTGAAAGGGCAGGTTATCGCGATGGTGGTGATCGGGGTGCTGACCTGGATCGGCTTCCTGATCATCGGCGTGCAGTCGGCGATGGTGCTAGCGATCATTGCGGGGGTACTGGAATTCATCCCCTACGCTGGCCCAATCGCGTCGGCGGTTCCGGCGGTTCTCGTCGCGCTCGTCCAATCCCCTGAACTCGCGGCGTGGACGGTGGTGATGTATGTCGTCGTCCATCACGTCGAGGCTTACGTGTTGCAGCCACTGGTGCAGCAATATGCGGTAGAGGTACCGGCAGTCATAATGCTGTTCTCGCTGCTCGCTTTCGGGATGCTGTTCGGCCTCATCGGCGTGTTGTTCGCAGCGCCTATGGGCGTGGTCGCCTACGTGATGGTCAAGCGGCTCTACGTCGTCGAGGCGCTGCAGACGCCGACGCCGATTCCGGGAGAGAAGAAGAGCTAGGCTTTCGTCTTCTCCTGCGCGGCGAAGGCAATCCGCAGCGCTTCAGAGAGACTCTTCACTCCAAGCTTCGTCATCAGGTTGGCGCGGTGGATCTCCACGGTGCGCGGGCTGATCCCGAGATCGTAGGCGATCGTCTTGTTGGGTAACCCTTGCGCCAGACCTTCGAGGACTTCGCGCTCGCGCGGCGTGAGGCCATTCAAGCGCACTTCCGCTTCCTTTGCCCGTTCACGGACCTCAGTGGAACGCTCCAGCCTGTGAAATGCTTGGTCGATCGCTTCCAGCAAAACAGCCTTTTCGAATGGCTTTTCGATGAAGTCGATGGCACCCGCCTTCATCGCCTGAACCGCCAGCGTAACATCGCCATGGCCGGTCATGATCACCACCGGCAGGCCCACACCTCGCTCCTTCAGTGCCTGTTGCACCTCGAGACCATCTATTCCCGGCATTCGGATGTCGAGGAGGATGCAACCCAGGTCCAGCGACGCGGCGCTCTTCAACAATTGGTCGCCGGATTCGTAAGTTTGCACCCGGAAACCGGACGTCTTGAGCATGAAGCCTGCCGACCGTCGAATTGCGTCATCATCATCGACCAGGTGCACCAGGCGTTCGTCGCTCATTCTTCAGCTCCGCTGGTTGGAAGAGTGAATCGGAAGATGGTGCCGCCGCCCTGGCGCCGCTCGAACCAGATGCGGCCGCCATGGGCTTCGACAATGCTCCGGCAGATCGAAAGTCCGATGCCCATCCCGCTTTCCTTCGAGGTGACGAAAGGCTGGAACAGTTGCTCGGCGACGCTGTCGCTGATCCCGCTCCCGGTATCTTCGATCGTCACAAGGACCATCTCGTCCTCGGAATCTTCAGTTCGGATCGCAAGCCGCCTCTCTTCGGCGCCAATCATCGCGTCCATCGCGTTGCGGATCAGATTCACCATCACCTGCTGAATCTCGATGCGGTCGATGAACACTTCACGCGCGCGGGCACGGAGTTCGACGCGAACGTCGATGTCATGCTCCCGGGAGCCGACCAGTGCGAGGGCGTTTGCCTCGGTGATCAGCTTCGACAGACTCTCCGGCTGCCGCTCGTTGTGCCCGTGCGACATGAAATCGCGGAGGCGACGAACGATCTGCCCCGCTCGCACTGCCTGCTGTGCGGCATCGTCCAGGGCTTCGCGGATCATGTCGAGCGTTTCGCCGTCTGGATCGCCATTCAGGAGGTCGCGAGCGCTTTCGCAGTAATTGGCGACGGCGGTCAGCGGCTGGTTGAGCTCGTGAGCGAGCGCGGAGGCCAGCGTTCCCATCTCGCTCACCCGGCCGACGTGCGCGAGCTCCGACTGAAGTTCGTGCAGCCGCAGTTGCGCTTGCTGCCGCTCGGTGACGTCGCGAATGAAGCCGGTGAAGATTCGCTGCCCGCCGACGAACGCTTCACCGACCGCGAGCTCAATTGGAAACGTATGGCCGTCACGGCGCATTGCCGTGGTTATCCGGCCGATGCCGATGATCTTGCGGTGGCCGGTTTCCATGTAATTGCGAAGATAGCCGTCGTGCTCTTCGCGAAGCGGTGAGGGCATCAGCATCTTTACGTTTTCGCCAAGGACATCATCTTCGGAATAACCGAACATACCCTCGGCCGCGGCGCTGAAGGACAGGATGGTGCCTATCTCATCAATGACGATCATAGCGTCGGGAACGGTCGCCAGGATGGAGCGCAAATGGGCTTCGTTCACCGGTGGGCTGGTTACGGCTGAAGCAGTTCCGTCCATGGGAGGCAGTAATAGCGGAAGGCGCATCGAAAGCTAACCTAGGGCAGGCAAGTTTCGCGGCCGATCAGGGAAGTTACTTATCCAAGCGGGCCCGGGAGAGGCCTACGTTTAGTTCATGACCGAAAGGCCCCTTCAACCTCCTTCGGAGACAGAGCCCGACTCGGATCTCGCCGAGCGGTTGTCGAACTATCGATCGCGCGTCATTCGGGAAGGGCGGAAGGTGGCGGTCGAGAAGATCGACCGCGCAATCGAAGAGGCGCGGCACCCGAAACAGGCAAAGCGCTAGACCTCCATCACAACGTATTGCTTGCCGAATGTGTCGCGGAGCACGAACTGCGCGACATTGTAGACTGGCGTTCCGCGCATCGTCTTGCCTTCGTAGGTGCCATGATGGGCGTGGCCGTGGAAAACCGCCGTGATATTGTCGAAGCGGTCGAGCGCGTCAGCGAGGCGCGCGGAGCCGAGATATTGGAAGATCTCGATCGGTTCGCCTTCCAGAGTCTCGATGATCGGCGAATAATGAAGGACCGCGACAATCTTTTCCGTCCGTAGCGACCGCAACGCATTTTCGAGCTTTCGCGCCTCGTTATTGGTTTCGTTGACAAAGGCCTTGATCATCGGCTCGCCGAACGGCGCCAGCTCGCCCCGGCCGAAACCGCCGAGGAAACCCTTCACCCCGGCAAATCCGACGCCGTCGATCTCATGCGCCTGCTCGTCGAGGACGATCATTCCGCCGTCATGAAGAATCCGGCACACTTCCTCCGGCTGGCCGCACTCATAATCGTGATTGCCGAGCACTCCGAGCACCGGAACCGTGCACAGCCGAATGTCTTCCGCGAGGATTTCCGCCTCCTTCGTCTTTCCAAAATTTGTGAGGTCGCCGCAAAGCAGGATTACGTCTGCGGAGTCGGACATTTCGGCGAACAGCCGGCGGTAGGGCGCGGTCGAATCTTCGGTAACATGGAGGTCGCCGATTGCTGCGATCTTCACGCGCTTGCCTCGCTATGTTCGGGATATTGTTCTTCGAGATTGCCGGTGGGCTCGGAGAAGCCCCAGTCGCTGACGTCGGTGCAATAATCGCGCGGACTGAAAATCCGGCCGCGGCACACCTTCATTCCCGGCGCGGGGATACTGTTCTGCACTCCAACTCTGTTGAGCAATTCTTCGAGCAGCCATTGCGGTACGGAATCGCGCTCGCTGGGGTAGATGTAACGGAAGTTGAGGAGGTGGATGAGGAGCACCTCCCAATGCAGTTCCATGTGGTTGAGAAGCCGCCGCCAGTCGATTTCGTCATGCCGTTTGAGGATCATGTGCGCGACGTCGGCACCATCGTAGCGGCGGCGATCCTGGACGAACATCTTCGACCAGACGAACTCCGTCGGCGGGACGAGGCGGACCTCGCTTCCGAATATCTCGCTTCGCGGCGCGTTGGCAAACCAGTCTTCAGTCACATGGGTGGAAACGGTCGGCATGTTGAAGATGACGTCGACGAAGATTTCGCTGCGTGTGATGCGTGCCAGCCAACGATCGTCGACGATCTCGACATCATAGCCGTGCGCCTTGAAATAGGAGAGAATTTTCAGGCAGTCGCCTGCAGTCGAGAAGACATCCACATCCTTGGTCGGACGGACTATGCCGGTGTAGGCGGCAAGCGCGTAGCTGCCAGAGAGAAGGAAGGGGATTTTCGACTTCGCAAGAAGCTCGATGACTTCGGTATAGAATTCCTCACGCTCCGGCGGCGGCTTGTAAAGCGACTTCTCGAGCGTGGTCTGATGTTTCATCCGTTCGCGTGAACGGCGAGTGAGAGCAGGCGGTTCCAGCAGGTGGATGCGGCGCGACTAACCCTTCAATCTGAAATTGCCGCCGCCGCCGCTTTGGTGGCTAGCAGCGTGGCACGCATCTTCTCGGTGCGCGCAGCGCGTTCGGCCATCAGTATCCAGGCTTCTTCTGACCTCAGGCAGCGCTCGCGCACATTATCGAGCGTGGCCGCATCCGCTGCTTGTCGGGCTTCCGCGGCGCGGGTGAGATAGATTTCCCGGTCGGTCATACAGCCTCCCTCGGCTAAGGAGGAGCGGACGCTATTCCCTACGCCCGCTCCGCCGGGTTCAAGCGGGCTGAACGTTGACTGCGCTGGTCTTGCCGCGCTGATCCTGCTGAAGATCGTAGCTGACCTTCTGGTCCTTGAGCAGACTGCGCATCCCGGAGCGCTCGAGCGCGCTGATGTGGACGAACGCATCATTTCCACCGTCGTCGGGTTGAATGAAGCCGTAGCCCTTGTTTTCGTTAAAGAATTTCACTGTACCAATAGTCATTGAATTCACATTCCTTCTGTGGCGGACCGTCCATCGGTCCTCCGGTGCTAGCGAGGCGAAAAGAAGGAATGAGGAGCCGCAAAGCGCCCTTGAGACCCGCAGTTTGCGACTGGTAGCGGAATCTATGTAGGCCATTAGGGCGGGAATTGTAAGTGCGGGCCGCCTGCCCATTGCAGCGGCGCCGCAATTGCAGCATCCCATTTGTCAGACATTTTGGGAGGGGTAATGAAACGGCGGACTTTTCTGGGCACGAGTGCAGGCGTGGGTGCGGCCGCAGCAATCGCGGACATTGGTTTCCCGCTGTCGTTCGCGAAGGCTGCGGAAACTTCGCCGGAGACTCCGCACGTCACGCCGGTGTCGGCGACGGCCACTGGGGTCGGCGATCGTCTGACGATGGACTGGGGCTGGAAGTTCCATCGCGGCGACATCGAGCTGGCTCCGCCGAAAACCGGCGAAACCTATGGTTACACCAAAGCGGGTGCGGCCACCGGTCCGGCGGGGGTTAAATATGACGATAGCGGATGGCGCACCGTCGACTTGCCACACGATTTCGTCGTCGAGACTCCGTTCGATCCGAACGCCAACGGCGACCAAGGATACCACCCCAAGGACGTCGGCTGGTACCGCAAAAGCTTCACGCTGCCCGACTCTGACCGCGGCAAATATATCGAGCTTCAGCTCGACGGGATTATGACGGCCGCCACCGTCTGGTTCAATGGCAATGTGGTTCGCCACAATTTGAGCGGTTACGACAGCGCCTACATCGACCTGACGCCGTTCGCCCACTTCGGTGATGAACCCAACGTGGTCGCCGTCCGAGTCGATTCGAGCGTGTTTCAGGGCTGGTGGTACGAAGGCGGCGGAATCTACCGGCACACCTGGCTGGTGAAGCGCAACCCGGTGCGTATCGTCACCGACGGAGTCTACGCTCACCCGCGCAAGCAGGGCGACGGACGCTGGCTGATTCCCGTTGAGGTGACGCTGAGTGCTATCGGCGAAAAGCCGGTGACGGTGCAGGTGCGTTCGCAAGTCATCGGGCCAAGCGGTCATTCTATCGCCGAAGGCGGCGGTTCGGTGACTGTGAATCCGCTTGAGAACGCCGTGGTCAGCTATCCGATCACCGTCGATCACCCGCGCCTGTGGTCGCTTGACGATCCGACCTTGTACGAGGTTCACACCTCCCTCGTTTTCGATGGGCAGGAGGTGGATCGGCTTTCCACTACGGCCGGTTTCCGGACCATTCGCTTCGACAGCAAGGAAGGCTTTTTCCTCAACGACAAGCACGTGAAAATCCAGGGCACCTGCAACCACCAGGATCACGCCGGAGTTGGGATCGCGGTTCCGACATCCATCATCGAATACCGCCTGCGCAAGCTCAAGGAACTCGGCTGCAACGCGCTTCGGATGTCGCACAATGCGCCGACGCGTGAGCTTCTAGACGTCGCCGACCGGCTCGGAATGATGGTCATGGACGAGAACCGGCTGTTCGACCCGAGCCCCGATTATATCAACATCCTCAAATGGATGGTTCGCCGTGACCGCAACCATCCCAGTATCATCCTGTGGTCGGTGTTCAACGAGGAACCGCTGCAAGGCTCGCGCGAAGGCTATGAGATGGTCCGGCGGATGGTCGAGGCGGTGAAGGAGCTGGACGACACGCGTCCGGTTACCGCGGCGATGAACGGCGGGATGGACCAGCCGATCAGCGTCGCCGATGCAGTCGATGTCGTTGGCTTCAACTACAGCATCCCACTCTACGACAAATATCACGCTGCTCACCCCGAAAAGCCGCTGACCAGCAGCGAGGACAGCTCGTCCGTGATGACCCGCGGCGAATATGTGCGGGACGACGCCCGCCATGTACTCGACGAATATGACGACAATCCGCCGGATTGGGCCAACACGAACCGAGTAGCCTGGAAGGCGGTTGCGACCCGGCCGTTCATGGCGGGCTGCTTCGTCTGGACCGGCTTCGATTATCGGGGCGAACCGACGCCGTTCCGCTGGCCGACGATCAGTTCCAACTTCGGCGTCATGGACACATGCGGTTTCCCCAAGAGCGCCTACTACATCCGTCAGTCGCAATGGATTCAGGACCGGCCCGTGCTTTGGTTCGTTCCGCACTGGAATTGGGCCGGCATGGAAGGACAGGCCATTAAGGTGATGGTGATGACCAACGCCGAAACCGTCGAACTGCGGCTGAACGGCCGCTCGCTCGGCGAGCAGAAGGCCGATCACTTCGAGATGAACTTCTGGCAGGTATCGTACCAGCCCGGGCGGCTCGAGGCCGTGGCGAGGACTGGCGGGAAAGTCGTTGCAACTTACGCAGTCGAAACGACTGGGGCGCCGGTCACTTTGCGGCTGACTCCGGATCGCACCGTGCTGAATGGCGATGGTTGGGATGCCATTCCGGTTACGGTCGAGGCTCTTGATTCGAAAGGCCGTCACGTCCCCACCGCGAACCTGCCGGTGCAGTTCCAGGTCGCCGGTGGAAAGGTGATCGGCGTCGGCAACGGCGATCCGAACTGCCATGAGCCTGACAAAGCGATGAGCCGCAGCCTCTACAACGGCTATGCGCAGGTGATCGTGCAGTCGGAGCGCGGCGGCGCAGGGACTCTGCTGCTTAAGGCGACGTCGCCGGGATTGCGTGCAGCTGCGACCACGATAAAGGTTCGTGCAGTCACACCGATACCGGCAGTCGCTTGATCATGGTCACTCTTTTCCCATTCCTGCTGATCTTGCATTTCCTGGGTCTGATGGCGGGCTTCGGCGGCGGCATCGGCCTTTCGCAAATTGGACCGCGGCTAGCCAAGGCGAACGAAGCCGAGCTGCCGCTCCTGTTGAAGCTGGAGCGGATCTTCAACCGCTTCTCTCTGATCGGTCTGGCGCTCCTGCTGATCACCGGGCCCTGGATGCTCTGGACGCGCTTCGGCGGTGGCGCGGGCCTGCCAGTCTGGTTTACGCTGAAGATGAGTTTCGTCGCCCTTGCAGTCATAGCTGTGATTGCAAATCAGATTGCCAAACGGCGCTTCCGGTTGGGACGGAGTGCAGTGGCACTGAGGTGGGTGCTGATCACCGGACCGATCACCGGGATTTCGGTGCTGCTTGCGGTGATTTTCGCGGTTCTGACGTTTCAGTAGACCTCGCCACGTATGCCGGGCTCAGGCGATCTCGGAATAGACCGAATAACGCTCCCAGCTGTCGTTGATCGGCCGGAACTCGATTGTCCGCCCCGCGACGTCGGCGGTGAAATGCAGTGGCTTGCCTGCTACCGGCGCCAAATGTGTCGGCAAGTCGCGAGGGAGAGAAGCGGGAATGCCGCTTGCCGGCGCCTTTTCGAGTTTTGGTCCTTGTTCGTGCATCAGATTATCTGGAACTTCGCCCATCGGAAATTGCTGCGCCAGCGCCACGGGTCCGTACATGAGTGCCGCGACATCGGGCCTATCGGTGAAGGCCTCCCATCGCGCCCGCATCGGCAGTCCAATCTCAATGCGGTCGCCGGCGCGCCAGGTGCGCGTAAGTTCGAGGTAGTTGCCCGGCTCAGCCATAGCGTCAACTGGACGGCCGTTGACCTTTACGGCAGCTCCCTGAGCCCAGCCCGGAATTCGGAGCCGCAAAGTCCACGGCCCGCGACCGCTCGCTTCCACGATTAGCCTGGTTCTCTGCTCGGCCGGGAAAGCAGTTTCCTGGCGGAGGCGCACGCCACGATCGGACCAACGCAGCTCCGACGGGATAAACAAATTGACCCAGACACCGCTCCCGTCATGGGCATAGATCATCCGGTTGAAGCTGGAGAAATCCTCAAGCGCGGTGCCGTTGCAGCACCAGAAGGTGGTGTCGTCGGTGCCCCAGGTTTTCCACGCCCCTGGCGCAAGCGAAAGAAAGTAGCTGGAATTGCCGGTCTTCGGGTGGATCTCGCCCAGCCGGTGGTTGAGCAACGCCCGCTCGTAATAATCCGCGATCGTCCCGCGCGGATCGCGCGTGAACAGCATCGTCCCGAGCTTGAGCATATTATAAGAGCAACAGCATTCCTGATGATCGTGGCTCGCCGCCCATTCTGCACCGAGCTGGTTTGGCTCGGTCAGCCAATGTTCGTTGTTACTCGAGCCGCCGGTTGCGTAGGTGCGCACCCCTCTCACCGTTTGCCAGAAGAATTGGGAAACGTCGGCAAAGCGGCGATCGCCGGTCAGCTCGTAGCGGCGTTCGGCGCCGATCACCTGCGGCACATGCGTATTCATGTGCAGGCCACGGAGCATATCTTTCTGGCCGGCCAGAGGCTCGAACACGCGTTTCTTGGTGAAGCGGTCGCCGACCGCCAGCCAGCGCCGGTCGTTGGTAATCGCGGCAAGCCGGTAGAGCGCGTCGTTCATCCCGCCGAACTCGACCTCCAGCACTTTCTGCATCGCCGCTTCATCGCGAGCGGCGGTCCATGCATCGGTCCAGTTAGCGATGCCTTTGGCGACATCGAGCGCCTGCGCATTCCCGGCAACCTCATGCATGTCGAGCAATCCGGCGAAAATCTTGTGGATCGTATAGAACGGCGCCCAGACACTGGTTCCGGCGGCAAGACGGTCGAAATAGCTGCGCTGGAAGGCGCTCAAATATCCGTCGTCGCCCAGCTTCTTCTGGCATTCGGCGAGGCCTGCCACGACGCGATCCCCGCCCTGCTTGAATTCAGGATTCTTGGTCGCGACGAAAGCGAGCGCCGAACCGGAGAGGTAATGGCCGACAAAATGACCGCGAAGCTCGCAATCCGGCGCCTCCCAGCCGCCGAGCGGCGTCGCCGAGCTTGGAAGCCCCGCATTGATGCGGAAGGTGTGGAGCAGCCGATCCGTGTCCAGCCTTCGAATATAGCTGGTGTTCCAACCCTGTGCTTGAAGGAACGGGCTGTCGAGCAGCGTTACGTCTGCCGGGGTGAAAAGATGCGCGTTCGGTGCAACGGGCGCAAGCGGAGGTGGCGAGATGGTCGAGAAAACGGGTGGTGTTTCGACATTGTGCCAACCCGCCCAGCCCCGGCTTGACATCCCCAATGCCAACGGCGAAGCGGCAAGCCATCCAGCAAAACGCCGACGGGATAAACGTATCTCACGCATCACATCCTCCCTCGACTGTCGGAGTAAGTGGATTTGGTGGGCCGGGCAATGTCGCGATGGCGCACCCGACAGGATTCGAACCTGTGACCTCTGCCTTCGGAGGGCAGCGCTCTATCCAGCTGAGCTACGGGTGCGTGAGGCGCGACTTAGATGGCGACAGCTGCCGCCGCAAGCCGAGTCCGCGCCTCAGTGGCACACCAAGAGTTGGTCCTCAGTCGTTGTTCGCGTTGCCGACGGCGGACACCGGTTCGGGATTCGTTGTCATGCCAGTGGTGAGAGCGTTGATCAGCCCTGCGTCCTTCACGGCGCCGGTGTTGCGGTCGAGGATGGAACCGGTATCCCACCACATAGGAACGATGCCGCGCGTGACTGCCGCGTACGTGTTATATTGCGCCCAATAGTTGGTGTAGGTTTCGTTGCCTTGGCCCGGGCCCGTGTCTTTCGGATAAGAGCCAAATTCCCCCATGATCACCGGCACACCCTTGTTAACGAAGTCCGTCATCGCTTTGTCAAATTCCTGACGCGTATAGCCTTCATTGCCCCACGTCTCGACCGCTGAAAGGTCGGTCGCGAGCGCACCCCACTGCCAAATGGTCGTATTGTTGCTGTTGATCGTGAAGTCGAACGGACTGTACCAGTGCATTTCGATCATCAGGCGGTTCGCGACCGAATCAGATGGAAGCGTAGTTTCGCCGCAAGTGTCCGGCCCATAATCAATGTTGGTGGAATAGAGCTGCACGACGAGGGTGCGTGACGCGTTGTTCCCGCCGGTGGCTCGGACGGCGTCGACAAACGTCTGGTTAAAGCCCTTCTGAACCGTACAATTTTCTTGGGTGGGCGTGGTGTAGGTGTTCGGCATGGCAATTTCGTTCGTGCCGGCGAACAGCAAGTGATTGTCGTAGTCCTTGAATTCGTTGGCGATCTGCGTCCAGAAGCTCTTAAGTCTGGCATCCGCCGCGGCTTGATGTGCGGTGTCGGGTATCAGCCATGCTCCATCGTGATGCACATTGAGGATCACGTATAGGCCAGCGTTGCGCGCGTAATCGACCACCTGCTTGACCCGGGCCAGCCAGAAGGGGGCAATGGTGTTGTTGCTGTCAGCGTACTGATACCAAGTGACTGGGATGCGCACGCTCTTGAAGCCCGCAGCGGCATAGGCGTTGAAAATGGCCTGATTTGCGGGGGGATTGCCCCAGACGGTCTCTTTCGAATCCGAATAGGGCATGGTGTCCCATGTATCGACTGCATCCAGCGTGTTTCCGAGATTGATCCCAGGCGCCATCTCCTGGACGACCTGGCTGGGAGTGCCCAGTGAGGCCAAGGTCGGCGTCGGAGTTGGCGTTGGAGTGGGGGTTGGCGTCGGTGTCGGAAAGCCTCCGCCTCCGCCGCCGCCACCACCGCAGGCGCTGAGGCTCAAGGCTACCGCTGCAGCCAACATCACGCGCCCGTGCATTCGCACACCAAGATCCATCGAAGCCCCCTCTCGATAGAGCCCCGCCCTTTCGGGTGCCAGCTCACGAAACCCGCTTTCGCTAGTAAAAAGACGGCCTGGCCGCAATGGTAAGTGTGAGCGATTTGTTCACGCCCGTGATGTTGGCGTTTTGTTGCAACACAACCCCGTTATCGCGATATTCGGAACAGCCGGCTTCTAGAGAAATGAATGCAGGACAGCAGTCAGCCGCTCGCGCTTCGAGCCGACGATCATGCCGACATGCCCGGCTGAAACTGCGGCTGATCTGCCAGTGCGCGGCGCTGCTTCGGAAGGTATGATTCGATCGTGAGCGGCGGTGATGTTCAACAACGGACAACCGACTTCCGTGGTCATGCGGCCGCCACCGCCTTTCCACCGACCGTGTTCCGGCACTTGACCGCCGAAATGATCCTCGATCAATTCACGCGCGGCAGAGCAGGGCAAGGGCTCGCCTTCGTTTGCCCAATCTTCCAGCGCGACGAATCGCTTGGCTTTCGCGCTTTCACGGTCCGTGTCGGCGAAAGCCGCGAACTTGGCGACCGTCCGTCGCGGATCCAACGCCCAGAAAGCGGCTTGCAATACCTCCATCGGTAGCGCGCCGAGCTGCTCGGCCGCGCCTTTCGCCCCGTTCCACAGCCGCAGCAGGGATTCGCGCGAACCGGCCGGGTAGGCGGAAAAGCACCATGGCGCCGCGATTGTGACAACCCGCTCCGCAAGTGTCAGGTTGGCCGCTGCAATCGCCATGGTTCCACCAAGGCAGTATCCAATCAACGCCGGGGGTTGGTCCAATTCGCGAATGATCGGGACGAGCAGCTCCGACACATGGCCAGCGATGTTGAGTTTACTGCGTTCACTTGCGGCTCCCCAATCGAGAAGTAGTGCTCGGCGGCCCATTCCCGCAACTGCATTCGCCAGCGAGACCTCGTCGTCGAGATCGAGGATTTCCGGCGGGTTGATCAATGAGGGGACGAGCAGCGCTGGTGGACCGTCTCCGCCGCAGTCGCGAAGGGTCGCGCCCTTCGCTTGCGCAACAATCGGACGTCTCGGTCTAGCTTTCGGTCTTGAAGCAGCCTGATATTTCGTTAGGCCCTTGAGTGCCTTGGCGGCAATTTCGGGCTCGTGCTCCGACACCGCACGGACCAGCTCCAGGAACAGCGGCAGTGGCCGCGGTGCGCGGTTTTGTTGCACTGCATTATCGCTCTCTGATATGCCGCCGCTCTGTCTGGAGCTTGCCATGTCCAATTCTTCGCCCAAGGTGACGATCAAGAAGTACGCTAACCGGCGGCTTTATGACACCGAAAGCTCGGCTTACATCACCCTTGATCGCTTGGCCGAGATGGTCCGCGAAGGTCGCGAGTTCGAGGTCGTGGATGCGCGCACCGGCGAAGACATCACGCGGCAGGTGCTGACCCAGATCATCGTCGACGAAGAATCGCGCGGAAGCACGATGCTTCCGGTCGGATTCCTGAAGCAGCTGATCGGCCTTTATGGCAATTCGATGCAAGGCGTCGTGCCGCAATATCTCGAAGCGGCGATGGACGCGTTCAAGCGAAACCAGAAAGCGATGAGCGAGGCTTTCGGCGGCAACATCTTTGCCGATATGGCCAAGCGCAACATGGAGATGTTTCAGCAGACTGCTCAGGCCTTCACCCCCAGCCCGAAAAAGGAAGCGTCCGCATCAGAGAATGAAGTCGACGAGCTTCGAAGCGAGCTGGCCAAGCTCCAGGAAAAAGTCGACCGCCTCACCAAATGAAGCTCTGCTCGACTTGCGCGGCACTCGCCGCGCTTCTTCTTACGACCGTTGCAATCGCGCAAACTCCAGCGTCCACTGCAGTCGACCTGGATGCGGTGCAGGCGACCGTCGGCAACTGGTCGTACCGCCCGATCACCGGTGGAAGCGAAGCGGATTTCGCCGATAGTGGCGGCCATGTTCGGCTCACCGTGCGCTGCAGCCGGACGAGCAGGTTGATCAGCATCATCCGCAGCGGAATGACGGCTGCAGCACCCGCATTGGTGATAACCACGACCTATGGTGCGAGAAGTCTCGCCGCGAGCTTTGCTGCGGGCAATTTGACTGCGGCCGTCGCTGCCAACGACCCGCTGTTCGACGACATCGCTTTCACCCGCGGCAAATGGGCGGTCGCCAACGCCGGGGTCGCCGCGCTGGTCGTCCCCAGCTGGGCGGATGCAACGCGAGTTTTCGAGGATTGCCGTTCCTGATCACCTAGAAGCTGCTCGACAGGGTGAAGTTCAACCACCGTCCCGGATAGCGGTGGGTTCGCTCGACCGATGTAACCGATCCTCTGCGATCGGGAGCGAAGAACATACGTTCGCGATATTGCGGCTGGCCGAGCAGCGACAGCACGGAGAGACGCGCTTTCAATCCGCCAGGAACTGGCCTTTCTACCCATAGGTCGAGCGACGGGCTGTCACGATCCCGCTCAATCTCGGCGAAACGATAGAAAACGTGCATCGGCTGGTCGGTGTAAGTCACGCCCCAGGCCAGCTTGTGCTTCGGAAGATCCTGACGGAAATCCGCCTTGAACAATCGGTGGTCATAATCCGACAGCTCGCGGCGCTTGCCGGTCAGCGGATCAGTGACCCTGGAGCGGCGCAACGTGCCGTCGACGGTAAGCGATGCCCCCGAAAGCACTGCCTTGAGAGGCAGAGTGAAGGTCAAGTGTGCCCCATCGACACTGCCCTTGCCGATGTTCCCTGGAGCGTCGACGACGCCGTTCGGCGTCGAAACAGGTACGATGTCCTTCGCGTCGGACAGCCAGTAATGGAACAGGGTGAGGCTTAGCGAAGCTTCCGAACCGAAACGTAGGTCCGCCGCCGCTTCTGCCCGCCATGAAGTCTCCGGCTTCAAGTTTGGGTTGCCGCCATTGATTCGTTGGTCCGCGGGAGAGGCTACTGAGACGAAGTCGAGAAAATCAAGCTGCCCGACATCCCGATAGAGGTGCAGGCGAATTTGATCGCGCGAGCCGATGTTTCGGGCGATCTGGATCGACGGTTTGAAGTAGGCGAGGCTGACCGACTGATTGGTGTCGCCGGCAAAAGACAATCGCGATGCTTCGCCAGCCAGCCGCGTTTCGATCGACCATCCTTTCGGGGTCCATTGATGGAGAAAGTAGGCCTCGCCGCGATCTTCACGAACGGTAAGATTCGAATTCGGAACCGGGAGGGGAAACGGCCCGCTCCCAAGATCAAGCGTCAGGGCGAGCTTTTGATTAAGCGTGTTGATTGCGCCTTCAGCTCCGAATTCGATCCGCTGAGCCGCCCCCCAGGAGCGAGCGAGCGTCGCCCGGGCAATGCTCTCTCCGGTCGCGCGATGAACATGCTGCTGAAAGACGCTGCCGACCGCCCCCGACGTTGCAACGTCGGTTGAGCGCACATCACTCGAAAAAAGGTTGCGGGTGAGCAGGGTCGAGAGCGACAGATCCCAGGGCCCGAGCGACCGATCGAAGTCGATCCCCGCTTCTAGCTTGCGATTAAACTCGCTGTACGGATTGTGCTGGAAATCGATCAGGTTGCCGGAGAGACCGAACGTCGAGACAGTGGAGTTCTCTTTATAGCGCGATTGAAAAGCCTCACCAGTCAGATGCAGCCTGCCTCCGAGTATGGAACGGCTGACCTCCGGGTTTATCCCGACTTGATAGAAGGTGCGCGGCGATTCATCCTTGCGCGTGCCAGTGAGGCTGCTGTTGCCATCCAACAGCTCGCGTTTGCCGGGCAGGTCGCGTGAAAATCCGTAGCCGTTGGCGCCAACACTATAGTCCGTTTTGCCGGAGCGTCCGCTCCAGGACACCCATCCGTTAGGCGCCGGAATATGGCCGGCATATTCGATGCCCACCTGATAGACACCGCTGCTCGTCGACCGGGTGCGGACGACGTTCGCGACGACCGCATGTCCGGAGTCGTCGCCGCCGCGGATAATCTCGATCCGCATCACCTGCGATGCCGGGATCCGCTGAAGAATATCCGAGAGTGTCTGGCTCTTGGCAATCGGCCGCTCACCATCGACGAGTATATTGCCGGCGGCGCCTGCAAAACCGCGCCGATCACTGGTTGCCTCGAGAACGAAACCTGGCGTTTCGTTGATCATGTCGAGCGCGGTGTGCGGCGAATAGCGCGTATAGAAGGCAGCACCGTAAACAAGGCGGCCATTGACGACCGTTTGCGCGTGTGCGGCGGCAGACAGGGACAGAATAGCGGTGGCAAATGAGGCGTATCGCATGGCGCGGCGGCTTGCCCGCGCCCAGTCTCGCAGTCCTGATCGCCGTGTGAATTTTTCCTGATTTATTTCTGCGCGGGCTGCACCGCGTCCGCGAGATGGCGGAAGATGCTTTTTTTTTTAATGGTGCGGCGACCACCGAGACACCAGCGCGGCACCACA
>Ga0157374_10002144_pt1 | contig 16624 bp, 10 predicted proteins | sample M25metaG_FD_115308 | JGI IMG/M metagenome (GOLD analysis project Ga0157374, IMG submission 115308) | Miscanthus rhizosphere microbial communities from Kellogg Biological Station, Michigan, USA - M2-5 metaG | ecosystem: Host-associated > Plants > Roots > Rhizosphere > Soil | place: USA: Michigan...
TCCTCCAGGGCGTGACCAATCGCCTGCCCCTCGACTTCCGCGTTCTTCACCGGCAGTTTCTGCTACGCGTCATAGATCTTGAGGCTTTGTCCATCGAAGCCGACATTCCCTCTTATCTCGGTCGGTTCGCCGGCATCCTCATCATGATTAGCCTCTGCCACGGCTTTGGGCTCCTGGTCTTCCCTCCGCCTCCCGGTCCGGAGACTTCAGTGTATGAATTGGCGCGGATTGCCGACATTCAGCTGGTGATTGGCCTCTGCGCCGTGCTCATGTGGGACGCCACATTCCCGGATAAACGCGATGCTATGGTGCTGGGTACTCTGCCCGTCATGCCCCGCACCATTCTGCTGGCCAAGCTCTCGGCTTCTTCGTCTGTCCTGGGTATTGCCATTCTTGCGTTGAACTTCGCCTCAGGCACAGCAATGTCAATCGTCTTCGGGAGCGGATCGAATGGCATCATCCGCTTCTTCCTTGCCTGGTCGTTCACCCTGTTGGCAGCATCCGCGCTTCTCTATGGCGCCGTGCTTGCTATTCAGGGTCTGGGAGCGTTGCTTCTTCCTCGTAGGCTTTTTCTAAGAATCTCGGCAATCCTGCAACTCGCCACTTTCGTCGGGATTCTGGCCAGCCGATTCCTGCAGCCATGGCTCGCTACTTTCTCAGAGTTAACGGACAGGGCCCATCGCCCCCTGTTGGCGTGGTCCCCGACCTACTGGTTCTTCGCACTGTTCAACCACATCAATGGAACTCTGCCTCGCGAATCGCAATGGGTCGCCAACCGGGCCTGGATCGCCCTTGCCATCGTGCTCATCGGGTCCGTCTCTTCTCTCGCCTTGTGCTATCTCCGTACCATGAAGAACACCGTTGAGCAGCCCGACCTCGATCCCAGCGCTTCATCCGTTGCAATCGTTCCACGCTTAGGTGGTTCGCTTCAGTCTGCAATCACACTCTTCTGCTTCCGCTCCATCATGCGGAGCAGGCAACACAGGGTTGCGCTCGCATTCTACTGGTCCATCGTCTTCGCAATCGCACTCTCGATGATTCGCAGGATGATTATGGAGCCGCCAAAACCGGTCTCCAACGGGTTGATCATGCCCACTATCTTGATGATGGGCTTCGCAGTCGTGGGGCTGCGTGGTGTTTTCTCATTGCCAGTCTCGCTCAAAGCGAATTGGATGCTCCGCACCACCCAACTCCGGCCAACCATCGCCTACATCGCTGCCACAAGGCGGTGCCTGCAACTCTTCGCGGTCCTTCCAATCCTTCTCGTATCGGCGACCGTCTCTTACCACTTCAGACCGTTAAGCCATGCCTACCAGCATGTCGCCTTCCTGGCCATCTTCGGCTGCATACTCGTCGAGCTCAGCCTGATTCACTTCGACAAGGTTCCATTTACCTGCTCATTCATACCTGGCAAGACCAATATCCAGGTCATCTTCTGGGGAGCGGCGTTCGTCTGCATAATTCTTGCACTCCTCTTCGGCGCCTACGAAACCCAGGCGCTCGCACAGACCAGCCAATACATAATCCTTCTCGCATGGTCCTTCGCGCTCGCCAGTGGCCTGTGGATTGTCAATCGCGTCCACGCACAGACGGCAGTCCTCTATTACGAGGAAACTCTGCCCGACGTGATCATCCGCCTCGGCCTGAATGTTATCCCCCAACCCCAGCAAAAGCCCGGCTCCCGGGCGATCTCTTGATGGCAATTCCCACTTCCTGACGATCCACTACTGACCTAAACCTTTTCCCTTCTACTTCTTTCGTGCTACATGGATTCGTTCCTTGTTACGTTAAATTCATTGCAACGACAAGCCCTCCCCATACCCCCGGTCTTGTCGGATTTCTGTCGTCTCCGTCTGGGAGCGCGTTTGATGAAAGACTCAATCGGATCGATTGAACTTCAGGGTAGTCCCACAGCTCCGCGCGATGCGTCCGCCGTGCCTGTCTCTCGTGTTCGCCGATGGATGTTTTTGTCGATCGCGTCAGCTGCCGCCGTTCTGATCTGTTGCTCGCATGCAGCAGCGGCAGGGGCAAATACTATACGCGCCTCGGGCATCGGCTACCTTGCTTTCAGCCTCGTGCTCTTCGGATGCGCCTCTACCTTCTGGACCCGTGCCCGTTCCACCACCGGCGCGCTCTACGTCCGCTGGTCGATGATTTCAGCAGCCACCGTGACAGCAGCGATGGGATATCTGCCGTCATTCACCCAGGCATATTTTGGTACTTCACCAGCCCGGCAGTTCCAAACTTCGTGCTTCAATGCAAGCGAGGCACTTTATCTGCTTGCCGCAGTTCTTTTCTTTGCAGGGGTCTCCCGCCCCGTTGTCATCCTCGACACGTTGCAGGCCTTCCTGTTCGTGGTGATCCGCTTCAAGCTTATTTACTCCCCTGTCACGCGCGATCATTTCGCGCTCAATCACCTGCTCATCGGCCAGTTGGTGGCCCTGTGTCTCCTGGTGGTGGCAACCATCGGATGCCTTGGCGCTGCATCGCGCGCCGAGTTGATCTTCCTGCGCACTCTCTCCTGGTTCCTGGGCGCTCGCCTTCTCGCCTTCTTCCTGTCAAATCAGGTTTCCTACACCTGGCTGCACTACACCAATTGCAGTCTCTGGGACGTTCCCGGCACTGCATTCCTTTCAGCTTTTGCTCTATATCTGCTGTACACTGATCGGCCCGGCGCACGATCGCGAGACGCATTGCTGCGAGCTCCAAGCGTGGCTGTGCGCAGCCTGATGCCATCGTTCCTGGCTCTTCTCAACTTGATGCTTGCGCTTTTTGCCCTTCGCGTCTCGATCGAGTTCGCGGAAACGGCCATCTTTGTTTCGCTCGTCAGCTATGTGGTCCGCACCGTCATGATGCAGTCGCAGGCCGTACACGAGAAGACGCTCTTGCAGAACCGGAACGAGCATCTCGAGGGACTGGCCGTACGTGATCCACTCACCGGGATCGGCAACCGTCGTTCCCTCGCGCAGGTTTACGGTCGCATGCAGACATTCAACGAGCAGAAGCCTTTCTGCCTCCTGCTGATGGATATCGACCACTTCAAGCAGGCAAACGACTCTCATGGTCACCTTCACGGCGATGAAGTACTCGTAGCGCTCGCCAGAGAGCTTCAACAAATCTCCGAAGGTAATCCCGGAAGTCATTGCGCCAGGTTCGGCGGAGACGAATTCGCTTTGCTGTTAACCGGCGTAACCAAGCTCCAGAGCCTGCAATTAGCAAACGAACTTCGCGCCCTGTTAGCTGCGCGCACATTCAGCGCGGGCAGAGGCGGAGTCAGCCTCAGCATCGGCGTTGCCTCAGCGCAACAAGCAATTGACATGCCGATTGAAGCGATCATCGCGGAAGCAGATCAGGCTCTTTATCGCGCCAAGACACACGGACGCAACCGCGTCGAAGTGCAGCCGGAAGCTCCTTCGCTCGAAGCTGGCGCCTCATTGCAAACGCCACGACCGCGACTGCAATTGCAGCACGACGCGAATTGACTTGCGCCGTTGTTATTCTGACCGCAGAGCTTCCACCGGATTCACTCCGGCAGTTCGCCGCGACGGGAGATAACTCGCCATAACCGCTGCGCCGCAAAGAGCAAGACAGGCTGCCCCATATGTGATTGGGTCTGTCGAACTCACATGAAAGAGCAGCGATTGCAGCATGCGGGTTGCCCCGAATGCCAGCAACACTCCGCAGGCAACGCCACATGCCGCCAGCATGAGTCCTTGCTTCACAAACATGGCCGTAATCGTGTTGCGCGGCGCACCAAGGGCAAGACGGATACCGATTTCGCGCGTCCGCTGCGAAGCCGAGTAAGCGATAACGCCGTATAAGCCGACAACACCAAGCAACAAGGCGAGGGCTGCGGCAATTCCCAGCATCACCAGCGTGAATGAGGTACGTGCGATCGATTTGCTGTAGTAGTACTCCTCGGTCTTCACACCCGATATTGGTAGATTGGCATCCACCGACCAGATCGCCTGGCGAACATCTTTCATCAGGCTCTCTGATCCGGCGCGCGGACTTCGAATAGCGAATGCAACATAACGACGCACGTTCACATCGTCGCTCTCGAAGTGGTTCATCAGCGTCGGCCAATAAGCAAGAGTGGGAGCGTCCTTGTTCATACCCTCCTCATGCACATCGCCAACAACGCCGACAATCTCGCGCCAATCGTCCTTTGTGCTCACCCGAATCTTCTTTCCAATTGCGTTTGCCGCGCTGCCCCAATACTCCTTCGCAAAATTCTCTGAGATCATGGCAACCGGCAGCTTCTGATGCGCCTCATCCCACGTGTAATCCCGTCCGGCCTTTAGAGGGATACCCACCGTACTCAGATACCCCGGCGTGACGAATCTGAATTGGCGCAACGGCGGCATTGCCCCGTTTGCGTAAGTTCGATCCTGGGCGAAAACAGGATCGCCCCACTGAAAGCCCTCGAGCGGAACAGAGGCGCCGAACGTGACCCCTGATACCCCTGGGACCGCTGCGATATTATGCAGGATGTTCTCTTGCACACGCAGGACGTCGTCCGCCTTGGGGACGTCTGCTTCAGGAATGGCAAGGTGGAAGGTCTGAATCTTCGCCTTCGCATCGTAGCCTGGATCGACGCCCACCATTGCTCTGAACGTTCGAATCATCAGGCCGGAGCAGATCAGCAGTACAAAAGCGAGGCTGACCTGGATAACCACAAGAGTATTTCGAGTTCGATGACGTTCGCGGCCCTGGCTAAGAGAGCGTCCACCCTCTCGCATCCCGGTGCCGATGCGCGCTCCTGCATAGCGCAACGATGGTATCGCCCCGAATAGAAGCGCACACAACTGCGAAACAGCCAGCGTGAACATGAGCACCTTCCAGTCCACGCCAATATCCTGCAACCGCGGTAGGCCGCTTGGAGCCAGTTTCACAAGCAGCTGAAGCGCGCCCCATGCAAGAGACAGGCCAGCCAGTCCACCGAAGATTCCGATCAGCGCGCTCTCCAGCAGAAACTGCTTGGCAATGCGCCATGGGCTTGCGCCAAGCGCAGCTCGCACGGCTAGTTCCTGATGCCGTCCCTCCGCACGCACCAACAAGAGGTTCGCAACGTTTGCACATGCAATCAGCAAAACAACGCCGATGCTTCCCATCAGAACCCAGAGGAGTTTTCCGATATCGCCCACTACATCCTGTGTAAGCGGTCTGATCTTTGGCGCGATGCGCGCTTGGTGGAAAAGGTCCATCCCGAATCCAGGCGGCGCTGGAAAGCTGCTGAACACCACGGGCAGCAAACGTGCAATATCGGCATTTGCAGCTTCGATCGTCACCCCAGGACGCAAGCGAGCGATTCCCGAATAGCTGAACTGCCCAAGCGTAGTTTTGTTCCGGTCCAGGTGATACGGCAGAATAATGTCCGGCTGCTCCCAATCGAGGAAGCGAAACTTCTTCGGCAGCACACCGATAATCTGGCGCGGCTTGCCATCGATTTGGATGTTCTGACCCACGACTGAGCGATCCGAGCCGTAGTGAGATTGCCAGTAGGCATAGCTCAGCATTGCCGTCTCGGCACTTCCGGGCTGCGCATCGGCCCGGCTAAACCAATGTCCGAGCATCGGCTGGATACCTAGAATTGGCAGCACTCCTTCCGTTACATCGAGCGCGGGCACCTGCTCGGGATTTCCGCGACCGGTCACGCTTACTGAGTCGCCCTGGTACATACCAATGTCTTCGAAGGAACGGCCCTGCTCGCGGTAAATAAAGTAGTTCGACGGCGCTATGTTGAGTTCATCGATGTTAAGACCGGGCGCGCTGTGCCATACACCAACCAGCGACTCGGGATGCGGATACGGCAGTGGTTTCAGCAGGACTCCCTCCACGACGCTGAAGACGGCAACATTCGCCCCGACACCCGCACCCAGTGTGAGCACCGTGACGACGGTGAAGAGCGGAGCGCGCATCAAGCGTCGCAGCACCTGCTTTACTTCCCTTCCCAATGAGTTCATTGAACCAACCTCCTGCCATATCGCCGTCGAAGTAGGATTCACTTCTGGTTATTACTATCCCTATCCGCAAAGATTGCCTTGTCTGATCGCATTGTGGTCCCCCTTTGTGACGAACGGGCAATTTGAGAATGCAATTGGTCAATTTGTCGGCGATGTAAGCTTGACAGTCGATGGTCGAATCTCTACCATCAGCCTCGAATGAGGGTCGAAACCCTTCCATGACCAGAGAACAGGCAAAGCAGCGCGCCAATCTTCTGCAAGGAACACTGGACATGCTCATCCTGCGCACATTGCTATACGGAGCCGCGCACGGCCATCAGATCGGGAAGCACATACAACGCACCACCAACGATTTCCTCCAGATGCAGCACGGCTCGCTCTACCCTGCCCTTCACCGCCTTGAACGCAGAGGCTGGGTTGCCTCGAAATGGGAGACAGCACCCGACCGCAATCGTGAGTTCAAGTACTACCGGCTGACTGACAAAGGCAGGAAGCAGCTTGTGGCCGAGGAGAGCGACTGGAAACAGATGGTCGACGCCGTCTCGCGCGTGATGTGGCCCGCAGTCGAAGAGAACTGACCCGGATTGAAGAGACAAAGATTCCATTCGAAATAGAAAAGCGAGACCGAAGTCTCGCTCCTCTGATCAAACAGATTTCTTTCCGAACTTAGCGCCAGTGTCCTTCGACCAGGACCCACCCGCCGCGGCGGTGAACCCAGTGAGCCTGCACCCACCTTGCGTGGCGATGAGGGGGACGATCCCAGCGGCCTGGAACCCATACATACCGCGCGCCATCCCAGCGGTGATACCCGCCGACCCAGACGAAACCACGTTCAGGCGGCGGAGGCCGGCGCTCCACCATCGGAGCAGGCGGGCCCACACGCACATAAACCTGCGCATAGCCTGCCGCAGGCAATAAGTTAAACGCCAGCAAAGCTGCCAGTGCAATCTTCTTCACGTGTCAACTCCTTCAGCAAATTGGAATGTCGCCGGAGCCACAAATGTCCGGCTTCTTGCTCATTTCAACATCGATTGAGGAGAAAAGTTGCGTGAAATTACCCTGTGGGATAACTGAAGTGACCTTGGTTCCATTAGCGGTTATCGGGCCGATGCTGCGACCGCAAGTTCTTCGGTCAGAGCCTCCGCGGCCTTTGAACAAGCATCGCGGCTTACATCATGGTGCGTCACCAAACGAATCAAGTTCGGCCCCAGGGTGCTTGTCAGAATACCGCGTGTTTTCAGGCGATTGACGAGCTCGTTCGCAGTCACTTCACCCTTGAGCCTGAAGATCACAATGTTCGTCTCCACGGACTCGGGATCGATTTCGACCGACTCAATCTGTGAAAGTGCCTCGGCCAGCAGCCGTGCATTTGCATGATCCTCATGCAGGCGTGCCGGCATCTTCTCCAGCGCGATCAACCCTGCGGCCGCGAGCACTCCAACCTGCCTCATGCCGCCGCCAAGCGCCTTGCGAAAGATTCGCGCCTGATCCATCAATTCAGCCGTTCCCACAAGCATCGAGCCAACCGGCGCACACAGTCCCTTCGACAAGCAGAACATCACGGTGTCGAATCCTCGCGTCAGCGTTCGAACATCTGATCCCAGCGCAACTGCTGCATTGAAGATCCGGGCGCCGTCAAGATGCAGCGGAAGCCCTCGATCCTTCGCTTTCGCCCAGATCTCTTCCATCACAGGAAGAGAGGTGCAACGACCGCCGGTCAGATTCGCCGTGTTCTCGATCTCAATCAGGCCGGTAGCGGCGCGAAATGCGCCCTTCTTGAAGATGACTGGCTCGATATCCGCCCACGTCAGCGTGCCTCTCTGAGTCGGCACGGCACGGACCAGGCAGCCGGAAAAGACGGCCGCAGTCGCCATCTCCCAATCGAGAATGTGCGAACGTGATTCGCAGATCACTTCCTGACCAGGCTTCGTCAGCAGCCGAATAGCAATCTGGTTCCCCATCGTGCCGGTCGGAACGAAAAGCCCCGCCTCGCGCCCGAAGATCTCGGAAGCACGCTTCTCCAGCAAATTGACGGTCGGGTCCTCACCATAAACGTCGTCGCCAACCTCAGCCGCGGCCATTGCGGAGCGCATCTCCGCCGTAGGTTGCGTAACCGTGTCCGACCGCAAATCAATGATGCCTGTAGTTCCCATACCCATTCCCGAACTCACACTTGATCGGTCTACGCTTCCCAGAACTGCACTCATTCCGACGGATGCGCTTGTTACTCTCTACTCCTGTTCCCCAAGCCCTGACCTCAAATCCTTTGTCCGCTGTCCTCAAGGAATCTGCGCCATCGGCAGTTCCATCACCGGCGTAACCTTCCCGTTGGTGGACGCATACGCCCACATGCCGTGGAAGTTCTCGCGCAATCCGGGGTGCGACTTCAGCAGCGCGCCGAGCACTGCAATCGCCTCCGTCCGCGCCACCGCAGGGTCGGAACTCCCGGTGGATTCATACGTGACTCCAAGATCCGGTTCATGCAGCGTGGCATCCAGGCGCACTCCGTCGATCTTCCATGTGCGATCGCCGGTAGTCACAGTTGCCGGGAACGACTCTTCGGTGGGACCGCCGCTGATCTTTCCCTGCTCCTGGGTCAGCTTGTCCAGGTTCGGCGACGAGACGAAGTCCACGGGAAGCTCGAGGTAGTGAGCTGCATCGTAGCAGTACCACGCAGCCCACGGCATGTTGCTGCGTGCCAACTCGCGAGCTCTTGTCCAGTACCAGACGCCGTCGTGGCTGTTGAACATACCCTCGCGTCCGGAGAAGCCTCCAAGTTTCCAGCCCGGTGCCCCTGTCTGATCCCACGCCAGCACAAATCCCATCTGCCCCGCCAAAGGCGCTCCGGCTGCATCGGACAGAACCACCGCATATTTCCCCGGTGGAAGCCCGCGCATCGTGATCGTCACCGTCATGGATCCGTTCGCATTGGAACAGAAGAACTGTGTATCGCTGGGCGTTGCCAGAGAGCTCGCATCAAGCAGGTAGACGTTTCGCAGCTGCGCTTTCCCGCCCTTGACGATCGGGGCAGCCTGTTCGATGGCTCCCCGAATTCCTTCCCACTGGTTCGCCAATGACGGCAGCAGAACGGCCTGCAATGCGCTGACATCCTGACGAATAACAGCGTCTGACAGTTGCTCGCCAATGGAAGCTAGCGTGCCGCGATCCTGGGCGTTCAATCCCGCCTGGGTTGTACAGGTAACAGCAAATCCCGACGCGGGGGTCAAAAGGACCAGCGCGACTAAACCACTCCAGCAGAGGCGCATCACGTGCGATTCCTCACTTCTCTCGGAAAACTTTACGAGCGTTCGACGGCCACTGATAGTCTAATGCAGTAGGGTGTCTTGACCCCGCACCCGCTGCACGCACTCAGGGCCGCCGAGGCGATTGCCATGCATCAGGATATAAAGACGCACAAGCAAGCCTTTTCTCTCTCGGTCCCGAAAAATCTGATGCTTGCCGCTGCGTCCTTTCTAATTCCCGGCGTTATCCATTCCCAGGCACCTTCCCCCGCACAATCTCAGGCACGAACGCAGGTTCGTGCTGCAAAAACGCAGGCACATCGGTCCGCGAGGAAACAGCTCGAGACCCCAGTGGTGGAGGCTCCGGCTCCCCCTCCCATGCCCCACTGGCCCGTCAACGACACACCCAATCCGCCTTCGGTGGTCTGGGACGCCAGCGGACTGCGCATCAACGCCTCGAACTCCAGCCTCCAGCAGATTCTGAACGAGGTCTCGACGGACACTGGAACAAAGGTCGTAGGCAACATACCGGACCAACGCGTGTTTGGAAGCTTCGGCCCCGGCCAGGCGGGCGATGTCCTCCTGCAGCTTCTGCAGGGTTCCGGCTTCAACGTTCTGCTTGCGGGCGATCTGGGACATGGTGCGCCGAGCCAGATCGTGTTGACTCCTCGCCACAATGGCGGTTCAAATTCGCCCGCTGGAATGAACCCACTGCAGCCACAGGCGCAGCCCCAGGACCAGGACGACGGCGAGACAGTCGATCAGCAGGAACCGCCTGAGCAGCCTGAGGAAACGGTGCCGGCAATTCCCCCGCCTCCGCAGCAACCCAACCAGGGCCAGCCTGGAGCGGCCCCCAATGGTCCGATGCGCACCCCGCAGGAAATCATGCAGGAGATGCAGCAGCGCCAGCTTCTGCAGCAGCAGCAAATGCAGCAGCAGCAGCAACAAGGCAATCCGACCGCTCCGCAGCAACAGGAGAATCCGGAGTAGCCCTGGGAAGGACGTCACCGGCAAACGACGCGCCTGATGAACTAATCTCGGTTGCAACACAGCAACGGGAGATTTGTGCTCATGGATCGTCGTGCATTTCTTGGAACCAGCCTTGCGGCCATAGCGGCCGAACCACTGAATGGAATTCGCCCTTCTCAAACGGTCAAAAATCTAAGCGGCTCACTTCCGCGTGTTCAGGTCCACTCCGGCGGCCACTTCTTGCAGACTGAAGATGGCGGACCCTTCTTCTGGCTGGGAGACACCGCTTGGGAACTCATTCATCACACAACGCGCGAAGAAGCCGGCTATTATCTCCAGGCTCGCAGTCTGCAAGGTTTCACCGTGATCCAGACAGTCGCGCTTTCCGAATTCAACGGCGCGAACGAACCTAGTGCACTTGGCCTGAGGCCGCTCATCGACAACGACCCCCGCAAGCCCAATCCGGCCTACTTCGATCGGGTTGTCGAAATCGTCGACGAGGCAGCCTCTCGCCACCTATATGTCGCCTTGCTCCCAACGTGGGGAGATAAGCTCACCGCTCCCTGGGGAGATGGACCGAGGATTTTCCGCAACGACAACCTTCCCGACTGCCGAGCCTACGCACACTACCTCGCTTCGCGCCTGAAAGACCGCACCAACGTGATTTGGATTCTCGGCGGAGATCGGCCGCCACGGCTCTCTGCGATGAGTGGCGAAGATCGCAGCAAGATTGCGAAATCCACCGGCTTCAGCCCCGATCAGGATTGGACTCCGATCTGGCGCGAGATCGCCGCGGGCCTCGCTGAAGGCTTAGGACACCAACCGGTGATCGCCTATCACCCCAACGGAGGCGCGCGTTCCTCGACTACGCTCCACAATGAGCCGTGGCTCTCGGTAAATGGAATGCAGAGCGGGCACGGTGGCGGCCACGACGTGCCCGTGTGGGATTGGGTAGAGAATGACTACGCCCTTACTCCGGCTAAACCGACACTCGACCTCGAGCCGAACTACGAGGACCATCCCTACAATCCGTGGCCCCGCTGGGATCCCGCCACCGGATACTTTCGCGATCACGACGTTCGCAAGCAGGTCTATCGTTCAGTCTTCGCCGGAGCCTGCGGTGTCACTTATGGTCATCACGCAATCTGGGGGTTCGTCGGACATCGCAACGATGCAATCAACCATGCAGACCGCGACTGGATCGACGCCCTGCAGCGCCCCGCAGGGCGTCAGATGCAGTACCTGCGCAGGCTCATCGAGTCACGGCCGCACTTCACCCGAATTCCGGACCAGAAGCTTATCGCATCCGATCCAGGCGGCGGAGGTCTGCACATCCAGGCCACTCGGGATGTGGAGGGAACCTTCGCCTTCGTTTACTTCCCGATGAACGACATCACGGCGCGACTGGACCTAACGCGCCTGAGCAAACGCAAATTTCGAGCCTGGTGGTTCGACCCGCGGACCGGGGTCGGCACCCTGATCGGGATTGTGGACGCAAATAATCAGAGTGAGTTCCGTACCCCACCCTACGGCCCTGACTGGGTTCTTGTCGTCGATGCAGCGGAAACAAGCTATCCGCCCCCGGGGATGGAGGTCTGGACGGCGTAAGAGTGAGTTGTTGCAGGTGAAAATGAACTATTCGGAAGCCAATTGCGTGCTTACCTTCACGGCTACCACTGTCTGCCTGGGGCGCATCATCGCAAAGGCAATTCGAAAGATGCCGTAGGCTGTGAGAACCCCAAAAGCCATGGAACCAATCGCGGCGCAAAATAACATAATTAAGTCGGCCATTTTCTCTAAGACCCCCGTTGAAGTTGCTGGGGAAAGTTCCTCATCGAGTTCTGCTTCTGCCCCGGCAGTTTCAACGTTCAGCCGTAGCTTTGTCTTGATGGATTGTCGCAGAATTCCGGCCGCGTTGACCCTCGTTTCTGTTGGCAAATAGAATACCCCCAGGTACGTCCGTAATCCGGCGGGCGGCTCTCATAACGAAGGTCCATCATGGAGTTCCGACTTTAGTCGAGAATCCTGCCGCAACCCACCGACTTCGCTTCAAACTGATCATGTCTATCACTCACATTTCGGTGCGTGGGGCGCGCCAGCACAACCTGCGCGACATCAATGTGCGCATTCCGCGCAACACCCTCACGGTGGTCACCGGCCTTTCCGGCTCCGGAAAAAGTTCGCTCGCCTTCGACACCATCTACGCTGAAGGCCAGCGACGCTACGTCGAAACCCTCTCGGCCTACGCCCGACAGTTTCTCGATCAGATCGAACGCCCTGATGTCGACTCCATTGAAGGCCTCTCGCCCGCGATCTCAATCGAGCAGAAAACCACCAGCCGCAGCCCCCGCTCCACCGTCGGCACCATCACCGAAATCTACGACTACCTCCGCCTCCTCTACGCTTCAGTCGGCACACCGCACTGCCCGAACTGCGGACGCCCGATTGCCAGACAGACCGCCGAGCAGATCGTGCAGCGCATCATGCAACTTGGCGCCGGTGAACGCGTCACAGTCATGGCGCCTGTTGTTCGAGGCCGTAAGGGAGAGTTCAGGGATCTGCTCGATCAGATTGACCAGCAAGGTTTTCGGGCTCGCGTAGATGGCGAAATGATCGATCTGGCGGAACCTCCCGCGCTCGACAAGCGAAAGAACCACACAATTGAGGCGATCGTCGATCGAATCCTGCTCAAGACCGCCACCGCCGAGGACTCAGCACCCAAGACGATTGGCACTCAGACTGTACCTGGTAAGCCGCCTGTTGAGAAACGCTTAGAGGGTGCGGTCTCGAAAGCGCTTCAACTTGCCAATGGGCTTGTTTTGATCGGGCTGGCGACGGGTGAAGAGCAAATATTCTCCTCCTCTATGGCCTGCCCGGATTGCGGCCTCGACGTCCCAAAGCTTGAGCCCCGCAGTTTCAGCTTCAACTCGACCTTTGGTGCGTGTCCCGAGTGCCACGGCCTCGGTTCGCTCTACGATCTCGATCCTGCAAAGGTGATCACCGACTGGTCTAAGCCTCTGCTCGACGGCGGCCTTGGCCCCGGTTCAGCTTCGCAATATCTGCTCCGCCTGATCAATCTGGCATCTCAGCGGTACGACATCGATCTCAAGAAGCCATTCGAGGACCTTCCTCCAAAGCAGCAACACATCCTCGTCTACGGACCGCCCAAGGGCGAAGCACCCCGAACCGGATTCCACGGCATCCTCAGCTATCTCCGCGACACCATCGATGAAGCCCGCAGTGATGGCTATCGCGAGTACATGATGAACTTCATGTCTGCGACTCCATGCCCTGCCTGCCGCGGCAAGCGCCTGCGTCCGGAGTCACTGGCCGTGAAGATCAACGGAATGTCGATCGCGGATTTCACTTCCCTGCCTCTGAACCGGGCTCTCTCGGCTGCATATGAGTTGAAGTTCACTGCGCGCGAGGCTCTGATTGCGGACCGCATCCGCCGCGAGGTGATCGAACGATTGGAATTCCTCTGCGCCGTCGGGCTGAACTATCTATCGCTCGACCGCAACGCCGCAACGCTATCCGGCGGAGAGGGTCAGCGAATCCGGCTCGCCACCCAGATCGGGTCGCGACTTCGCGGTGTGCTGTATGTGCTCGACGAGCCTTCGATCGGACTTCACCAGCGCGACAACAATCGCCTGATCGAAGCACTGGCGCGTCTGCGTGACCTAGGCAACACCGTCCTCGTGGTCGAACACGACGAAGACACCATCCGCCACGCCGACTACGTAGTCGACCTCGGCCCAGGCGCGGGCCGCCTCGGCGGCCATGTCGTTGCGCAAGGCACCCCCGACGACATCATGGCCTGCCCGCAATCACTGACCGGCAAGTACCTCTCCGGTGAAGAAGGCATCGTTCATCGCGCAGAGCCGCGCCCGCTCACCAACAAGTGGCTCACTGTGACCGGCGCCCGCGAGCACAATCTTCAGGACATCACGATCAAGGTCCCGCTGGGCGTCATGACTGTTGTCACCGGTGTCAGCGGAAGCGGCAAGAGCACCCTGATCAACGACATTCTCTATCGCTCGTTGGCCAAGGCGCTCTACGGATCCCGGGAGGAACCCGGCGTCCACGAAACGCTTGAGGGCACCGATCAGATCGACAAGGTCATCCGCATCGATCAGGATCCGATTGGCCGAACACCCAGATCTAACCCTGCGACCTACACGCAGGTCTTCTCGCCAATCCGCGATCTTTTTGCCATGCTTCCCGAGGCCCGCGAGCGCGGCTACAAGCCCGGCCGCTTCAGCTTCAACGTTGCCGGAGGGCGCTGTGAGGCCTGTCAGGGCGATGGCCAGCGGCGCATCGAAATGAACTTCATGCCCGACGTCTACGTACAGTGCGAGGTGTGCAATGGACGCCGCTATAACCAGGAAACGCTGGCAGTGAAGTTCCACGGCTACTCGATCGCCGATATTCTCGACCTCACCATCGAAGACGCGCTGACGGTGCTCGCCGACGTCCCCACCGTTCGACAGAAACTCCAGACACTCGTCGATGTCGGCCTTGGCTATGTACACCTCGGCCAGAGCGCCACCACACTTTCCGGTGGCGAGGCGCAGCGCATGAAACTTGCCCGGGAGCTCTCTAAGCGCCAGACGGGCCGAACTCTATATCTGCTCGACGAGCCGACTACTGGGCTGCACTTCGATGATGTGCGCAAGCTTCTGGAGGTGCTGCACCGCCTCACCGATCTCGGCAACTCCGTCATCATCATCGAACACAATCTCGATGTGATCCGCAATGCCGATTGGATTCTGGACCTCGGCCCTGAGGGTGGAGAAGATGGCGGCCGCATCGTCGGTGAAGGACGTCCTGCAAAGATCGCTGCAACTCCCGATTCTTACACCGGCCAGTTCCTCGCTCGTTATTTTGCGTCCCACAACGGCAAACTCGAAGAGACCGCCGCTCCTTCGTCAAAGCAAGGCTCCTCTTCTGAACTCGCGAAGGGAGCACTTGGAAAGAGCCCGGGGCAAGAAAAGCGCGGCCCCGGTAAAAAGCAGCGAGAGAGCTTAGGCCTCCCAGAAGCCCGCTCGAAAAATGGTTTCGCCAAGTCCAGTAACAACGGCAAGAAGCCGGTGCGAGCATGAGCACGTACCCCGAACAGGTACCCCAGAATCCAGAAGAGAAACCACTAAGCGAACCAGTTGATCGCCTGGCATCAGATCCTCCCATCTCCGACAACATACCGAGCGCCGAACCGGAAGTTCCAGAAAACCAGCTCCATCCCGCTGAAGAATCTTCGATCGCCAGGCTTCAAAATTCCGACGTGTCCCTCGACCGGCCAATCTTCGCGAGCCAGCCACAGCCCACCGTTCTAGTTCAAGAACGCATTCCCCACATGGGCCACCTCGGGATCCTGTTCTTGTTCCTCATTTGCGGACTGGTGGGAGCCAATATTCTGGCCGTCGTCGCACTGCATCTGAAGCTATGGGGCATCAGCTCCGCATCCGAAGCTCAAACGGACTATCACTACGCGCTCGTCAGTCAGGCAGCAATGTATCTGATTACGTTTGGCGGGTGTCTGCTCGTCTTTCCATTCGTATGGCGCAAGCCGTTTTTCCAGGGCATTCAGTGGCATGGCAGTTTCGCTATCGAACGGCTCGGGCGCCTATTCAGCGCGGCAATCCTCTGTTTCTTCGTTGCCATGATCAATGGGATCCTCATGCCCGGCCCGACCAATGCGCCGATCGACCAGCTCTTCCGCGCGCCGGGAGCGGCCTGGGTACTTTTCGGCTTCGGTGTCACTGCGGCACCCTTCTTCGAAGAGATGGCCTTCCGCGGATTCCTCCTCCCTGCTCTCTGTACCGCTTGGGACTGGATTGTCGAGAACGCGACCGGTGCGCCTCGCCGCTCGCTCGACGACAACGGCGAACCCAGGTGGTCTCTCCCCGCGATGATCGCCGGCTCTGTAGTCACCAGCCTTCCATTCGCGCTGATGCACGGCTTTCAGACAGCCTGGTCCCTCGGCCCTTTTCTGCTCCTGATTTTTGTGAGCCTCGTCCTTTGCTGGGTTCGCCTCTCCACACGATCCCTCGCCGCCAGCACGATCGTCCATGCTACCTACAACCTGATGCTCTTCTCCTTCATGCTTCTCGGCACCGGCGGTTTCAAACACCTCGACAAGATGTAGAGCACGGAATCCCAAAACCCCTAATCCCTTAGAATCATCTCTGATGAATCCCACCGCTCCCACCTACGCCCAGCAGCTTCTCTCTCTTCTCGCACGCACCAGCTTCAGACTCGGCCAGTTCAAGCTCTCCTCGGGCGGCACCAGCGACTACTACATCGATTGCCGCACCACGACCCTGCATGCCGAAGGCGGTCGCCTCACCGGCCACGCCATCCTGGAACTTCTCGAGCAGCACGGAATTCAAGCTGAGGCCGTGGGCGGCCTCACCCTGGGCGCTGATCCCATCGTCTCCAACGTTGCGA
>Ga0157374_10002145_pt1 | contig 16620 bp, 29 predicted proteins | sample M25metaG_FD_115308 | JGI IMG/M metagenome (GOLD analysis project Ga0157374, IMG submission 115308) | Miscanthus rhizosphere microbial communities from Kellogg Biological Station, Michigan, USA - M2-5 metaG | ecosystem: Host-associated > Plants > Roots > Rhizosphere > Soil | place: USA: Michigan...
AGCCCCTGCTTCAGATCATCGATCCACGCCCTCAGCCGCTCCAGGGTCGTCGGATCGCTGACACGCGAAGCGATTCGGGCCGCCTGTTCAATCTTACGCTCTAGGTCTCGGGGGTCGTCATTTTGGTCCATGACCCTCTCCATCTTAGTAAGACGTCCAGGTCACAGCTTTGTTCATTCAGCGAGGACGGGGGCCGCGGTATCTAAGAGGTTTGTGAACAGCGATTCTAGGCGACCTACGGGGGCTTCATAGAGTGCGCCATCCCTTCTTTCGAGGCCTACGGGAAGATCCATGTATACCGGACCGCCGCACCGCGGCAGGCCGTAGTTTAGGCAAAACGGGCCACTCCCCGCCGTACGTCCGCGCTTCTACGGGCATCGTCTTAACGAGATTGATGATACAACTTTCCTTTCCTTGGAATGGGACGATCTGAGTCGAGAGCTTTGCATGCCAGCCAGTTTGTGCAGCGTCCTCGTCGTGGAAGATGAGACACTGCTCCGGATGATGATAACCGTTCGCTCTGCATCGACGCCGCTTCTTTGCGCCCATTCATCGATACGGTCTAGCAACTAGTTCTACGAAGTGGGCCTTACCGCCGGCTTCATTGATCTCCGCGACCAAGGCGTCACCGCGCTCCTCGTAGCGTCCGGCGATAAACACGGTCGCTCCTTCTTCGCGAACAGCCGCGCGGACTCGCGACCCGCGCCGTAACCGCCGGTGATCAACGCCACCTTGCTTTCAAGCCTCATGCACGCTCCTAATCGTTAGGAATTGCCTTAGTTGCGGTGGCACTGGCACGCCTTGCCCGAACTGTCTTAGCGTCGATTGCAGCCGGTCCAGGCGACGTGCCCGCCGTTCCGCTTTAAGCCTGATCTCGACTAGCCGCGATGCAGAAGGTCAAAGACTGCGACCACAAATATAGATGACGCAATCCCGATGGCGATTACCCGGAGCATCTCTTTGCGCTCTGATGGCGGCATGGTGCTGCACTCCAACTAATTGCCAGAGGCCCCGACCCATGAAGGACGGCTTCTGCGCCGGGGCCGCCCGATCCGCCGGTCTGGTTGGCGTTGGAACGACGGAGCGAGCATTCTAAGTCAAACACAACCTTTGCGGATGACAAGGAAATTCCGAGCCTCATCCAAAAATTGTGAAGCGGCTTCCGTCAATTTGAGGTTCCGTCGCGAAACCGGCACCAACGTTAGTAACAAATACGGGGTGACCGCGTTCATAAGTGCGTTCTTCAACCAAAGGAGGTTTTCATGGTGAAGAAGACACTCTTTGCGCTCAGTGTGGCGGCCGTCCTTGCGCTAACCCCCAACGTCGCGTCCGCCCAGCGCTTTCATGGGGGAGGATGGCATGGTGGCGGTTGGCATGGCGGTGGCTGGCGTGGCGGCGGCTGGGGTTGGCGCGGTCCCGCTGTGGGGATTGGACTTGGCCTGGGGCTCGCCAGCGCAGCGGCTTGGGGTCCCGGCTGGGGATGGGGGCCCGGCTGGGGTGCTCCCGGCTACGCTTCGTGGGACGGCTGCACGAGATGGCGTCGAGTCTGGACTGGTTGGGGATGGCGGGTTGTCCCCGTGAACGTTTGCTGGTGAGAAGGAACGATCTCCACCAAATTTTGACGCCGTGCCGACCCAGTCCGGGACGCTCACGTCTCAAACTACGGCCCCCGATGCACGGGGGCCTTTTTATTTATCCCGATCTATTGCCTGCTTCGACAACATCGATCGGCGTGATTCAAGCTGCCGAACCGGAGCCTCGAATCATGAGATATGAACTCACGGACTTTGAGTGGACTGCCATTATGAGTCCACGCCCTAGCGAGCGCGACTTGAACAGCGAAATCGCTTTTTGGTTGCGAAGGTGCTAGCTTCGCAACCGACACCACCCGCGGAGGATCCGCACAAATGGATTACATTCTCTCAGGCGTCATCATCCTGTTTACCGCTTACGCTGCCCTGCGCCTGGCGCTGCTGTATTGGTTTCCTCGCGAAACCCGCTGACGAAAGCCCCCGGCCAGGATTTCCCAGCGCGGCCCGCCCATGCGTTATTGGATCCGGACGGCCGACGTAGCGCTGCCGCCGAAATAACGGACCGGGCGCCGCGCCAGGCGCTCGCCGAACACGAAAAAGCCCGCTCCCGGGATCATCTAAAAAAGTTAATCCGGCCGGTCGCCTCGCCGTACCCGATGCTGGTCAACATTGCGATCACCGCAAAATTCTACACCGACCGTCGAGGATATGCGCGCGGCAATGGAAGCGACCGCGCCGCGTGAGATCGAGGCGATCGGCTGAAGGCGATCGAGAAGAAAACCGACACATGAAATATTCCCTCGCCGCGTCCGACCGCGACGGTCGTTTACGAGCGACAACAGGATTTGCGATGGAGCGTTATTCTAAAGGGCGGCAGCCCCAGGGAACTAAATTCTGCTAACCAGCGTTCTCATGCCGCGCAGCCATCGCCCGCCGTTCACAACGGCGCCTGTTGCGGATAGCCAAAGGTCTTCGGACCCGCTGTTATTCATCGCCAGCGCTCGCGCGGATAGCCAAAGGCGGTGGCTGCGATCGTCTAACCGACGAGGCGCACAATGACTGACGCGGCTAAGAAAGACTTGGTGAACGCGCTCGCCGAGCTGGTCAAGGAGCGTAGGCTATGCGCCGAGCTTCTCTCAAAGCCCTTCGAGCGAGGAGGCACATATGAAGCCACGATGGCGCGGTTTGTGGAATTCCAAACAGTGATAGAAGCAGTGGAGCGCGCCCTAGTATCGGAAGCTGATTATTCTTAACGTGACCGGCGGTCCTATCTGGATGACTACGACGATCAACCTACTCTGAAGTTTTCGGCGGATTCTTTCCCGCGGTTGGCCACGATATCGTAGCTTACCGTCGCGCCCTCATTGGCCACGTCACGCGATAATCGATCCAGCTTGGCAACAACTACGCTGCACTTCGCGGCCTTTGCAGCTGCGAGCGCTGCGGCAAGTTGGGGGCGCCTGTCGAGGGCATCGCTGCCCTTCCCGGTTTCGGCCTCGACGTATTCGGTTAAGAGGGTGAGGGATTCCGAAGCCGCAAAGCGCTCGATCGTGGCTCGCTGGTCTTCCAAAACGCCCGCCTGGACGGGACCGAGCATGAAGTCGGCATCCCAGATGGCTGGCAGGTCACCTCGGTCAATATTCAGCAGCGAGGTTAGCTGCGGCGTCCACTCGTGCTCCATCAGCCGGCGCAGTCGCTGAGCGCGGCCGGCATGTCAGTAAAGGGTCCCATTTTCTGAATGGATCGGCGGCCTCATCGGCTGCTGAAACGTACCAAGCGCGAGCGCAATCCAGCCATGTTTGTCCATCACGTCTTCGCTTGTGTTCCATACAAGGAAGCCCAAGTTACGGCGAGAGTCACCATGGTGACTCCATCAGCAGGATTAACCTCTCTGATACTTAACCGCTGCCTCATAGTTCACACCGAAGACCTGATTGGCGTTGGACGATTGGGACGCCTCGGTCGGATGCTCTGAGCCTCGACCAGCGGTCCCCGCGGAAGTGAGGAGCCGCTGGACGGTGCTTTAACGGTAGCCCGTTCCGATATCTCGAAACCTACCGCCTTGCCCATCAGAGAACTCTACCATCCGCCATGAAAGTACCGATGGCCCCATCCGTGACGCCAACCCGGACCCGCGTACGCATACACGGGAGGTGCGGCATACACTCGTGGCGCTGCATAGACAGGATATTCTTCCACCACCACTCGGGGCGGCGCGACTCCGACCGGCCTCCGAACGATAACTGTCTCAGTAGTGACCGGAGCCGGCTCCTCGACAACGACACGGGGCGCGGTTCGATGCTCGTAAGTGTGAGTTTCACGTTCATAGGTGGGACCACTGGTATAGGGAGCTACCGACAGGTCGGAGGCTGCTGCCGGCGAGGCGAGAGCTATTGCGCTTGCCGCACCCAAGATCGCTTTACGGATGTACATTTTTCCCTCTTTTGGTTCCTGTTTGGTCGCCCTGCGTAGAACGCAGAAAACCCCCTGTTAGGTTCATGAACGCGTGTTCGTCGACGAACCTTCAAACGGCAGCCGCCCGAACCAACAAAAGCCGCCGAAAATGATTGAGTCGCCTGCAACGCTGATCGCGGGGGGTACAAGCGTGGTCGGTCCGCATTGAAAGCTAGGCGGCCCGGTTCAACCGTCAAAAGCAGCGTAGGAACGAACTGCGCCCTAGCTGCATAGAATCAAGTGGCTTTCTTCCTTCCGACACCGCACCAACCCCAGCTCACCTGATGCGGGCCTTAACTTGGGAAACCGCGAGATCGCGAACAACATACGCTAACGCCCACCCGCTGGCGGCGAGGGCGACCGCGTCATCCTTGCCCAACTCAAACGCCCGCTGAGCGAGCCTCGCCACTTCGGCAATCTCGTTCGCTGTGTCTGAAAACCAGCCGCTGGCTTTGGCATAGACGTAACAATTGGCGGCACGACCGTAGGCGGCGGCAAAATCCAGGCCGAGCTCGATCGCGCTGTTGAACAGGCGCAAGGCCTCGGCGTTCGCTTGCCAGTTAACCATGAACAATTGTCAGCGCAGACCCTCGCGGTGCTGAACCTCAGGCCCGATGAAGTCAGAGAAATTTCGCAATGATCCGGCGCGGCGTTATTTTGGCATCCCGATAGGGCCAGCCAGGAATTGATAAGTCGGGACACAAGCGGTGTTCCAACTCTCCAAAATCGCGTCACAGAAAGAGCATTTAAAGCTGGCGATCTGGCGAGCGGGAGCTATGGATTCGGTCCGACTGTAGACCGCACCACACTTGCATGAACGGTGATGAGATTCTGACATCCCCGCTTATGCGCCTGAAAATCAAAACAGGCCACATACAAATTCAAACTAGGCCACTGAGGTCGGAACAGGCGAGAACCCCATTCCGCATGGGAACAAACCACGAGCGTGAATCGGGGGTCGTCTATGGGCCCTTTCGGAACGGGCGGTCGGTGGGTACGTTGAGAGGCGCCAAGCATTCGTCGCCCCCGACTGGGCGCATTGGGATGACGGCCCCAGTTTTTGAGAAAGGACTGGGGCCGTTCTCATTTAGATGCCGGCGGCGCTTCCCGCTGTTCCACCCGCACCTGCTCGCTACTTTGGCCGCCACGTCTGCTGCGCAACGAGAGCCCTTGCCTCGAGGCTTCTACCGCTACCGCTCCAAGGGTGCGGCCCAGCTCTGCGGCTATGCGCGCCCCGGGTTCCTTCCCGGCCATGGCTTTCAGTTTGGCCATATCATCTGCCTTCCACGTTCGTCTAGACTCGGGCATACGCAACACTCCCGTGTAAAACCCCTTAAATCGTGGATTTAGCGAAGGTTCCTGCGCATTGCGTCGCGGCAAGAAAAAGCCCCGCCGGGGATGCAGGGCTGAAGTCGGGAGTTTACCGATCCTGCGTAAAGGATCGAGCGCAGGCTAACAGTCAGCCTTCTTCCGGGCAATGCGCCCACCGCTCAAGCTTGAGCCGGTATCGGATCAAGAGAAGCCGGTTCAGGCGGCCTTACAGTTATTCCGAAGAGCATCCGTCGTTGCGATCAAACTTTTGCTGGAGGCAATCCTCTCGGCATCTTCCTTAACCTGCGGCGTATGAAGTGAGCGAGTTGCTGCGGTCGCCCGCGTGTACGCAGCAATGAGGGCTGGAACGCAGAACAAAGACGACTAACCAAGCTAGTTCGCGATGGCGTCCGCGCGACTGAGATATCGACCGATCTTGACCGCTACATCGGCTCAGTGAAACGGATGGCGCAAGAAATGGCCTTGATTTTGAAGAGGAAGCCCTCACCTCGCTAGTTCAGCGATCTCGCACTGCAGGTCCGTTTCTAATTCTTGAAGGTGCCGCCGGGTCACATCGCCCCACTGCTCGTTGGCAAGTGCCCGCTCCTGTGCACGCCGCCTGCACCTTCTGAAACGCACGGAACTCGATCTGGCGGATACGCTCGCGAGATATTCCATATTCGGCCGCCAACGCTTCGAGCTTCGGGGGATTCTCCATCAAATAGCGAGCCGTAAAGATGTGTCTTTCTCGAGGACTTAGGCTCTCAATGGCGGCGTTCAACACTTCGCGCCGCCGAGCCAGTTCCTCATTGTCGGCGAACTCCACGTCTTGCGCCGGTGAGGGGTCAACGATCCGGTCGAGCGCGCTCTCCGCGTCGCTGTCATCATTGATTGGGGAGTTAAGGGAAACGTCGCCACGCAGACGGCGATCCATGTCGACGACTTCACGTTCCGGAACCTGGAGCCGCGCGGCAATTGCCTTCACTTGATCCGGCCGCAGATCACCGTCTTCCAGAGCCGTGATAGCGCTCTTGGATCGCCTCAGTTTGAAGAAGAGCTTCCTTTGCGCGGCGTTTGCCGAAATCTTCACCAGTGACCACGATCGCAGAACATATTCCTGGATCGTCGCTTTGATCCACCACATGGCGTAAGTAGAAAGACGAATACCGCGCTCCGGGTCGAAACGCCGCACGGCCTGCATGAGGCCGATGTTGCCCTCGGAGACGATGTCGGCGATGGGCAAGCCGTAGCCACGATACCGCATGGCGATTTTGGCAACCAGCCGCAGATGGCTCGTCACAAGGCGATAAGCTGCCTCGCGATCGCCTTGGTCGCGCCAACGGCGCGCGAATGCCGTTTCCTCCTCCTGCGTCAGGATCGGGAATTTGCGAATTTCGGCTAAGTAGTGTGCAAGCCCCGTGCCGATCGAAGGCAAAGGCTGAGAGAGTGTCTGATACATTTTCGCCTCAGGGTGTTCGGTGAAATCGAATGCCGAGCCGCGGCAGAGTGTCTTCTAATGTGAACGCTCCTGCCGCCTTCAATGCTCGAAAATCGCGTCCGTAGCTATCCAAAGCCAGATGACGCCACCGACGCCATTCGGATCTGCTTGCTTCAGCAATCCAAGCGCGGTGAAGTCTCCTGACTCTTGCCGGCCGGCGTGCTGGCGCCGCCCTTGCTGAAATCGGCGTTCGGATCCCGGGCCGAATCAAGGATGCGCAAGGCATCCAGGATGTCATCGAAGCTCGCAGCTGCCCGGCCAAACGATCGGCAGCGCGCCGATGTATCCTTCACGGCGCAAGCATCCGCGGCCCAGGACGATAGAATGGCCCGCTTCTCGTATGCCGTCAGATCACAATCATCGGCGACGTCCATCGGATGGATGAATGCATCGGCCGGGTGTAGCAGCGCGTTCATCTCAAGGCTTGGTCCGCGTTTCGCTTCTCCAACTCGTGCGGTGAGGCGGTCCGGAAGCGCCTGCTGCAAAACAGCTTCGATGCCAGCGCGCTCTTCCGCCAATCGACGCTCGATATACGCCCGCTCCACATCCGAAAGATGGGTTGCGAGCAGTCTTTGATAGCGATGAATGTTGTTGCGATGCGCGCGCAGGCGCTCCAGCGTCATTTCAGTCATCATCACACAGCTCCAGATCGGCTTCAGGCGGCCATGGCTCGCGCGGTGGAGCGCAACCGGTATGGCTTACCGCCAGGCGGATTCCGCGGCCCGCTGTCAAGTTCGCATAAGGCCTCAAGGATTTCGTCGATGGACACCGGGTTTTTCAGCCCGGCAGGTGAGCGCAGGGAAGGGCAGGATGCTATCGCAGATGCATCCGATGCCCACGAGGCCAGAATGGCCCGCTTCTCGGCTGTTGTCAGGCCGGTGTGGCTCACCACATCCCGGGGATGTTCAAATCGGGTGCCGGGATGAAGAAGCGCGTGGAAGTCGAAAACGTCGTTGTCGGCGGTCGTCGGCCGCATGGTATCCTCCTTTGCATCGACGATGAGCGGGCGGCCGCGCGAGGTTTCTCGCGCGGCCTTGGGCCGTCTAAGCAGCCTTGGCTTCCAATTTCTTCACGTTATCGGCGGATACGCCGTTGATCGCGATCCGGCGCGGTTTCATGGCTTCCGGGATTTCCCGGACCAGCTCGATCTTGAGCAGGCCATTGTCGAACCCGGCGCCCTTGACCTGGACGTGATCCGCAAGGCTGAACTGCCGCTTGAAGTTACGCGTCGAGATACCGCGATAGAGGAAATCTCGCTCTGCCTTGTCGGACTTGCTGCCTTCGACCGTGACCACGTTCTGCTCAGCCGTGATCGCGATATCGTCAGGCGCAAAACCGGCAACCGCCAGCGAAATCTGGTAGCGGTCCTCCGCCAAGCGTTCGATGTTGTAGGGCGGATAATTGTCCTCGCCAGCCCGCTGGGCCGTTTCCGCAAGGTCGAAAAGGCGATCGAAGCCGATGGTCGAACGCCAGAGGGGCGAAAAATCATAGGTGCGCATAGCCAAATCCTCCAAAGAGCAAGATGGTACGGGCGGCACCGGACACGACCGGTGCCCGTCTCCTTACCCGGGCCCATGAGGCGCCCGGACACCACCGTCCGGTGGCAGAAAAAAAATTAGCAAAACCGGCTTTAGTTTCAAGAGGTCGACACAAAAATTTTTGGAGATCGATGATGGCCCGATGGAGGATCCTAGGGTGCTCGTTAACGGATGCTGAAATTGACCTTTCCTTTCAGTCCGATCGTGCTATCGGGCTGCGATCCTGAAAGCTTCTTGGAGTTTCTAGGCCGCTCTGATCGCGGTAAGGCCAGCCAGTCGCGCTATTTCTTGCTCGGCCGCCATGGCCAGACGAGGCAACCTTTGCCGCTCATCGGCGGGCAGGTTGTCCCGCGCCAGAAGTCTGTGACAGTGCAAAAGACGCGCCGCTCGCTTTCCAGAAGAAAGGCGCGCACTGTCTCGGGGAATGGCCGCTCGCCGTGGGAGGCGGGCGGCCGGGTGGCAGGGTTGAACATCTTATTTCTCAGTGGAGGGCACCGTAACACGGCGCGCGAGGTGCTGCAGCGCTATGTAGGCCAGGATGCGCCGAGCATTGCGACGAAGCTGCCGACGCCGCAATCCGCCGCGGTCGAAGCGCGCTTCGTCTGGCTCGATGGCGGCCATGATTATCGCCGCATCGCGTGATGGCGCGCAGACGTCGCGTTCTCGAAGCGGCCCCGCCCCAGCGGATACGCCGTCCCGTTAAGAGCATGCAGCGCCGTGGCAAGATTATTGGGCGACGCATTTTCGCTTCGGGGTCAGTAGCAGACCCTGGGCAGACCACCGATGCGCGCCTGAAGCAGCAAGCCGATTAGCCTGCTTCTCCAGGCTACAACCACGAGAAGGCCGCCTCACGGCGGCCTTTTTCATTCCGTGGAGGCTAGCTCACGTGTTTGCCTTCAATCGAATAAACATATGGTTCCGATCGAACGTACCTTGATCCGTCACGATCCGTAGCTTGAAAGTCTCGCCCAGATGATTGAAAAGGCATTAGGTGACAGGAAGGCCGCCACATGAATACGAAAACCGACTCCAATCCGACAATTAACTAGAGGCTTATGACGGTCAGGCAAAGACGAATGTCGGTCGAGACGTAGGACTTCGCGCTTGCCCGACAAATCAGAATATCGAAAAGGTATTGTTGATCGATCCGCTGCTGTGGCCTGATCCCCACACCGCGACTAAAAAAGCCTCTGATTGTTAACTTTCGAACAGACAGGTCAACTCCGCTTTATTTTGATCTGCTCCCAGTCCAGCGTTCTGATTCGTTTGGGAGCTGATGAATGGATCGTTCTGTTATTGCGGATGTTCCGCGCGACAAGTATGTCGAACGGTGTAAGCAACGCGCATTCGATTATCTTGACCGAGGCGATCTCAAAAGCGCGGTGTCCTCATTCGTCAACAATATGGATGCCCGTCCCGATTGCAGGTTGCCGCACCACTTAGCAGAGCTGGGTGCCGTTCTGTGGATGACTAAGGATGTACAAGGCTGGAAGGCGTTGATCGAACAGATCAAGTGATGACACCGTCGGCGCCTTATTCCTGGTGCCGCTCGCCATGAAGGTCGACTTTTTCCGACTCCAGCCGATTTACTAGTTGGTCGATGCCGTCCAACGTGAGCTTATCAGTGATTTGCACCGCTAGTCGCTTGTAATGCGCGATCTTATCGTCCAATTCATCACATTTCTCGCACATGACTTCGTCGCTCTCTCGCCCGCCAGGTTAATGGGTGACCTATGCCGCGCGTCATCAGTGCGTGGTTCCAAAAGCTGGTTGGAGGCCTGCTTCGAACACTGGTCCCTCGGAAGTCCGCACAGAGATCGTTAGCTTTGGAAGGTCTTCTGAATAACACTCATCACGCGCGTGCCGCGTCGAAATCGGGCAAGATCATTCCCTCTTCGTCAGGGACAAGTTTGCCGTCGGCAATGATGTCAAAGAAATATTGGGCCATTGAGGCGCTCCGCTAACGACGGGAGCTCATCGGCGTCTCTCAGTCACCGATAACAGCCAAGAACAGTGCGGTGATGTGTCTAATGTTACGCGTCAAAGACCACGAAGTCACGATCAAAAGACTTTAAAGACTTTAATGTGGTGAGCGGCTTACTCATTTTGCTGCATCATCTCATCCCGCCAAGTTCCCAGCTCGCGATCTTGTTGATCTGCGGCGTCGACTTGATCAACGAGCTTGTGCGGGGCTTTGGCCCGGCCAAACGCGATACTACCGCTGTTTCGGCGCGCAATGACCAGCCCGTACATCCGGGCCGTGATCAAAGCGCGTCGATCATTCTCCTCGTTCAAATCCAGCGATCCGCCCCAACCTGGCCGCGGCCCCGTCGACTTCGTCGGCACCGGCTTGACCGGCTGAGGCGCCAGCATTGGCGCCCTAGATCGCGCGGCGGAGCGTAGAACGGCAATGTTTTCGGATCGAGGCGCAGCGGATAGCCGCTCGCGCACATTGGTTTGACTTCGGTCTTCGACGGCACCGCCATCGTCGAGCCGATACACCCGAAGGCGATGTCGGCGACCCTGATGACGGATGAGGAGCGCGATGTTTGGATGCGCGCCGTGGGATAAAGCGAAAGCTTTGCAGCGGCCCTTGCAGGGCGATGCGATCAGGATCGTCGCGCGAGGTGCGGACAAGAAGGCTGCTGCATGAGCGTGTTCATGCAAACTAGGACACAGGGGACGCGCGGGCGGCTTGTTCAACTATTCGTCTGCACCGTCCTCGAACACCATTGTCTCCTCGCGCGCTTCTTTAGCATCGTACATCCGGTCGGTACGTAGGGTCTCGGCGGCCACTCCACAAACTCGACACCGGTTTCCGTAAAGACGATGCCAGCCGCGCTCAGTTCCGTTATCAAGGCGGATAATGTCGCTTCCTGCGGTGCGCGCTTGCAGCTTTCGAGATCAGCGATGATCACACGACGAACGCTGATACCTTCTGCCAAATAGGATTGAGACCATCCAAGAAGTGCGCGCGCGCCCCTTACCTGCGCAGCGACTTTCGAAAAATTCTCCATGGCTATTCCAAAAAACGAGTATGCGGAGCGTTCAAAACTGAACATTACTAATTCCGTAACAGATTGATTTCCCAAGTTTATTGCAGGTTCGTCAACCAAGATCAGGTTGTGCGCGCAATGCCAACAAACTGATGCGTGAAGTGACGTGACGGGTGGCCGGTGCTCGGGATGATTTTCGATACCTACCCGATGCCGAAGCAGGGGGCCAATCAGGTGATCCTGAGGTAATCCCTTGAACGAACTCGCCCGCAGCAAGCCTTCCGAGGTGATATGCCTAGCTCACTGGCTGCGAGACTTACTTTGAAGAGCATGAGCAAAAAAATCGCGGGCTATCGCATCGAGAGCTGCGGAAATTTGCTCACTATCCTCCCGCGTGCTGGCCGCATTTCCTTCGGCTCGTTCGGCCTCGCGAATATAATTCAGGGATAATTCGCGCAGGCGCTGCAGTTCCGAGTCATCAGGCAACGGAGCGATTTCAGCCAAAAGTTGTTGCGCCCGCGCGCGTGCGCGGTCGCTTCGAGAGCCATCCATGACAGCCTCCGGCGAACTTACATTTGTGAGTTTCTGATCAGTTCCTCTGCCGGACAGTCCATCCGAAGGAGAGGAAGGCCTTTGAGATCGGCTCGCCGATCAAGAGGTCCAACGCGCGCTGCTATGTGGGGTTCCTGACATAGCGGCAACTTTCTCATGTCTGCCTACATTCGGCCTTTTGAGGTGGGAGCCGCGACCTTACTTGGCAGGTTTCCCCAGCAGCCTGGCGTAATGGCGTTTCACCGAGCCATAGCACTCACACGCACCGTCTTGCAGCGCTTCCACGTCGCGGATTTGAATTTTGCCGCGAGCGTATTTGATCAGGCCGGCAGATTGCAGGGTGTGCGCGACGACAGTCACGCTGGTTCGCCTAACCCCCAGCATTTCCGCTAAATAGTCCTGCGTGAAAGGTAGAGTGTCGGTACCCGCCAAGTCCCTCGCCCGCAGCAGCCAACGGCAAAGACGGGCCTGTACATGGTGCGACGCAAAACAGGCCGCCGACTGTTGCGCTTGAGCATATACGGTCTGCTCATGACGGATGAGAAGGGACAGCAGTTTGGGACTTTGTAATGCAGCCGACTTCAATCCCTCGATGCTGCAAACAACGATGTCGCCGCCCAGTTGGACAACTCCGAGGCTGAGAGAAATCCGTCCGTCAAGTGCTGCAGAGGCCCCGACGACGCCATCCGAGCCAACCATGGCAGCCTCGACCATGTCCCCTGACTCGAGTGTCACGACCAAAGACACCACCGCCGTCGTCGGAAAGTAGACGTGCTCGATTTCCCGCTCTGCTTCAAACAAGACCGAATGCTGTGTGAATGGCATGGTCTTGAGATAGGGCTCAAGTCGGCTGAAGTCGTCTTGGCCGAGTTGGCCGAGCAAAAGGTTCTTCATTTTTGCGCTCTCGAGGAAAGGGCGGGAGCGCAAAGAACTCTCAGCTATCGGTTGCCTGACCGGATACCCGATAGTGCGAGCATAGTAGGAGCCGCATCCCACATAGCCAGCTTTAATTTCGCTATGTCCGGTACCAGACAGACAGCATTCCAGCACGTATTTCAAAATTGCACGGCAGACCATGCCACGTGCCGCGTCATGAAGCGAAATCGTTCAAAACCACACTCATTTGAAGATCAGCTTGCTGAAGCAGCAGCCAAGTTCGAGGCGCAGGCACGTAAGTTACAGCCGGGAAAACAACACGACGAATTATTGCGCAAGCTCCGCCAGATAGATACGGCGATGCACTTGCATGACCGGTTGAAATCTCCCGGCCCTAGACCGGAAGTAAAACAGGTGGCAAGGAGGAACACATGATCACTGAAGCCTTCAATCGCCGAACCATAGCCAATATGGAAGTGGCCCTTGATCGTGCGTGCCTACTTCTTCCGACGGACGGCGAGAAACACCGGGCTCGACGGATCATCGCCGGAAAAATAATTGAATGTGCCAATCGGGGCGAGACCAGCTTGAGTAGGCTTACGGAGGCAGGATATGCCGCCGCGATGCAACTCGGTGCTCCAACGCAGTCTGTCAGGAAGAAAGAGGCCGCCGACTAGTAATGGCACAGCCCACATTCAAGATATCCGGCGTAGGTCAGCTTTGCACTTAGCAACGGACATAGATGGGATGCTCAGGTGCGCCGAATACCCTTGATCAGCCCTTTGAACGAACTCGCCCGCAGCAAGCCTTCCGATGTGGTGTCTCGGTACTCAACGTCGGCAACGAATTTCGGTTCAACCCACGTCGCTTTTGGCTTCTTGATTGCTTTGGTCAGCTTTGACTTCGGGCTAACCACCGTATCGAGCTGCTTTCTGATTTGGCTGGAAACCGCGCGCGACCAGCCGGTCCCGACCTTGCCCATGTAAACAAGGTCCTTGCCCTCCTGCTTGCCGAGGTACAGCGCGGCTACGCCACTGGGGTCTTTGATGAATCCTACGACAGGGAATTTTCCCTTTTGCACGGCCTTGATTTTCAGCCAGCTTTCATTGCGCTCAGAGCGATAAGGGGCATCCGCTCGCTTGGAAATGATGCCCTCCCAGTTCAGCTTGGCGGCATGTTCAAACATCTTCTGCCCATCGCCGATGAGATGTTCGGAAAACAGCACCGGGAGTTCGACGTCGTTCTCGCCGAGCAAGTCTAACAAGCACTGCTTGCGTTCAATCTGCGGCAGTTTGCGAATGTCACCGTTCCGCCAGAGAAGATCGAACGCGTAATAGATGAGCCGACCCTGCCTGCCTGCGGCCAGCTCTGCTTGCAGTTCGGAGAAATTAGTCCGGCCTTCATGGACGACAACTACTTCGCCATCGATGATGGCTTCGCCCGGGATGGCGAGCGCGCCTGCGATCTCGGTGATGCGCTTGGTCCAATCCAAACCATTTCGCGTGTAGACCTTCTCCCGGCCCCGGTTCAGATGCACCTGAATACGGTAGCCGTCGTACTTGATTTCATGAAGCCAGAGGTCACCCTTGGGTGCCTTGGTCTTCAATGTGGCAAGCTGGGGTTTAATGAACCCCGGCATCTCGATACGCTTTTGCACTCAGGAAACTCACAAAAGCCCGCCGCACCATGGGGGCAACGGCGCGCATTTTACTTACTTCCTGACAATCTCGAACAATCAGGGGACGTGATCGTTACGGCCACTACCGATGCTATAAGGGTTGGGGTTTCGACGGACGTCGATCAATCGCAGTGTCCGGAAACAAAAAAGGTCGCGCCCACAGAATGGGCGCGAGCCTTCGTCGGCTTCGCTAGAATTCGATCAGCAAAAGAGGCCGTCGATTACTTCTCTTTGATAACGGTCGTGCTGCTAGTGCCACTGCTGCTACCAACAGTGCCTTCGTCGCACACTTTAGTCTCCTTGATGCGGTCTTCAGCTTCCACGCGGCTCTTGAAGGCCATTGGACCGATCTGCGTCACGACTTCCTTGTCCGCCGGGCGCGTGGTGGTAATCGTGCAGTGACGGCTTGGTCCCTGTACGACGTAGTACTCATCAGCCAGTGCTGGGGCGGCGCATCCAATGATTAGTGCGCCAGCAACAAGTAGGGGTGCTTTCATCGTCGCCTCTCTATTCAAGTACTGCCGAGCAGAGGATGGGCGCGATGAACAGAAATCCGCGTGCTGCTGCGAACCCGACTAGATTGCCGCTCTCGCTCATCCTCTCGGCCGTTCAGTAACTCGCCTGACAATTTTGAGTTCCCGGATTTCTGCTGCGGTCAGTACCAAATAAGCTGAGTTTGGTTGCAATGGTACAAAGGTCCTGAGGTCTGCTCTGGGGTCAAACGAAACCCCGGGTGTGGTTTAAGGTCCGCTGCTCTCCGCCGAACAGCTAGGTTCACTTGTACATTCATGCGGAAGCAACGCCCTCCTACCTTTATCGGGCAGGATAAGGTGGAAAAAACAAGAACCTACCTGTCGTTCTCAGTGTCGAGGATGACGCTGCAATACAAGCTATCGTCGACGAGGCGTTAATTGACGCCGGTTTTGAGACCGCAATTGCCCCATCAGCCGAAGAAGCCGTGACTTTGCTGAAAAGCAAGGTCGCGAATTATCGGGCGCTCGTGACGGACATCAACCGCAAGGGCATGATGAACGGTTGGGAAGCCGCGAAAGCTGCGCGAGAGATCGATCCGGCTTTTCCGATAGTCTACATGACGGGTGCAGCCGCCGGTGACTGGGCATCGCGCGGTGTGTCCAACAGCATCCTGCTTGAAAAGCCATTTGCGCCCGCCCAGCGACGCGAATCGAAAGGTGAAACGAGCGCATAGAAACCCTCTACCTCTTTCATCAAGCGCGTGGTCGGTCCTGCAACGCCTTCTCGATGATGAATTCCGCGTCTAACACGGCGTCAGCCCTTGTAAGTGCTACGCCCGTGCGCATTCGCATTGGATCCAGAAAGACGATCCATTTCCAGCAACACGGATTGGTCGTCTCGAACATTTCAAACCGAATGCATTCCTTAGCCGTTCCTCAAACGCCGGCACGGAATTCTTACCCACTTACTTAGGCGGCAGGTATTTGCTACCCCGCCGTTTAACATCAACGTTAGCTTTTGCATTCCAATCGGATCGCACGGAAAAAGTTGCTACTTTTTCCCAGACAAATTATTTCGTCTATCGAGGGAACACAACGCCGGCAATTGCACTCGTCCGGTCCCAAGCCAAGCCGTCAGCAACATACTCCGCTGGCGGCTTCGCCTTCAAAGGAGCGCGCCACCGATGGTTGGCAAGTCTTGGTCTTATGCAAGTGATCGTCGCGTTATCGAACTCGCCAAAGCGTCGAAGTCCCTAAAGGAAGTCGCTCGGACGAAGCGCACGCCTGCGCATTCGCAAAGTTGCGATGCGGCTTGGCGTTTCATTCAAAACCGAGAAGAAGAAATAAACTGCCACAGCACAGCCGCAACCTTATCCGGGCAGGCCACGTTGCAAAGAGGCCGCCAACCTAGGCGGCCTCCAACATGCTTTTTGCTGAGCTAGTTTGTTAGACCTTCGGTGACGAAAGATCTGGCCTTGACCGCCTTGCTGCGATCCGCACTGAGCGCCTTCCACGCGTCCCAGGCGGCTTTGCAATATCTGATGTGGGCGCTCGAACATGTCGAGAGGGCAGGCAATCGCCAAGCGGCGGACCATGCACGCCTTGCAAGAAAGGCGTTAGGCAAAATCCAGCCCCATAAAAACGATGAGTCCATGAGCTAGCGACCTCAGATCACCGTCTTTCGATTCATGATCGCCTGTTCAACCTGATCC
>Ga0157374_10002150_pt1 | contig 16607 bp, 12 predicted proteins | sample M25metaG_FD_115308 | JGI IMG/M metagenome (GOLD analysis project Ga0157374, IMG submission 115308) | Miscanthus rhizosphere microbial communities from Kellogg Biological Station, Michigan, USA - M2-5 metaG | ecosystem: Host-associated > Plants > Roots > Rhizosphere > Soil | place: USA: Michigan...
AACGGAATGACGCCCTGACTCTTGCCTTTATTACCGCGAATGAAAGACCCCAGTGCACGCACCCGAGTCCAATCGTTTCCCAGCCCGCCGGCATATTTCTGCAGCAGTGCATTTTCCTTAATGGACTGATAAATGCCTTCCAAATCGTCGGCTACCGTCGTGAGATAGCAGCTCGACAATTGTGGAACAACGGTACCACTGTTGAAGAGCGTCGGCGTGGAACACATATAACGGAAAGACGACAGCAATTCATAAAACTCGATTGCTTTGCTGTTTCGATCCGGTTCATTCAACGCCAATCCCATCGCGATCCGCATAAAGAACGTTTGCGGCAGCTCGATGCGACGTCCATTGTGCTGAATGAAGTACCGGTCATAGAGCGTTTGCAGCCCGAGATACCGAAACTTCAGATCCCGCTCCGGATGTAACGCCTTCCCTAAGCGCGCCAGATCAAACTCTTCCAGGCGCGGATCGAGCCGACCGGCAGCGATACCTTCTTCGATCATGTCGACTAACTGTACCGGATAAAGAATTGGCATGTCGGCCTCGGAAGTTGTCACGCCCATCGCTTCCCGCCGAATCATTCTGAGGAAATGACGCACCGTGACGCGATCGTAGCCAGGGTCCTTCTCGATCATTGCTCTAGTTGCTAGAAGAATGGCTTCATCCAGCTTTTCACGTGGAATCTCATCATAGATATCCTGCATAACCTGTTTGACAATTAACAGAGGAATTACCCCCGGAACATTCATGCAGGCTTCTCGAATGAGATCTTCCACTAACTTCCATGTCACCAAGATACGTTCGCCGTTGTCCAGCATTGTGATATTCCGAAAGGCCGAAGCGGCAGCATCGGAAAAATCACGATCCGCTGTGCGGCGTTCGCGGAACAACACATAATCACGTGCGATGTCATGCTCGCCGGCGCGCATTAGCATCAGTTCGACCTGATCCTGAATAGCTTCGACATTGATCGCGGCACTTTCCCGATAACGACAAAATAGGGAAGCGGCAATTTCATCGGTAAACCAGTTCACCTTCTTCCGTTCGGAAGCGGATAACGCGAAATTACCATGACGGCGAGGTTGCCCTGCTGCATTTTTAAGAAACGCATTTGTCAGTGCATTTCTGATTCGCGATTCATCAAATGGAACTACTTCACCATCGCGCCGAATGACGTGAAGCGAATTGAGATCATTCGTATTCATCATTTATCTCCTTCATATTCGATGGATGAGTGGATTGGCTGCTTACTCCCACCGCAACACGCCGCCGGTTTGGTATTCCGTTGGGCGTCGCTCAAAGAACGCAACCTCTTTCCGTAGATCCAGCATTTCACTCATCCAAGGAAAAGGATTGCCGGCCGCCGGATACAGCTCAGGCAAGCCGATCTGCATGGCACGCCGGTTGGCGATGTATCGCAGATATTCTTTGAACATTGCCGCATTCAGACCCAGGATGCCGTGAGGCATGGTGTCTTCGGCATAGCGATATTCGATTTCCACTGCTTTTCGGAAAAGTTCGGTGATCTCGTCAATGAATGCGCGAGACCACAGATACGGGTTTTCCAACTTGATCGTATTGACGAGATCAATACCGAAGTTGCAATGCATCGACTCGTCGCGGAGGATGTATTGATATTGCTCCGATGCACCCATCATCTTGTTCTGCCTTCCCAAGGCCAGGATCTGAGTGAACCCGACATAGAAAAACAGCCCCTCCATCAAGCAGGAAAAGACGATCAGACTACGGAGCAATTTCTGGTCGTTTTCGATGCTGCCGGTCCGGAATGTTGGATCGGTAAGCGTGTCGATGAATGGAATCAGAAACGCATCCTTGTCTTGAATGCTTGGAATTTCCCGATAAGCATTGAATATCTCGCCTTCGTCCAGCCCTAGCGATTCCACGATGTACTGATACGCATGGGTGTGGATTGCTTCCTCGAAAGCCTGACGCAATAGGTATTGCCGGCATTCCGGGGCGGTGATGTGCCGATAAGTGCCGAGAACGATGTTGTTCGCGGCAAGGCTATCGGCGGTGACGAAGAAACCGAGATTACGCTTCACGATGCGCCGCTCGTCTTCGGTGAGCCCATGAGGATCTTTCCAAATGGCAATGTCACGGCCCATTTGAATCTCTTGCGGCATCCAATGATTGGCGCACGCTGCGAGATATTTATCCCAAGCCCATTTGTACTTGAACGGCACTAGCTGATTGACGTCGGCCGTGCCATTGATAATCGCCTTGTTTTCGATTTTCACTCGCTGGTGCCGAAATGGCATTGGCGATCTATGGCGATTTTCTTCGTCAGCGAAGACCGGAACGGTGGACAAGGAAGACATGTATAAATCATTCGATTTCATATTCGAACTCCATGGTTGAGTTACCCATGAGACAAGGCGTAACAAGGCGAGGCTTGTTACGCTCGAATGTCTTCTATGGGAGAAATACGGGCGGTGACTTACTGCCCGCAGGATTGAAACCAGCGATCCGCCGAATGAATATCAATTGGCAACCGTTGGTTGAAGGACTATCTGCTGGTCACTGAAGAGGCTGTCTTTTCAAATGACACTTCTCAAGTGAAGAAAGCGGTATGGTTCAGTCAGGTAACAACGATGTGATGAGACAACCTTCGCGCATAGCCTCGCCGAGGCTATGCATGGCAATCATCTCTGGCAGCATATGTTCTGCACACATCGAGTTACCTGCTTCATCGAGGCGGTGTACTTCATAGCCTGATGAATTGGACTGAACGCGATAAGCGATTCGATCGGCGCCGCAAATAATGAATTTGCGGCCTGGCCGACCGGTAATCACTTCGCTTTCTTTGACCAGAAATTCCATGTCGACGACATTTCTGACTGCGACATGCCCGCCGAAAGCAGGTTTGGTATTAACAATCGCTCCATACATGACCAACTCCTTTATTCGTTGACAACAATGCAACGCAGTTCCTGAAATGGAAGCGACGACGCATCATCATTGGGGTTGAAAGTAACTGGCTGGGATGTAGCCACGCCGGCGGCAGGCGAATGGATATAGTCGAGCGGTTCAATGGATTCATGCTGGCAAAATAAACGCATCGCGTTATTGCCGTTTGCCTGTTCCATGCGCAGCGCATCTTCGTAATCCATGCGACCTACAATGCCGAAAATGGCGAATAGACATCCCATCGCCAAGACAAGCTTGGATGTGGACATTGCAAAACTCCTTGGGAAGGGGCGAATGGCAGATGCTTAGCGAGAGCTAAGCGAAAAGATCGCCCTGATGGGTGTGTTTCTTCACTTGCTCATTGATCCACTGCGGATTCTTTTCCAATCGCCTAATGAACCATTGCGGATTTTCGAGAAAAGCTTCACGGACCCACGGCGGGTATCGATCAATAGTCGATCGAAGCCATGTCGTGGCGTAACGTTTCAGCCAATCGCGAATTTCTTCCGTATCGGCGACGCCGCAATAGGGAATGGGAGAAAGTGGACTCAGGGTAACGACCCGAACGCAGTTCGAGAACGAAAACGGCGCTCGTTCTAATTCCGGTTCGGTGAATACCCAACGCAAGATGTCGATTTTTTCGTCCAATGGCGTATTGGGTTCACTGAGTTCGAATACCCGGTGAAGCAATCGCCAATGAAGAAACACGATATCTTCTTCGGACCATTCTGCTATCGCAGCATCGTCAAAGACGTCCTGCGATGAAGCATCCCGTTCCGTCACTACGCGATCGTCGATGAGACGTGCTTCGTTGTTTTGAAGCGGCTCGCACAAAACGGAAATGAATGGCGGTCCATTGGAAGAGCATGCGTTCAACATCATCGCCTCCAAAAGCAAATGCGGAGACGATGCAGACCCTTAACGAGGCAGCAAAGCCCCGCAGGGTTGATGAAAGCCGGGAGTACCGGCGTATTGAATTGGCTGGCTTGAACTACAGCGGCATGAACCGCTTCGACGGCACGCCAGCACCCGTCAAAGAAACCTTTGGATGCGAGTAAGGTTTCGCATCCAAAGGACTCTTGATGACGGTCAGAGACAACCAAATGGCGTCATGAAAGAACGCAAATTGGCTAGGTAAACGATGCGCATAAAGCGCGGTGAATTCTAGGGCTCGCCGAATCTTCGCAGGGCTAGCTTCTGCATGGATGAGGAAATTACGCTTGTTGTCGTTTGGTCGTCAATACATCTGGCACCGTAAAGTAAATATTCCACCCGAAAAGCGAATGGATGCTCAATCCCGATGATGAAAGGCGATTGAAAATTGCCGTTTTCCGGGTGGTGAGAACAACTGAATTGACGCCATCATGAAACTTCCGAAAAAGAAACTTGCTGGAGGTATTGTGAATATGGCGGATGACGGAGTTATCAAAGCGGGGGAGGATAAAATCAATGCGCATATTCTCGCGAAAGAATTTAAGAAGGACTACCTCGTTCGAGTCGAAGGCGCACGCAGAAAAATTCCTTCTTTCTTCAGTAGTCCAGAAGTGAAGCGTTTATTTCTTCGTTACTTCGATTCGATGCAGTTGAATGTCTATGTCATATCGGTCATTGCGCGGATACGGTTGCCGGATGAAATGATTGAGAAACTCGAAAAGGGGCTGGAAGAGCAGATCAAACGATTGACCAAAGAGGTTGATGAGGAGATCGTCAGTGCAGAGAAACGATTCCGGCAAAGTGGTATTACTTCAATCGCAGAGTATGACACGCCGCCGCTTACCATCGAGGTGCGCGTTATTTCTCCACTTGCAAGGCGTTATCTGGAGTTAATCAATAAGATTGATCAGCTGATGCCAATATTAGAAACCTTAGCGATCGATGAAATCATTACGCAGAAACAATTAGGCGCGAACAAGGCGCTTTATAAACGTTCGATAAAAATTGTTGCGGTAACGGCACGGCGATTTGCGATTCAAGTGCGCAAGCGCATGAATGAGGTATCGGCTCTTCGGGAAAACGAAGAAGCGGCTAAGCGGGCTGATTCGCAGCCAGCGAATTCATCAAATCAACCGGATTTACAGGCGGCAGTATCTAATGAAGACGGAAATGGAGCATTTGATAAACAGAAAAACAGTGAAGTAACTTCTACGGATTCTCTGTCTAAAAAAGAGCGAGGAAAAAGCAAAGAATCGTCTGAGGGCGCAGAGATCGTTATTGCAGCGTCTGCACAATAGAACTAATCGATTGCATTATCGAAGAGAGGAAAACTAACGGCAGTTGCTATTTTGTCGATGCAGGCGTATCGATCTTGAGGAATAAATGAACAATGTATGTAATGAATGATAGGGAAAAAGACGCGCTTGAACGATTGATTAAGCATGCAAAGCGCGATAGCGGCCAATCTAGAAAGATTGCTGATTTTTTGCTTGCATGGTGGAACGCAGATACTTGTGGACGGTTTGATTTTAGAGATACATGGGCGTGCGATACGGAAATTGTTGATGATATTGTGGTGGTTTTTAATATGATTGTTCGTAGTAATACATATCCAGATACGTTAGGTTATGCAGAAGAGTTTAAATATCTAGCGTATAACTGGCGATCGAATTGATCGTTGCAAAGTCCTTACATTACAAGTGATGCAAAAAAATCGTAATGTTTTAGCTATACGCCCAACAAATTTTGCTCATACTATTTACCTAAATGCAGCTTTCAATTGACTGCTTGTATGGCCTTCAAGGCCATACCCCAACGAATTCGCTCTTGTTCCAGGCTAACCTGCTGCCCCCAGACATTATTCTTTAGAGACCGATAGAGATCTTGTCCGGCGCTGGTAAGCAAAGGAAGCTCAATCGCGGGATGTTGATCCTTTTCTTCGCTTCATAACTCCCGATGGCCCAACAGTGTTGGCTCATCTATCAACGCTGTCTTCAAAATGGGCAGGTATGTTCTGGCTCGATTCAGAATGGCGAAACCATGCGTATCAACATCTCCCCAATAGATACATCGCGCATGTTGAAGGCATGGAATTCGCCCCAAGACGTCAACCCCGTTCCCCGATCGCATGATCACCACTGAGCCAGCCAATTCTTCAAAGGCGATACCGGTGTTTGAAGATTTTCGACAATGAATGCATGTAATGAATGCATGTGTTGGCTGGAAATCAATCTTGGCAACTTCCTCCCGGGAGGGCGAGATATCACCAAGGCCAACGAAATGACTTCTCAGTTCTGGGTGCAGAATGCGCACGCGAATTAACTGTAGCTGGGATATCAAGCCGCAGTGCCGGTGGGGAATCGCCTTTCCAGAAGACTGTCCGCCAACCAGCTAGCGATGTGAGCGTGGACGGCTTGGTTTGCGGGAAGTATTCCCCCTTGTACTTTCAGAGCTTCAGGATCGCGTCCAATGCGTTCGTGCAAGATCGACACGGGGGAGGGCTCCGCTCGCCCTCGTAAAGATGCGATTGCAGCAAACCAATGACGATGGGGGGCATTGTCAGATGCAAGCAAACGTCATAGCGGTTGCGTCCGCACGCGACGGAAGTAGCTATAACCTTATCAGCTTTCATTCGGGTGTTCCGGAGCGCAGATGTTATTTGTTAAATGGTAATCAAAATGGGGCTTATCGGTGATGTAAAAAGGTTTCGTGGCATCATTGTAAGGAGGCTTATATAATGTGTGAAATGGTTAGTATCAGCCTTCACTAATCCGAACGAGCACTCATAGGATGTCCATAGACCAGCTTGACGAATTAACCCAGACTCAGCGCGATCGTCTCGCGTTTATTGAGCTACGTGTGCGCTTCCTTGGAGAGATACGTAGGCAGGACCTAGTGGCTCGTTTTAGTATCCAGTCCGCTGCCGCAACCCGGGACCTGGCGCTCTACAAGGATTTGGCGCCTGGCAATATCGACTACGACTCCAAGGGCAAGGCTTATGTTTTGGGTGGTGATTTCCACACGGTGTTTGACTACCCGGCTGAAAGGGTCATGTCCTGGCTGACGCAGGGATTTGGTGATGGCGAACCCATGCGGATCAAAACCTGGGTGCCCAGTGAGATTCCATCGCGTCTGACGAATCCGGATCTGGACGTCTTATCGAACGTAACGCGTGCCATTCATCAGGAGTGCACGCTGGCTATCGAATATCACTCGATAGCCAGCGGCAAGTCAGCGCGCCAAATCGTGCCCTTTGCACTCATCGACAACGGGTTGCGTTGGCACGTCCGGGCATTTGACCGCAAAAGCCAGGAGTTCCGGGATTTCGTGATAACGCGAATCAAGCATCCTCGTCTGCTCAAGGAGAACACGCCGGAACCTCATGAGCTAAGTGATCAAGACATTCAGTGGACCCGGATAGTCGAGCTGGAATTGGTCCCACACCCGGATCAACCACATCCTGAAATTACAGAGATGGATTACGGCATGCGGGATGGCGTGCTGCGCATGAAGCTACGAGCCGCAACCGCCGGGTATATTCTTCGCAAGTGGAGTGTCGACTGCTCGGCGGATCATAGTTTGCGTGGGCCCGAGTATCGGTTGTGGTTGAAGGATCATCTTGCGATTTATGGTGTAAAGAACGCGGTGCTGGCACCTGGTTATCGCTCATCCGACCAAAACATGGGAGAGGAATAACATGGCCTATGATCCCAAACGCGCACATGAACTTCTCCGGATCGGTTCGGGATGTGCTGACGCCACTTTCCGTAACGGTCAGGAAGATGCCATTCGCCATATCGTCGAAGGGAAAGGTCGCTTGCTGGTCGTGCAGAAGACCGGATGGGGCAAGAGCTTTGTCTATTTCATCGCGACCAAATTGCTGCGGGAAGCCGGTGCCGGGCCTGCATTGCTGATTTCGCCGCTGCTGGCGTTGATGCGAAATCAGATAGCGGCAGCCGAACGAATGGAAGTTCGCGCTGAGACGATCAATTCCGACAACGTGGATGATTGGACTGCGGTCGAGGCCAAATTGGTGAAGGGCGAAATCGACATTCTGTTGATCTCGCCCGAGCGGCTGGCAAACGAGCGCTTTCGCACACAGGTGTTGGCTGGTATCGCCGCGCAGATCTCCTTGCTGGTCATCGACGAAGCGCACTGCATTTCCGATTGGGGGCACGATTTCCGCCCGCACTACCGACTGCTGGAGCGGATCGTCAAGACGCTGCCGCCTAATCTTCGGCTTCTCGCGACTACCGCGACGGCGAATGATCGTGTTATGGGCGATTTGGTTTCAGTCCTTGGGCCGAATCTGGATGTATCCCGTGGCGATCTAAACAGACCTTCTCTGACTCTTCAAACGATTCGATTACCAACTCAAGCAGAGCGTCTTGCATGGCTGGCGGAGCAACTTGCTAAGCTGCAAGGCCACGGCATCATTTACACACTGACGGTGCGCGATGCCAATCAAGTCGCCGAATGGCTAAAGATCCAAGGCTTCAACGTAGAAGCCTACACCGGCGAAACCGGTGATCGCCGAGAGCAACTGGAAAAGGCGCTGCTCAACAATCAGGTCAAAGCGCTGGTCGCCACGACGGCTCTGGGCATGGGCTACGACAAGCCCGACCTGGCGTTTGTCATTCACTATCAAATGCCGGGCTCGGTCGTCGCCTACTATCAGCAAGTCGGTCGCGCAGGACGTGCGCTGGATTCTGCCTATGGCGTGCTGCTCAGCGGTGAGGAAGAGTCTGACATCGCTGATTGGTTTATCCGTAGCGCTTTCCCAACACGACAGGAAGTTGCCGTTGTCCTGAGAGCGCTTGAAGACGCGCCCAACGGTTTGTCCGTTCCCGAGCTGCTGACCCGAGTCAATCTGAGCAAGGGACGCATCGAGAAAGCGATTGCATTGCTCTCCCTCGAAGCGCCGGCTCCCATCGCTAAGCAAGGCAGCAAGTGGCAACTCACGGCGGCAACGCTGAGCGAAGCGTTTTGGGATCGCGCTGAACGTCTTACCGCGCTTCGGCGAGACGAGCACCGGCAAATGCAGGACTACGTCAGTCTGCCTTTTGGTGAGCACATGGGATTTTTGATTGAAGCGCTCGACAGCGATCCAAGTATTGTCACCAAACCTGCCTTGCCTCCACTGCCTACAACGGTGGATGCCGGGCTAGTTAACGCAGCCGTCTCATTTCTTCGCCGAACCAGCTTGCCGGTCGAGCCGCGCAAAAAGTGGCCTGTAGGTGGTATGCCTCAGTACCAATTACCAAGCAATACGAACATCGATTTTCAAGCCGAGCCCGGCAAAGCGCTATGCGTCTGGGGCGATGCCGGTTGGGGTAGCTTGGTTCGACAAGGCAAATACCACGATGGCTATTTTTCCGATGACCTCGTTACTGCGTGCGTGCAGATGATCCACGAGTGGAATCCGCAACCGGCACCGACCTGGGTGACCTGCGTACCGTCGCTTCGGCATCCAGACTTGGTGCCGAATTTCGCGCAACGTTTGGCTGCTGCACTGGGTCTACCATTTTATATGGTCATCGCGAAAACAGACGCAAGACCCGAACAGAAAACAATGGAAAACAGTACACAACAGGCGCGCAACATTGATGGCTCGCTCGCACTGAATGGCCAGCCCGTTCTTCCCGGTCCGGTACTCCTGGTTGATGACATGGTCGATTCACGCTGGACGTTAACGGTGTCCGCGTGGCTCCTACGCAAGAATGGTAGCGGCGCAGTTTGGCCAATGGCTCTTTCACAGACGGGGCACGACGAATGACCCCGGTTCTTTCATCTAACACCCAGGCAATCCTGCTGCTTACGGCGCCGCTCATTGCCGGGCGTGGCGCCGCGTCATCCGATCTGCTCTCGCTTGGCGAATACAAACGCCTCGCACGTCATTTGCGCGAGATTCAGCGTCAGCCGGCGGATCTCATCTCGCCGGACGCGGCTGAAATCCTACGCGCATGCAAGTCGGTGATTGACGAGAGCCGTTTGCAAAAACTGTTGGGGCGCGGATTTCTGCTAAGCCAAGTGATCGAGCGCTGGCAAGCACGCGCCATCTGGGTGGTTAGCCGTGCCGACGTCGAGTATCCGCGTCGTCTGAAAGCACTGCTCCGTGAAGACGCGCCGGCTGTGCTCTATGGCTGTGGCGACATGAGCTTGCTCGAAACCGGTGGGCTTGCCGTCGTCGGATCGCGCCATGTGGACGATGTCTTGATTGACTACACCATGTCCATCGGGCGACTGGCTGCTCGCGCCGGCAGGACGCTCGTATCGGGCGGCGCCAAAGGTATCGATCAAGCTGCAATGCGTGGTGCGTTTGAGGCGGGTGGCAAAGTCTGTGGCGTTCTGGCGGACAGTTTGGAAAAAAACATCATGAACCGCGAGCACCGTAATCTGCTGCTCGATGGTCAACTGGTGCTGATTTCGCCTTACGACCCGAGCGCAGGATTCAACGTCGGCAACGCCATGCAGCGAAACAAGTTGATCTACGCGCTGGCGGACAGCTCACTTGTGGTGAATTCCGACCTCAACAAGGGGGGAACTTGGGCGGGTGCCGTCGAGCAGCTCGACAAATTGAAGTTCGTCCCTGTCTTCGTTCGATCAACGGGCGAATCTTCTCCCGGATTAGAGGCGCTTCGAAAGAAAGGCGCGCTTCCCTGGCCGAACCCACAAGACGTGAATTCATTTGCCGAAGTGTTCAACGTGCCGATACCGATGTCAGCCGCGTCGCCGCAGGTTGGTTTTGCGTTGTTTTCGAATGACGTACCACCGGCGGCTGATGCCATGCCGACCGCGCCAGTTTCTCTTAATACGGCTTCAGTACCCCAAGCCGAGAGCGAGCCATCGTCACCGGTTTATGTTGTCCCAAATGCGCAGGCCTCAACGGCGGTACCCGAAGAACCGCCACCAGTCACTCCAGAGGCGGTTGCACAGATAGGCGATACCGGGGAATCACCGCAGTCAGAATCGACACCGGCCGAACTGCTTTTCTCGGCAGTAAGAGCAGCGATTCAGCAGCTCTTAAGTACGCCCATGATAGAGGCCGAAGTGGCCGCAGCGCTGGATGTTTCAAACGCACAAGCCAAGGCATGGTTGCAGCGTCTTGTCGATGACGGCGTGATCGAGAAACAGAAGAAGCCGGTGGGCTACATCGTCAAACAAAAGCGGCTGTTCGAGTAACCAATGAAGACAAACTTGACCAATCACTCAGGAGCGACTGGTGGATGTGCTCAAGTCATATTGGAATCTTGACGTGGCATCCGTCAACAAGACCGCCGACATAGCGGCGAATTAAGGGCAGGTTCAATGAAAGGCAACAAGCAACAAGACCAAAGTCAGATCAAGTGGATTTCCGACTTCATTTGGAACATCGCCGATGACCGTTTGCGCGATGTGTATGTGCGTGGCAAGTACCGTGATGTCATTCTTCCGTTCACCGTACTGCGTCGTCTCGATGCGGTACTCGAACCGACCAAGCAAGCGGTATTGGAACGCAAGAAATTTCTCGACGCACATAAAGTCGCCGAACAGGATGGCGCGCTGCGCATGGCGGCGGGGCAAGCGTTTTACAACGTCTCCGAATTCACACTGGCCAAACTCAAGGCAAGCAGTCAAGGGCAGCGCTTGCGCGATGACTTCATCGCCTACTTGGATGGCTTCTCGCCCAACGTGCAGGAAATTCTCACCAAGTTCAATTTCCGCAATCAGATTCAGAAACTCGTGGATGCCCATGTCTTGGGCTTCTTGATCGAGGACTTTCTCGATCCCGACATCAATCTCTCACCGCTGGCCATCAAGGACATCGATGGCCGCATCAAACTTCCGGCGCTGGACAACCACGGCATGGGCACCGTGTTCGAGGAACTCATTCGGCGCTTCAACGAAGACAACAACGAGGAAGCCGGTGAACACTTCACGCCGCGCGATGTTGTGCAGCTCATGGCAAAGCTGTTGTTCCTGCCCGTCGCCGACCGGATCGAATCCAGCACTTATTCGCTATACGACGGCAGTTGCGGTACCGGCGGCATGCTGACTGTGGCGGAAGAAGCCTTACAGGAACTGGCCGAAGCGCACGGGAAAGAAGTTTCCATTCATCTCTTCGGGCAGGAGATCAGCGACGAAACCTATGCTATCTGCAAGGCTGATCTGCTCCTAAAGGGTGAAGGCGAGGAAGCCGAGAACATCGTCGGCGGCGCGGACAAATCCACCTTGGCCGCCGATCAATTCAATAGCCGCGAGTTCGACTTCATGATTTCCAATCCGCCCTATGGCAAGAGTTGGAAGACCGACTTGGAGCGGATGGGCGGCAAGAAAGAATTCAACGATCCGCGCTTTATCGTTAATCATGGCGGCGATGCCGAGTTTAAGCTCATCACCCGTTCCAGCGACGGGCAACTAATGTTTCAAGTGAACAAGCTGCAAAAGATGAAGCACAGCACCGCGCTCGGTAGTCGCATCGCCCTTGTGCACAACGGCTCGGCATTGTTCACGGGTGATGCGGGGCAGGGCGAAAGTAATATTCGGCGTTGGGTGCTGGAGAACGATTGGCTCGAAGCCATCATCGCGTTGCCGCTCAACATCTTTTACAACACCGGTATCGCCACTTACATTTGGGTGCTGGCGAACAAGAAGGCCGGATACCGGCGCGGCAAGGTGCAGTTGATCGATGCTGGTAAGTGGTTCCAACCGTTGCGCCGTAATCTCGGCAAGAAGAACTGTGAACTGACAGACGCGGGCATCCAGCGCATTCTGGATTTGTACCTTGGCGAGCCGCAGGACACGCCGGAGTGCAAGTGGTTCGACACAGCAGATTTCGGTTACTGGAAGATCACCGTCGAACGCCCGCTGCGCTTGAAGAGTCAGTTAAAACGCAGCGTCATCGAAACTCTGCGCTTCGCATCGGGTGATGAAGCGTTGCGCGCCGAAATATACGCCATGCATGGCGACAAGCTTTACAACGAGTTCACCAAGCGTAAGCCTGAAATTGAAGCGTGGCTGAAAGGTGATGACGAGGAGGAAAATGAAGACGGCGATGATGATGCCAAGACCGCCAAAAAGGCCGTGCCTGAAAAGCGCCGCAAGAAACTCTTGGATGTCACAACATGGATGCGAGACAAAGCGTTGCTAGAACTAGCGCTTCTTGCGCACAAGGAACTCGGCGATGCCGTATTCGACGACCACAACCTCTTTCGCGAGAAGTTCGATGCGGTGATGAAGGCGCACGACCAAAAGCCTAGCGCCGCCGAGAAGAAAATCATTTTCAAGGCCGTGAGCTGGCGCGACGAAGCCGCACCACCGGTGATTGCTAAGCGCACCAAGTTGAAGAAGGGCGAGACCTTTGAGCAAAGCTACGATGGTGTGTATCTGGAAACTATCGGCAAGGATCGCTTTGCGGTGGAGTACGAAGCGGACACCGATCTGCGCGACACGGAGCAGGTGCCGCTCAAAGAGCCCGGTGGCATCGACGCGTTTTTCGCTCGTGAAGTGTTGCCTCATGCGCCGGATGCTTGGATCGCGATGGAGGCAACCAAGATCGGATACGAGATTTCATTTGCTCGTTACTTTTATAAGCCGGTGCCGCTTAGAACGCTGGAGCAGATTCGCGCTGACATTCTGAAGTTGGAGCAACAGACCGAGGGGTTGTTGCATAAGATTGTGGGAGGCGTGTGATGGTGGTGGGGGCTTATCCGAGCTACCGCGCATCCGGTCTACCTTGGGCTCCTCAATTGCCGGAAGGTTGGCAAGTGCAGCGCAATGGCCGTCTCTTCGGCCATCGTGTCGAGACTGGCTTTCCCGATTTGCCTATCCTGGAGGTCTCGCTGCACACTGGTGTGCGCGTGCGCGACATGGAAAATCTGAAACGCAAGCAGGTGATGAGCCAAAAGGAAAAATACAAAAGGGCACTCAAGGGCGATATCGCCTACAACATGATGCGGATGTGGCAAGGTGCGGTAGGCCCCGCACCGGTCGATGGCTTGGTTAGTCCTGCTTATGTCGTGGTCAAGCCCTATCCCGAAGCCAACAGCGAGTATTTCTGCTATCTGTTTCGTACGGCGGCGTACATGCAGGAGGTCAATAAGTTCTCCCGTGGCATTGTGGCCGACCGCAACCGACTGTATTGGGAGTCCTTCAAGCAGATGCCGTCGCTTGTGCCACCGCTCCCTGAGCAACACCAAATCGTCGCCTACCTGCGCGCACAGGATGCCCACACCGCTCGCTTTATCAAGGCCAAGCGCGACCTTATTGCGCTGTTGACTGAGCAGAAGCTGCGCATCATCGACCACGCTGTTACTCGCGGCCTTGATGCGTCGGTCAGGCTCAAGTCCTCCGGCATCGAGTGGCTGGGTGACGTGCCGGAACATTGGGAAGTCAAACCACTCAAGCGCTGGATACGGCTCAATGCCAGTGCTCTCGGTGAGAAGACTGATCCAGATTTCGAGTTCCGTTACGTTGATATTAGTTCAGTGAAAACAGGCCGCTTAGTGAAAGAGCTGGAGCGGATTCATTTCGCGACAGCACCGTCCCGCGCACGTCGAATCTTGAGACGAGGCGATACTATTATTTCGACAGTGCGAACGTATCTGAAGGCCGTTTGGTACGTTAACGAGGATGCAGATGACTTGATCGCTTCGACGGGCTTTGCGGTGCTCTCTCCTGGGAGCGGCGTCGAGCCTGAATACCTTGGCTACGTCATCCAGAGCAGCGCTTTCGTGAACCGGGTGACAGCTAACTCGATCGGCATTGCGTATCCGGCCATTGCGGAAACTGTGCTTGGACGGTTCCTGGTGGCGATGCCATCGAGCGTAACAGAGCAGCAGGCTATCGTTGACCACATCAAGTCCGAGAGTAAACCCTTGGATACAGCAATTGAACAAGCGATGAATGAGATCAAACTCATCCGCGAATACCGCGACCGCTTGATCGCCGACACTGTCACCGGCGAGGTAGACGTACGCAGCTGGCAACCCGGCCCGGACGATGTAGTAAGCGACGAGGATCTAGCCGCGCTAGGTGACGACGAAAGCCCCGACACCGACGAGGACACTGCCGATGCCGAAGACTGACCGGAGTCGAGAATGAGCAAACAAAAATCACCGCAGCCCTCCAAGAAAAATCAGCTCGCGCTCGTCCGTTCTTCAGCGGCGGAATATCTCACCTTTGTCGCCGCCAGCGGCCAGGGCGGTGTGGAAGCGGTGTATGCCGATCAAAATGTTTGGCTAACGCAGAAAATGTTGGCTCAGCTCTACGACGTGGACGTTCGTACAGTCAACTACCATCTGAAAAAAGTATTTTCCGATAGGGAGTTGCAGGCGGATTCAGTTATCCAAAATTTTCGGATAACTGCCGCCGACGGCAAGGTTTATGACACCAAGCACTACAACCTCGCAGCCATCATCGCCGTGGGCTACAAGGTCAATTCCGAGCGCGCAGTGCAGTTTCGCAAGTGGGCCACCACCATCATCGAGTCGTTCACGCTCAAAGGCTTCGCGATGGACGATGAGCGCCTGAAGAACGACGGCTCGGTTCTCACCAAACAATATTTCGAGGAACAACTGCAACGTATCCGGGAGATTCGTCTTTCGGAGCGCAAGTTTTATCAAAAGATCACGGACATCTACGCCACTGCCATCGATTACGATGTCACCGCACAGAGCACCAAGCGCTTTTTTGCCACGGTGCAAAACAAGTTGCACTGGGCTATTCATGGCCAGACGGCGGCCGAGGTGATCTATCACCGGGCTGATGCGAATAAGGACCACATGGGGTTGACCGCCTGGCAGGATGCACCGCTTGGGAAAATTCAGAAATTCGATGTGGTGGTCGCCAAGAATTACTTGACCGAGAACGAGATGGCGCAACTACAACGGCTGGTATCCGCCTATCTGGACCTGGCCGAAGACATGGCGCTGCGACAGCTTCCGATGACGATGCAGGATTGGGAGACGCGCCTCAATCGCTTTATCGAGGCAACCGACCGGGAGGTATTGCAGGATGCCGGCAAGGTAAGCGCGGAAATCGCCAGAGCCCATGCCGAGAGCGAATTCGAAAAGTACCGCATCGTGCAGGACCGGTTATTCGAGAGTGATTTCGACCGGATGCTTAAGCAGATCGAAGCCGAACAAAAAACGCCCAAGGACGAAGGGAATGCTTCATGACAACGACCGACACCAGTGAAAAAGGACTTGAATCCCTGATCGTTCGATATCTGGCGGGCATCAGCGAACATCCGCTCGCCGCCGCGAACACGGCGGAATGGGCAACGACGGTTTACGCGCCGGGTGGCTACGTGCTGGGACATGCATCCGATTACAACCGCGACGTGGCGCTTGATGTGGCGCAGTTGCTGGCATTCCTGCGAGCCACTCAGCCCGAAGCGGTGGAAACGCTGGCGCTTAATTCGGAAGGCATCAAACGCACCCAATTCCTACATCGCCTGCAAGGCGAGATCACCAAGCGGGGCGTGGTGGATGTGTTGCGCAAGGGCGTGAGCCACGGGCCGGTTCACGTTGACCTTTACAGGCTATTACCTACGCCGGGCAACGCCAACGCTATCCAGGCTTTCCGTAAGAACATCTTCAGCGTCACCCGGCAGGTGCGTTATAGCAACGATTCCGCTAATGCATTGGATATGGTGATCTTCATCAACGGCCTGCCGGTGATGACCTTCGAGTTGAAGAATTCGCTGACCAAGCAAACCGTGGCCGATGCCATCATTCAGTACCAGACCACCCGAGAACCCC
>Ga0157374_10002158_pt1 | contig 16587 bp, 13 predicted proteins | sample M25metaG_FD_115308 | JGI IMG/M metagenome (GOLD analysis project Ga0157374, IMG submission 115308) | Miscanthus rhizosphere microbial communities from Kellogg Biological Station, Michigan, USA - M2-5 metaG | ecosystem: Host-associated > Plants > Roots > Rhizosphere > Soil | place: USA: Michigan...
GCGGCAAGGGCTCCAAGGAGCGCATCCTGCCGGTCGGTGAGCCGGCCCAGCGGGCCCTGCGGCGCTACGGCGAGCGCGGACGCCACGCCCTCCTCGCCGACCCGCGCGAGCAGGCGCTCTTCCTCTCTAAGAGCGGCCGCCGCCTCTCAAACTCAGACGTCACCCGGCGCCTCGGCCTCTGGGTGCGCGAGGCGGCGCTTGCGGCCGGCGTCTCGCCGCACTCGCTGCGGCACAGCTTCGCCACCCACCTGCTCGAGGGCGGCGCCGACCTGCGGGTGATCCAGGAGCTGCTCGGCCACGCATCGATATCGACCACGCAGGTCTACACTCGCGTCGATGCGGCACGCCTGCGGGACGCGTACGCTGCCACCCACCCGCGCGCATGAGCCGCAATAACTTGTCAGCGACCATAGAATCGGGCCACAGGGAATGGAAACCGGCGTAAAAGAGGTAGAGCTGCGCGATCTGTGGCGCCGCTACAAGGAGGACGGCGACGCGAGCGCTCGCGAGCGGCTGGTCGTCGCCTACTCGCCGATGGTCAAGTTCGTCGCCGGCCGCCTCGGCGCCGGCCTGCCCTCCCACGTCGACGATGCCGACCTGATCTCCTACGGCCTGATGGGCCTGATCGGCGCGATCGAGCGCTTCGAGCCCGAGCGCGGGATCAAATTCGAGACCTTCGCGATGACCCGCATCCGCGGCGCGATCATCGACGAGCTGCGCTCGCTGGACTGGGTGCCGCGCTCGGTCCGCTCCCGCGCCCGCGAGATCGAGGCGGCGCAGGCGGCGCTCGAGCACCAGTTGCAGCGGGCGCCGAGCGAGGCCGAGCTGGCCTCGAAGCTCGGCATCAGCGAGGACGAACTGCAGACCTCGCTGCTGGAGATCGCCAACTCCTCGGTCTACGCCCTCGACGAGCTCTGGACAGTCTCCGATTCCTCCGGCGATCAGGTCTCGCTGCTCGACACGATCTCCGACCCGCGCGCCGCCGATCCGCAGGAGTCGCTGGCCAGCAGCGAGGTCAAGGACCGCCTCACCGAGGCGATCGCCTCCCTGCCCGAGCGCGAGCAGCTCGTCGTCGCGCTCTACTACTACGAGAACCTCACCCTGCGCGAGATCGGCGAGGTGCTCGGCGTCACCGAGTCGCGCGTCTCGCAGCTGCACACCAAGGCAGTGATGCGGCTCAAGTCCGGTCTGCAGACCGCCGCCTAAACCCGTATTTCACCCCGTTTGAGATACGCCCCGCTGGGTGTACCTTCAAATGCGTGCCGCATCGGGCCGCAGACCGGATTCGCAATGTCGCCCTGGTAGGGCACCGGGGTTGTGGCAAGACGAGCCTGCACGAGGCGATGCTGTTCGAGGCCGGCGCGATTACGCGGCTGGGCAGCGTCGGCGAGCGGACGACGGTCTCCGACCACGAGGCCGACGAGCAGGAGCGCGAGATGTCGATCAACGCCGCCGTCGCCTGCTTCGAGCACGGCGGCCGCGAGATCAATCTGATCGACACCCCGGGCGAGCCCAGCTTCGTCGCCGACGCGATCGCTGCCCTGCGGGTCGCCGACGCGGCGGTGGTCGTCGTCAACGGGGTGACGGGGGTCGAGGTCCACACAGAGCGCCTCTGGCAGCGAGCCGATGCCGGCGGGCTGGCGAGGCTGGTCTTCGTCAACATGCTCGACCGCGAGCGTGCCGACTTCTTCCGCGCTCTCGACTCGCTCAAGGCCGCCTTCGGTCCCCACGTCGTCGCCACCGAGATCCCGATCGGGGCCGAGCGGGAGGTGCGCGGCGTGATCGACCTGATCGATATGAAGGCGTTCGTCTACGAGGGGATCGGGCCGGGCGCGGCCGAGGAGGTCGAGATTCCCGGCGGCGAGCGACCCCGGGCTGAGGAATACCGCGAGAAGCTGATGGACGAGGTGGCGGAGAACTCCGACCAGCTGATGGAGCGCTACCTCGAGGGCGAGGAGATCGACCACGACGAGATCGTGCGGGTGCTGAAGCAGGGCGTCACGGCGGGCCGCATCTTTCCCGTCACCTGCGGGGTGGCGACGCGAAACCTCGCCACCGGGCGCCTGCTCGAGGCGCTGGTCGAGGACCTGCCCTCGCCGGCGATGCGCGGCGCCGTCGCCGCGAGCGGGCCCGAAGGCGAGCCGATCGAGATCGAGCCCGACGAGGACGGACCGCTGGTCGCCTACGTCTTCAAGACGCTCGCCGATCCCTACACGGGCCGGGTCAACCTCTTCCGCGTCTTCCGCGGCGCCCTCAGCTCGGACTCCCAGGCTGTCAACGTCAGCCGCGGCGAGAAGGAGCGGATCGGCCAGCTCGGCCAGCCGCTCGGCGCCCAGCTGAGGCCGGCGACGGAGCTGGGCGCGGGGGACATCGGAGCGGTCGCCAAGCTGAAGGAGACCCGCGCCGGAGACGTGCTCTGCGCCGGCCAGGAGGAGCTCGCCTTCGCTCCGCTCGATCTGCCCAATCCGGTGATGGCCTTCGCCTACGAACCGAAGTCGAAGGGCGATGAGGAGAAGGCCGCGGCGGCGGTGCGCCGCCTCACCGAGGAGGACCCGACGCTCGACGTGCATCGCGACGCCCAGACCGGCGAGCAGATCATCGCCGGCCTGACCCAGGTCCACGTCGAGGTGATCGTCGCCCGGATGAAGCGCCGCTTCGGAGTCGAGATCGAGCTGCACCCGCCGCGCGTCCCCTACCAGGAGTCGATCCGCCAGCCCGCGGGCGCCCACGCCCGCTACAAGAAGCAATCGGGTGGGCGCGGCCAGTTCGCCGATTGCCGGATCGAGATCGAGCCGGCCGAGGACGGGGTCGGGCTCGATTTCGTCAACGAGATCAAGGGCGCCTCGATCCCCGGCGGCTTCATCCCGGCGGTGGAGAAGGGGGTCGAGGAAGCGATGGCGCACGGGACCGTCGCCGGCTACCCGGTCAAGGGCGTGCGGGTGCGGCTCGTCGATGGCAAGCACCACGATGTCGACTCCTCTGAGATGGCCTTCAAGATCGCCGGCGCGATGGCCTTCAAGGAGGCGATGGAAGCTGCCGACCCGGTCTTGCTGGAGCCGATCGTGCGGCTGCTCGTCAGCTGCCCCGGCGACGTGGTCGGCGACGTGATCGGCGACCTCAACTCGCGCCGCGGCCACCCGCTCGGGATGGAGCCGAAGGGCTCGATGACCGAGGTCAGGGCCGAGGTGCCGATGGCCGAGGTGCTCGACTACACGCCCCACCTGCGCTCGATCAGCGGCGGTCGCGCCGACTTCGCGCTCGAGTTGGACCACTACGAAGAGGTCCCGGCACACCTGGCCGAGAAGGTCGTCACCGCAGGGTGAATCGGGCGGGCGGGCCGATCATCTAAGTTGGGGCCGTGAGCCCCGACGAGAGCTGTGCTGTCTGCGGCCGGACGATCTTGGCCGGAGAGCGGACGCGGACCTACATGAGCCCAAAGGACGGGCCGCGGAAGGTCTGCGAGCTCTGTCGCGAGCGAGCCGAGCGGCTGGGTTGGGTCGATCCGGCGGCGCCAGGAGCGAACGTGGGCAAGCGCGATCCAGAGGCCCGTGAGGCGCCGCAGAGCCGGCTCGAGCGGGCCGTCTCCCGCTTCAACTCCAGCGAGGCCGCCCGCACCGTTGCCGGGCTGATGCGGAGCCTGGGGCAGCCTTGGGTCTCGGTCGGCGCCGCCGCCGGCTCGCCGAGCGAGGTGCGGATCACGGTCGCCTGGGAGCTGTCCTGGTACCAGTGGGGCATCGACCTCGGCGACGAGCTGCGGCCGGTATTCCAGATCGACAAGGGCAACGAGCTGGAGCAGCTCGACCGCTCGGCGCGCCAGTGGAATGCGAGCGCTATCGAGGGCGGCCGGCTCGTCCTCGGCGCCCCGGCCGGGGGCCGCGAGCGCGACGGGGAGCCAGTTGGCTGAGGCTCTGGAGAAGCTGGTCGTCAACGTCGACGGCGGTGCCCGCGGAAACCCCGGGCCGGCGGCGATCGCCGCCGTGGTGCGGGCCCCGGGCGGGGAGGTGGTGGCCGAGCGCGGCGAGCGGATCGGCCGCGCGACCAACAACGTCGCCGAGTACAGGGCGCTGCTGCTCGGGATCGAGCTGGCGGCAGGGCTGGGCGCGGCGGAGCTGGAGCTGATCGGCGACTCCGAGCTGATCGTCAAGCAGGTCAAAGGCGAGTACAAGGTCAAGGACGCGACGATGCGCGAGCTGCACACTGAGGTGAAGGGGGCGCTGCGCGACTTCGATCGCTGGTCGATCCGCCACGTCCGTCGCGAGCACAACGCCGAGGCCGACCGCCTCGTCAACGAGGCGCTCGATGGAGCCTAGGCCGATCGACCCAGGCGTCGACATCGGCCACGTCCACCTCAAGGTGGCTGAGATCGAGCGCTCGCTCGAGTTCTACTGCGGCGTGCTCGGCTTCGAGCTGCAGCAGCGCTTCGGCGAGGAAGCGGCCTTCGTCTCCGCGGGCGGCTACCACCACCACATCGGCCTCAACACCTGGCACTCGAAGGGCGGCTCGCCACCGCCTCCCGGCACGACCGGCCTCTTTCACTTCGCGATCCGCTACCCGACCCGCGCCGCCCTCGCCGACGCGCTGCGGCGCCTGATTCGCGCCGAAGTCTCGCTCGGCGGCGCCTCCGACCACGGCGTCAGCGAGGCCCTCTACCTAAACGATCCCGACGGCAACGGAATCGAGCTCTACCGGGACCGGCCGAAAGAGCAGTGGCCGGCGCCGCAGCCGGGTCAGAAGGTCGAAATGTCCACGCGGCCCCTCGACCTCGAGGACCTGCTCGCCGAGCCCGAGCTCTAGGGCCGAGACGGCTAGAGAACCTGGATGGACGGTCGCCTGGCCCGGACGCCCGTGCCATAGCGGCAGAGGGAGGGACCACCGAGGCTACGGGCGCTGTGAGAAACGAAACGAGGACTGCGAACTTGAGTCATTGTTGAGCCTCTAGTTGTCTCGTTAAGCCAGACGACCGTCCTCCAAGCAGCCACAACTCTACCAAATAGTGAGTAGGACCTCCAAAGCGGCCGGCATAAGGCTAGAATCCGCCCTCGTGCGGCTGTAGCTCAGCTGGCTAGAGCGTCTGCTTGCCATGCAGAAGGTCGTGGGTTCGAATCCCATCAGCCGCTTTTTCGTGAATCCCAGCACCTGGGCGGGTTGGGCCCGGCGTTGGTCGCCGAAACAAGGTCGAACCATCCCCGCATATCGCCGTTATTCCAGGCACTAATGCGCATTAGTGCCTGGAATAGCCCAGGTGTGCGGCGATGAGTGTTGATTGCGATGAATCGACGTTTTCAGATTGTCGGTCGCCATCAATTCGCACAAGCCCGACACCGCCTTTAGTTTCGGCGAGCAGCTTCTACTTGGGCCAGCTGGCGAGGATGAGCTCCGCATCGAGGAACCGATCGGCGGCATCGACAGCATCCGTAAGCCAGCCAGTCGGCGGCAGGCGTTGAGCCAATGCCTCCCCGGCCGCCACGCGAGCCGCTGGGTCCTCAAGCGACCAAGCCGTTGAGAATTCGACTAGGAGTTGATCAATCCACTTATGGAGAGCCTGAACGGCATCCGTGCGAAGCACAACGATCTCGCCTAGCCCCGGCGCAGCGTCCGCCGAGAGGCGCTCGAGGTGCGTGACGATAAGACCGCGGATTACGAAGCCTGATCGCTCCAGCTCGGCTACGGCTCTGGCTCGTTGGCTGTGAGCTTGGCCGACCCCGCGTGCGGTGATCGCTTTTCCACCTTTGTGCTCGATCTTGGCCTCGAAGGTGAATGCCTCTCGCCGGTTTCCGAAGATGCCGTGCCAGCGACAGTCGGTCGCTCCCCCGTACTTCGGGAAGACGGCGGAGTAGCCGAGGAGTTCTCCCAGTCGGCCGAGCCCCCTGGCAAAGTCATCGTGGGACCCGGAGTCCAGGTCATCGGCCAACCTCGCGCGCCATCGGTCCAGCTTTGGGCCCGGAGGGGCTGCCTCAAGCTGCTCGTCGAATGCCCTGGCGGCGGTGCTACGGAACTCATGATCTCCGACGGTCACGCTCGTTGAGGTCTGCAGGTCTCGGTGCAGCGAGGAGCGCAGGCGGTTGAACCAAGAGCTGGAGCCGCCGCCTCGGTTGATGGCCCGCTCAAGCGCCGCTGTGGACCGCCGTGCTGCCGCCGGGTCACCTCGCTGTCCCTCGAGGTGGCTTGCCTTCGCCTGGCTGTACTGGACAAAGGCGCCGAGCTCGCGGAGATTCCCCTCGTCGAGCCGCTTTTGGCGACGATCGAAGCACAACTCCGCCTCGAGATAGTCCTGGCGTCCGGCCATTGCGAGCCACCCTTTGACTTCGTCGTCGGCATCATCTCCCTCAGATGTCTGCGTTTCCGGCACCGTATCGCCAAGTTGGCCGAGTAGCGCGTCGTACTCATCGAAGTCCGTATCGAGGAATTGCTCGACCTTGGACGCCAGGTCGGCAGTGTCGAGTCCATCGAGCTCCTCTGCGAGATCGAGCTCCGCCTGGAATCCTCGCGGCAGACCGCGTCGGTTTGACTCCTGACTGAGGTGGCCTGCTAGGCGACGGTCTGAGAGTACGTACAGCGCGTAATCCTCATCGTGCCGGTTGCAACGGCCCAGCGCCTGCGTGATTCGCTGATTGGTGCGGCCGATCAAGAACGACGCATCGCGAAGGTATTCGGCCACGAATTGCTCTTGGTCATTGATCGCGCGTGGTAGGGCGGCGAGCACGACCAGTCGGCAATCGTCGCCGGCAAAGTCCATGCCGTCGAACCGTCCGGCGGTAAAGAGGTGGCCGGTGTCGGAGCGTTTGAAGTCGTCGATCTCGTCGCCCTGGTTGCCGATCCGCCAGACCGGGGAGCTGGGCAGTCCGTTTTCCTCCAGCCAAGGGACGATCGTTTGTTCCAGCTGGCTTGCCTGTGCGTGCGATGAGCACATCCAGACAGCCTTCGGGTGCTTGGCTAGAGCCGTCTGAATCACAGTTCCGATTCGCATCGGTATCGCGGAGTCGCTGAACTGATCCTGGTCGTTGTTAAGCACGATCATCCGGCGCCCTAGCGTGGCCACATCCTGGTCGGACGAGATCTTCACGATCGGACCACAGCCGAGCCGGCGCTGAAGATCGCCGGGTCACCAATCGTTGCCGAGAAGTAGATCCGCTGGGCTGGGTCGCTCCAACGCGGGATGGTCTGTGTCGGAAGACAATAGGGTCGGATGGAGATCGAGTCCCCGGAGGTGTAGACATTGCTCTCCGCCAGCCGCTCCTCGACCTCCTGTCACGGATAGCGAAGGTCCGGGTCGATCGCCAGCTCCGCAGAGCTGTTGATGATCTCTCGCATTCTTACTTCCACCCGTTGCTGGTCGAGGAATGACATCAACTCGACCCCCGAACGTGGATTGTCGCTTTCCGCTCGAGCATCGGCGAGGCTTGCGTAGTCGGGCAATCGCGCTGCCAACTCTCCGACCAGCTCTGAGAACAGCTCGGGATGGGTGTAGCGGTCGATCCGGACTGAGAACCCGCCCTCGAGTGCGCCCTCGGCCAGGTGTGCGTCGTCGACGATGAGTAGGTCCGCGCTGTCAACTACTGGATTGGTGTTGAACATCACCCAATAGTTCATTACGCCAATCGCGCTGCCCCGCCGATATTGACGCCTGAGGGTCAAGGGGATGTCCTGGCCTCGTCCCTCCATACGCGCCACGTTGACGCCGAGGTCGTTGCCCTCCTTCTCCATCTGCACGGCGAGCGCCTTATTACCGGTCAGCAAGGCAACCGTCCGACCCTCCTTCCGCCAAGCCTCGCCAATCAGTAGTGCAATGAGGCTCTTGCCGGCGCCCGTTGGAAGCTCGATCGCTATGTCGGGCGTATCAAGGTGTCTCTCTGCGTATCTCGTGAGGACCGTCGTCTGGGCGTCCCGCAGCCCTTTGAATTTTTCGGAGGAGAACGATGCGAGCAACGCGTCGAAATCCGGCTTCTTGATCGACATAGTGCAACTCCCGGCGATGGCAGGACGGACCTGGATCGACAAGCAGCGAAACCCTGCCTCGTCAGCCGAAAAAGATAGTCGACTGATCAGTCTCGCCCTATGACGCCGCCTCGAAGGTCACGAACATGAAGTTGCTCGATGTGACGGGGAGGCCGCCTATCAGGTCTCGTACGACTTTATAACATCCCGTCCGACACAATTGCTATCTTTTTGACATGGCTTTGCATAGCTCGCCCATCAAGAGCAACGATGTCCGCCTGCCTGAGCCTCAGCCGGGCGAGGCGCTTGTGGTCGAGCGCTACAGAGCGGAGCACGTCAAGGCAGTCATCCTGCACCCCGATGACTTCGCTGAGCTTCAGGGCGACTCCGAACTGCTTGATGACCTAGGTGCTGCTTCGGAGTTGAGCGACCTCGGGGTTCGCGCCCACCAGATTGCGGAGTCGCCCGAGGGTGAGTTGATCGATGACGAGGCGTCGGTCAGGCGCTTGCTCGGCCTTTGAGTCTCGCGGCCGGCGAGGTCTACTGGGCGATCGTTCCCTACACGCCCGCAACGCCCTTCAAGATTCATGTCGCCGACGGGGCGCCGGTGGAGGTGCCTAGCGCCTCTCAGATTGTCGACGGCCTTCGCAAAGGCGGTGATGCGGAGTTCGAGTTCGTCGTGCCCGCCAAGGCCAGGCCCGTTCTGCTCCTCTCCGGCTACAGCGACCCTCGTACCGGCGACCTTTTCGCCCTTCGGCTGCTCCGACTCGAGAAGTTCTCCGATCAAGAGCGGCAACGCATCGAAGAGCAGCGCGAGCCGTCGCTCTTTCATTTGCCCCCCAAGCGTTTCCCCGATCTGCGAGAGACATCGGCGGCGATGGTGACGGCGCCGATCCGGCTGCACGAGACGGCGCTCGACACGCGCAAGTCGCTCGGGCGGCTCGATCACAACGAAATGCGGGTCTTGGTTGAGCGCTTCGTCTCCTACTGGCAGTTCGACCTTCGCCAGCTCTTGGTCGCTCAGATCCGGGAGCTGCAGCACAGGCGTCGGACTCGCTGATCGCGAATCAAACCGGTCCTCTCAATTGTGGGCACTCATGGCGTGGAGTGCCCGAAACACTGCATATCGACGCCTATCCACGCATATCTACGCTAGATACGCCCGGCATCGTCAACTAGGAAAGCCCTGCAAATCAGCTAGATTGAGAGCGGCCGGATGCCGTTGACCTATCTAATTGCCATGCAGAAGGTCGAGGGTTCGAATCCCATCAGCCGCTTTTCGTCGTTTAGGCGCCGCGAACGGGAAATCAAACCATCTCCTCATATCGCCTCCGCTTTGGGCACAGTGCCCAAAATGACGCCGATGCGCAGGGATTGGCGGCGATTCCGGCTCGCTCTCAAGCGCCAGCGGAGCTACGGTCGGCATCGACATAAAGTGCCCCGGCGGCCCGGGACGCCCCGTCGTCTATCCACTCCACGGTTTCGAGGCCGTCAGTTCGCCGATTCGATCGATGGTCCTCCACCTGGAAGACTCTCGTGATGCCTGGATTGGGATTGCCATCCTGGCCCAAGAGATGGACCCTTTCGGGTGAGCGATTGAAGGAGACGATTGATGAGCAGCGACCGCTATGCACAGCTGCGCGACCAATACTCGTGGCAAGTCCCCGCCCGCTACAACATCGCCGCCGACGTCTGCGACGCTCGCGACCCCGACGCGCTCGCGATGCTCCACGAGCATCACGAAGGCGCCACGCGGGAGGTCCACTGGGGCGAGATGCAGGCGCTCTCGAACCAGGCCGCCAACCTGCTCGCCGGCCTCGGGGTGGAGAGGGGGGACCGGGTCGCCCTGGTCCTGCCGCCCACCCCGGAGACCGCCGCACTGTTCTTCGCGACCTGGAAGCTCGGTGCGGTCCTGCTCTCGATGTCGGTCCTCTACGGGGACGAGGGAATCGCGCACCGGGTCACCGACTCCGAACCGAAGGTGTTGGTCACCGATGCCGCGAACGCCTCGCGCTTCGAGGGCCTCGACGGCCCGCGCCTCGTTGTCCTCGGGCCAAGCCTCCTCGCGCCTGAGTCCGACGCCTTCGAGACAGTCGACACCTCCGCCGAGGACCCCGCCCAGCTCTACTACACCTCCGGCACCACGGGCCTCGCCAAGGGCATCGTTCACGCTCACCGCTACCTGCTCGCCCACAACGAGTTCGAGCTCTGCCACGAGGTGCGCGAGGGCGAGCGCTTCCACGGCATGGGGGAGTGGGCCTGGGCCGCCGGCATCTGCCCGCTGCTCGGACCCTGGCGGCTCGGCGCCGTCCAGCTCGTCTACCAGCGCGCCGGCGGCTTCGATCCCCACAAGCAGTTGGATTTCCTCTCCCGCTACGAAGCCTCGAACGTCTTCGCCACCCCGACGGCGATCCGCTCGATGATGGCGATAGGGGACGCCAGCGAGCGCTACCCCCAACGCTTCCGTGTCGTCTGCTCGGCTGGCGAGCCGCTGAACCCCGAGGCGATCCGCTGGTTCCGCGACCAATACGGGGTCACCGTCCTCGACTACTACGGGCTCACCGAGTCCTACCCGCTTTGCGGCAACCTCCCCTGGATGGAGGTCCGAGAGGGCTCGATGGGCAAGCCGATGCCCGGCTGGGACGTAGCGATCCTCGACCCCGACGAGAGACCCGTCCCCCAGGGCGAGCGCGGTGAGATCTGCCTCCGCGCTCGCTCCAATCCCCACTACCCGCTCGGCTACTGGCGCCAGCCGGAGGCCTCCGAAGAGACCTTCGGCGGCGAGTGGTTTCACTCCAAGGATGCCGCTCGCGAAGACGAGGACGGCTACGTCTGGTACGAGGGCCGCGCCGACGATGTGATCATCGCCGCCGGCTACCGAATCGGCCCCTTCGAGGTCGAGTCGGTCTGCCTCGAGCACCCTGCGGTCGCCGAGGCAGCCGCGGTCGCCTCGCCGGACGAGCGGCGCGGCTCGGTGGTCAAGGCCTTCGTCGTCCTCGCCGAGGGAGACGAGCCATCCGACGAGCTCGCCGAGGAGATCAAGGCCTTCGTGCGCGATCGCCTCTCCGCCTACGCCTACCCGCGGCGGATCGAGTTCGTCGACGGGCTGCCGAAGACCCTGACGGGGAAGATCCGGAGGATCGAGCTGCGCCAGCGCGAGGCGCAGCGAACCTACTAACCGGGGTTCTTCCACGTAACCGGGGTTCTTCCACGCCGCGCTCTACGAGCCAGGCCTAGGACTCGACGGCCTGGGGCGGACCGAATATGGTCGGTAGCCCACGATCGAGGAGGCTGCTTGTCATGTATGTACGTGCCGTCAGGTTCACCGACGTATCTGCCGAGCGGATGCAGGAGCTCCTTGCTCGCATCGAGGAGTCCGACGGGCCACCGCCCGGCGTGCCCGCCACGGCTCTCAAGATCTTGTTCGATGAGGCACAGGGAACGGCGGTGGTCCTTCAGCAGTTCGAGAGCGCGGAGGACATGGAGGCTGGAGACAAAGTGTTCAGCGCGATGGATTCGTCGGATACGCCGGGCACTCGTGCATCGGTGGACATGTGCGAGGTGAGGCTGAAGCGAACGCTCACCTGAGGCCTTTCGGGTTTCGCGATTGATGCGGGTTAAGGCAGGCATGGCTACCAAAGTGGGTTATCTGCCCGGCGCGCTCCTCACCCCGCCCGCCGGTAGCGGATGTGCGTGGCGAGCGGAGAGTGGAGCACCTCGACCGGCTCGAACCCGAAGGACTCGACTCCGTCGAACAGCCGCTCGCCGGACCCGAGCAGGACGGGAGCCACGTCGAGCGTGAGCTCGTCGATCACTCCGGCGGCGAGCGCCTGACGGACGGTCGAGGCGCCGCCCGCGATGTCGATGCCGTCCTCGCCGGCCGTCTCACGCGCCTGCGTGTAGGCGGCCTCGAAGCCCTGGGTGACGAAGTGGAAGCTCGTGCCGCCCTCCATCTCGACTGGCTCGCGGGCGTGATGGGTGAGCACGAAGACCGGCGCGTGGTAGGGCGGCTCGGAGCCCCACCATCCATCCCAGTCCTCATCCCACTCGCCGCGGATCGGCCCGAACATGTTGCGGCCCATGACGTAGGCCCCGCGCGGTCGCATGAGCCAGCCCTTTGCCCTCGCGTCGGCGTCGTTCGCGCGCTCGTCGCCGAGGTGCCAGCCATGGACCTCCCTGCCGCGCTTCCCCAGCGGATTCTCCCGGCTCTGGTCCGGTCCGGCGACGAAGCCGTCGAGCGAGATCGACATGTGGCAGGTGGTGTCTGGCATCGGCGTCCTCCAAACGATTGCGATTTGCAAGCGTCGGCACCGTACCGCGCGGCCCGCGGCCGAACACAAGACGAACCTGAGAGCTCACGTCCACCAGAGCCTGCTGCATCCCGCCGTCGATGAGAATCCACGGCGAATTCGGCCGATCCGCCTCGCTTTCGGCCAGCGGCGGCGGCGCAACATATTCGCCCTAGAGCCAAGCTTGTCCTGGGTCGAGCCACTTCCGCTCCCTATCGTGGTCGTGCGGATGAGAAGCAAGGGCATGGAGCACAGAGGCGGGCCGATCGGCCACGCGGGCAGAGGCCGGCCGACTCTGGCGACGCTCTCTCTCCTGATCGCGTTCGCCCTCGGTGCGACGGGGAGCGCTGCCGCCGGACCCCGCCTGCTGCAGCCCGACCGCCAATTCGGACAGAAGGGAGTCGTCTCGGCAGACCCTGGACCTGCCTTCACGAGGGGCCTCTACTTCTCGGCCGTCACCGTCGAGCCCGACGGCTCCCTCGTCGCCCTGCGCGGGGGAGGCGGCTGTTGTCGGGGGGAACGCGGTCCGCGCCCGTTCCACCTCACCCCGAGGGGCAGGGTGGACGCAAGGGTCCCGTTTCCCCTGGCCCGCTCGTCCACCGTCGTCCGGGATTCCCAGGGGCGCTGGGTACGGCCGATCGATCGCTCTCAGCTGCAGCGACTGGAAGCGGACGGGCATCCGGATCCTAGCTTCGATCACGTAGACGATGGGTCCGGACACTGGGGCAGCGAGCGGGCAGGATTCAGCTTCAACAGGGTCCTGCCCCTGCCCTCCGGTGAGGTTCTGGTCGCGGGCAGCGGACGGATCGCTCGATTCCGCCCGGACGGCAAGCTCGACCGCGACTTCGGAGTCGAAGGGGAGGCCATCCTCAGCGGGGTGACCGGAGGGTGGTCCGGGAGGGTCGCCGGCCTGCTGGCCGTCGGCGACCGCACGATCGTGCTGGCGAACGGTCCCGACACCGACGGCCGTCCCGGAGGACCTTCTCGGGTACTCGCGCTCGATCGCCTCGGACGCCTCGACCCCGCATTTGCGCCGGCGACGCTCCCCGGTCCGATCTTCGCCTTCGCCGAACGTGACGACGGTGGGGTGGGCATCGTCTGGCGGCTCCCGACGGAGCGCTCGGGAGGGGCCCCGACCCATACCTACGTCACCGTGCTCGAGCCCGATGGGACGCCTGACCCCTGGTTCGGCGCAGGCGACGGGACGACCGTCCTCCATGCCGGAAGAGTCGCCGAACCGCACACGATGCTCTTCTTGCACGACGGCTCGATCGCGGTCGGGGGCGAGGATTTCGGCGCCGACCGTCGCTGCTGGATCGTCCCGGCCGACCTCTGTGTCGGAGTGCCGGTTGTGGTCCGCCTGGCCCAGGATGGAACGCCCGTCCGCGGCTTCGGGGCGAAGGGCGTGAGAAGGCTTGGCGAGCTCCCTGGCTGGCGCCAATGGCAGCTGCCGGGCGGGGTGCTGTCTCTGGCGGAGGATTCCTCGGGCGATCTCATCGCCGCCGGCGGCTCTGGCGCGGCCGCCTTCCTCACCCGACTTGACGCCACCGGTACGCCCGTCCCCGGGTTCGGTGTCCGCGGCATCGTCGCCGAACGCGAGCCGCGGCGTCCTGAAACGACGCCGTACTCGGTGTCGGTCGACTCCCGCGGGCGGATCCTCGTCGGCGGAGAAAGCGACGCTCGCTCGGTCGGAGAGGGTCCCGTGGTCTTTCGCTTTCGTCCTGACGGCAAGCTCGACCGCAGCTTCGGGCACGGCGGCTTCGCCCGATTCGGCGGCTTCATTCAGGACATCGGATTCGTACCGGACCCGAACGGGGGGACCTACGTGATCGGCGCGACTTTTGAACAGGAAGAGTGGGTCACGCACCTTGGTTCCGACGGGACGCCGGATCGCCGGTTCGGCACGCAGGGGTTCGTCCGGTTGCCGCTCTCATCGGAATTCAGCCCTGAAGCCGGAATAAACCATCCCCTCGTCGGCCTCCCCGGCGGCGGGCTGGTCGTCGGCGGCCGACAGCGGGAACGGCGGGGTGCCAGGAGCCTCTTCGAGTTGTGGCGGATCTCGTCGCAAGGACATTTGGTCCGCGCTTTCGGGCACGACGGTGTCCTGGTCCTGGGCAACCCCCAACTCCGGCGTTTTGTGATGACCGACCTGGCCTCCACCGTTGATGGCGGGATTCTGGTCTCCGGGTCGATACCCAAGCCCGAGGGCAGGTCCGAACCGGATGATGAATTCTCCGCAGGGGGCGAGCTTGCGGTCGTAAAGCTGCTGCCGCGGGGCGGGTTGGATCATCGTTTCGGCCACGAAGGCATCGCGACGCCGCGGATCCCCGGCGAAAGCTCGGCCCGGGTGGTTTTGGGCAATCCGGACGGGTCTGTGCTCGTCGCGGCCCAGCAGGTGCGGAGTAACCGCCATGACTCCGCGTACGCCGTGCGGCGCCCCCTGCTTCTCCGCCTGGGAAGGGACGGCAGCATCCTCCAGCGATTTCATGCGGCCCCGACCACTGGTCCAGCGCCGGGGTATGAAGCCGCACTTCACGCCCATCGGATGTCTGACCTCATCGTCTCGGGCGGGCATGTCTTCGTCGTCTCAGGCGAAGACACGACGCTTCTCACCTATTCACTTCAGGGCCGGTGCGAGGGCTACCTGCCGGTCTCGCCCCCCGGGACCGAGAGCATCGTGGGCGCCACGGGCCTTGGTCGCAGGCTGATAACCGCCGCGGTGAGAAAGCGGGACCTGATCGATGCGTCTGGCTTCGCCCTCCGCGCTTTCCGCATGCGTTAGGCATCCGACGCACAAGCCGTGGCCGCTGGTGGCGTTGGCCGACGCCAAGGAGCTCAGCTCGAGACACTGCTGTTGTCAATCAGACCAGGGAGCTACAGCACCGACGGCGCGCCCACTAATCACCGCACGACATTCAGCAGGGGTTGTCCCCTGAGGTGCCGTCGGATCTGATCCCCAACAAGCTCGTAGACCCGCTGGTCCGCGACCGGGCTGTCGCCGGCGATGTGCGGGGTGACGAGCACGTTCGGCAGTCGCCACAACGGACTGTCCGGCGGTAGGGGCTCGGGATCGGTGACGTCAAGCGCGGCTTCCAGCCGCCCCGACTCCAGCTCGGCGCAGAGGGCATCCGTATCGACCACGGTGCCGCGGCCCGCGTTGACGAGGAGCGCTCCGGTCTTGAGCCTGGCGAGCCGCTGCTTCTCAATCAGCCCCACCGTCTCCGGGGTCGCGGGAAGCAGGACAATCACGATGTCGGCATGGGGCAGGTGCTCGTCGATCGCATCCACCCCGGGGGTATTTCCACGCTGGCGACTCACCACGCCCGTGACCTCGACGCCGAATGGACGCAGCCGGTCCCCCACGGCTCTGCCAATCGAGCCGTAGCCGACGATCAGAACCTTCGACCCCGCCAGCTCGCGCGGCATCCGGGGTCTCCACTGCGCCTGCTCCTGCTGCCGCCGAAACCGGGCGAGGCCCTTGTAGCTGTCGAGAATCGTGCCGACCACCCACTCGGCCACCGGCGCATCCCGAGTCCCGCGCGCGCTGCAGAGCACCACGTCCTCCGGAACCGAGGGCGCGATCCAGTCGACTCCTGCCGAATTCACCTGGACGACCCGGAGGGCGCTGAGTCGAGGGAGTGCCTCGATCACCCTGCGTGACCCATACGGCGGAACCAGGAACTCGACCGTCTCGATCTCTTGCGGCAGCGCACCGTCGCGGGGAATGAGATTGATCTCGACGTCGGGCAGCTCCCCGAGGCTGGCTCGGGCAGGGTTGTCGGGCAGCCAGACCTTCACGGGAGTGAGGGGGACCCTACGGGCGCTACTCGGACGCCGCGAGGTGGCCGGGACCCGAGCGCCTGAGGGTGGGTCTCACCGCCACAGCTCGCGGCGCAGGATCGCATTACCCCGCTCGAGTTGCTCGATGGTGGCGCTGGTGACCGAGCGCGTCCGGGTGTCGCGATTGATGCGGGCCTGGACCTCGCGGTGCGACTTGCCGGTGCGACGAGCGACGTTGGCCACCAGGCGGCTGCGCTCGCCGCGCAGCCGCTCTCGGGTCGCATAGGCCGACTCCCGCTCGGGTTCGCGGTCCTCCGCCGCGGCTTTGGGCCTGGCGGCAGCGGCCGCCTTCTTCGTCCCCGTCGCGGGGTCGTCGGTCGGGAAGAGCTGAAGCGCGGTCTCGCTCATGATCGCCTCGTCCAGCTCGGCGTCGCCCGAGCTCAGGGCGGCAAAGCCGCCGCCCGGCTCAGGCCGCTCCGGATCGAAGTCGTCCATCTCGCCCTCTTCCTCCTCGGCGTCCGGCGAGAGGTCGAGCGCGTGACGGCGCTCCAGCTCGATCTCGTGGGCGAGTGCCTTCAGCCGC
>Ga0157374_10002164_pt1 | contig 16563 bp, 12 predicted proteins | sample M25metaG_FD_115308 | JGI IMG/M metagenome (GOLD analysis project Ga0157374, IMG submission 115308) | Miscanthus rhizosphere microbial communities from Kellogg Biological Station, Michigan, USA - M2-5 metaG | ecosystem: Host-associated > Plants > Roots > Rhizosphere > Soil | place: USA: Michigan...
AATAATAAGGCTATACAAGGACAAAATCAGCTTAAATAACTCAAAAAAGAGCCTCAAGTGTTCATGAGGCTCTTTTTGTTGGTGATTCAGCTTCAAAAGCTCGATTATTCAGAAGTCCCTTTACGCTTACCCGACTTATGGAGTGGCCTATATCATTAAGTTTAAGTTCCTCAAGCAAGCGTGGGAAATAAACAAAGCGTATTGGATTAAGGCTTACGGGAAGCAGACAAAAACCTACGGCCATGGCGGAGCATACACAACGCTAGGTTGTGCCGTTCCCTTGAGCGTATTGCAAGAGGCCATCGACAAGGTTGCCAGAATTCCCGGTATGTTCATGAAGCGGATTGAATTTGAACCTGTCAAAGCCTAAGCATAGCTTGAAAACCTTTTGTAAGACATCTGGGAGGCTTGCAAGCAAGAGTTTGTGTTTTTGCTTAGTTAGGACAATGCTTGATAAGTTTCTTCTTGGTCTTGCTATTGGGGTCTGTTTTTCTTCTTGGAGCGAGTGGATTCGAAGGGGTGAGACAAAGCCTTAATTTGTTTTCGCTAGCCAAGACGATATTTAATCAACCTCGACAAGCGTTAATATTTTTCGACTAAAGCAGTCAGGCAAGGCCGCCTTCGAAATCGGCTATGTTTAATAATCAAGCTTGTGCGGTGCCAGTCGTGGAGGTTCTGAAAGCGATTGATGAATATACGCGATTGCCGGGGATGTTTATGAGGCAGATTGAGTTTAGGACTCTAGATGATAAAAAGCCCTCCTGACAAATTATCAAGAGGGCTTAGTCTCATTGTCTTTAGGCTTTTTTTGCGGCTGCCGCTTTGGGGGCATCAACCATCTGCCCATCGCCTGCCTGAATATTGGGAAGCATTTTGGGCAGATACGGCAGAGCCAAAGGGTCGCGCTCTTTGAAATAGTCAAATGCCCTGTCTTGAAGCCATTCCGTCTCAATGTATTCGATGAACGCTGGCAAAACTTCCGTTTTATACTGCCGGGCGTCAATCTCAATCCCTTCAGGCAATTTATGTTTGTAATACGTAAACTGGTCCTTCAGATGTGGATGGTGAATTTCGAGCCATTTCGGGAATAGTTTGCCAACGCTAACATCGGGCCTCAGTTCTTTTCCGTTCACGCCCCTATCTGGCAAGGTGTACCCAATCTGCTCCAATCGTCCGTAAACTCGGATAAAAAGTTCGCTGATAACTGAAAAGTGGCCGACGGATACCCGGTCCCAGTTGTCATTGAAACGACGGACAAACTTAGGAACTGCTCGCATTCCAGGTAAAATGTAACCGCCGGATTTCCGAATCGATGGAAGCACATCGTGAGTTACCCATCGTTTAAAGGCTTTTGCTTCAGGTTTTCGGCTACGGAGAATCAGAGAGTATAATCCCGGCTCATTGATGACTAAAAAGCTTTGAGCCCCTGAGCCCGCCTGACCATCATTATTAGATATGGTCGTCTTTTCATCATCATCTAAACTTTGGACTGCCTGGCTAACATTAAGCAAATCAAGGACTCTGCAAACATCAACCGCATAAAACCAAATCTGTCCATCAACTTCCGTTGTTCTAACCTGCTGCCCGCCTTCGTATTCGAAGACCTGCAACGTTAATTGCATAGCCATAAATGTATCTCCACGAAATTTAACAAAATTAGTAACTTACCGGACTACTCAGAAAGGGTTGGTAAAAACACTCGTATATTAATTAATATAATACCATTAATGTTGAGTTTGTGCAAACGCCTCAGTTTATTATGCCCAAAGGTGGGATGGAGGTACCTTTCAACCCTAATAAGATGGGACTGACCAACCAATCGCCGAGTCAGCCCCTTCGAGTCTCTATTCTTGCTGTGTTTTATCAACGTTCAGACAGTCCTCTAGCTTATCCATAGCGGCCTGTATATGTTTCCCGTCTCGATGGCTATACCGTTCGACCATCCGAAGGGTTTTGTGTCCTGATATCGTCATGACAGTTGGCAAATCTACCCCGGATTGCACAAGCAAACTGATAGCGGTATGTCTGAGCGTATGACGCAAAACTAACTTCGGGTCTAACCCGGCATTAATCACCGCTGTCTTGAACGACTTGGTAACACTGGTACGATGTCCTCTCTTTTCGTTCTTCCTGGTTGCCGGGAATAACCAGACTTGTTTCTTCGTGCAATACTTTTTCAAATAATCTGCAAGGTAATCAGATAACTCCTTACTAATGGGTTGATTCCTTGCTCCCGCCTTGGCCTTCGGAATGAAGATTCTCAGATGGTTCAAATCGATATTCTCCAAACGAATCGACATAATTTCCCCGGAACGCATAGCCGTCCCCAAGCCAATCAGGATAAACAGATGTAACTCCCTATCTATCTGTTTGGCGGATTGTAGGAGCCGTTTGCATTGTTCAGGGGTTAGATAGGTTATCCGCTTTGCTTCTTCTGGCAGTTTCTTAATCCTGAATGGTTTCTCGTAAATCCACTTCCAGGTTACGGCACAGGTATACAGGTGGGACATCGTAGCAAGCTCCCGGTTAATGCTTCCTGGCGCTGCTCCCTCGTTCTTCCGTTGTGCCTGATACTTTTCGATTGCGAAGGTGTCAATCTGCGATATCGGTATATTTCCGAATACTGGAACAAAATGTAAGCGGAAATGTTCATCCTTGGCTACGAGGTCCCTGCCGCCAATTTCCTTCAGGGTATCCAGATACTTTTGAGCGGCCTCCTTAAACCGCATTTCCAACTTGCGACCCTTGGGTAAGCGAAGCCTTCCTTCCCTTGCTTCAGTCCTTATGCGCAATACAAAAGCTTCGGCATACTCACGGGTAACACCCTCAGATTCCTTACCGATGACTCGGTTTATCCGTTGACCATCCGCACGAAATTGAACACCGAACCGACCGTCCCCGTCTTTGAGTTTCTCGTAATAGATGCCGTGTTCAGCAATGCGTTCCCCAGGTGCAAGGGTTCGAAGGGTGGCTCGATTAAGCCGTTGAAAGTTCATCTTCTGTTGTCCTCCACGGCTCTAATATGAGATTTAACTCGGGCTTGGGCAGTCGTCTTACACAATCCGTTCTGTTCCAGCCAAGCATCTAGCTCAGCCTTCGGATAAAAGACCTTTCTGCGTGGTTTGATGAACTTCGGACCTTCACCCGTAACCCTCCAGTTATTAAGGGTACCTACGGCATGTCCAATGTATTCCGCTGCTTCTTTGGTATCAAATAGGTCTGTCTGTGGGTTCATCGTTAGTCCCATCCTTTCATAGCGTCGATAACTTCTTGTTCTGTGGTTCTGCAATAACTCATCGTGGTCTTGATATCGGAGTGTCCACAAGCCATCTGCAACATCTGGAGAGGACGCCCCTTGTTCGCGTTAATGGTTACGAAGGCGCGGCGGAGGGCGTGGGGTGACACCTTGACGTCAGCAAGCTTGCCTAACCGTTCAATACGCTGATAAAGACCATTACGGCACATCTGCCAACCGTCTTTGTCTTTCAGCAGGTATGGACACCTCTTGGATGAGCCTAGCTTTGACTCCCGATACTCTATGATTGCCTGTACACAGTTCTCCGTTAAACCAACCATTCGAGTTTTTCCACCCTTCCCAATTCTCACGACAAGATACCGCTTGGCTAAGTCGATATCATCCAGCTTTAATTCACAGGCTTCAGTGGCTCGTAGACCCGTTGAGCTGAGGAGAATGATAATTAGCTTATCCAAAGGGGTGTCGCATACGCCCAACAGCTTGTCGATGCCCTCTGTATCAACAACTGTTCGTTGGGGTGGGAGATGTCGCTTAGGTTTAAGTTCTCTCAAATTTCCGAGAAATTCCTCGTCAATAGCTCCCTGCTTGAAAAGGTACTTCCCAAAACAGAGGATAGCCTTATACAGATGCTCTCTCGAACTAAAACGCTCTACAGGAATAGAAACAAATTCCTTCGTGAAGTTGGTAAGGGTCAGTGTTCCATATTTGGCTATGAAGGGTTTAACGTAGACTTCTGCATAATCATCGATTACGGATTTACTGAAGGGCTTACCTGTTATCAATCCTTGGGCCATGGCTTTTACCCACGGATTAACCAGCTCCGCATGAGGGATTTCTTTCTTTTGTTGCTGCTTAAGCCCCTTTGGAACTAGTAAACTCTCTTCCCTTGCCTTGAATAATAAGAGTTCTACTGCCTCACGGCTAATTTCCCAACGTATCTTTCTACCGTAGGGTTTAGAGGTTGCGATTAAGGCCCCACTTTCACACCACGTTCTGACTGTCCGTTCAGTCACACCAAGCATTTTAGCCGCTTTTGCCGGACTCAGGTAATTTCCGACTTTACTTCCGACTTTGACTTTTGGAGCTGAATTTTCTTGAGATTTCTCAGATACAAAAACACCTTCTGAAATTTCTTCAGAAGGCTCAAAGGCTGTTATAGCTTGTATTTTAAGGAGTCTTTTTGGAGCGGGAGACGGGGCTCGAACCCGCAACATCTTGCTTGGAAGGCAAGTACTCTACCAATTGAGTTACTCCCGCATCGGGTGGCTCTCTTTCTCCGAGTTTAAGCGCGCTCTGAGAAATGGGCGACCGTAGAGGACAAGATTATAACCGTTGCCACTGAAAGTCAAGAACAGATGCGCACATACCTTTTGGCTGATGCGGGCGAAAATTGCATGCATACCAGGTAATTCAGTCAGTCGACATCATCCTGTCCGGCCAGGCAAAGCGCCAATAAAGCAGTCATGATCTCTTTTTCAATCCTATCCCATGGTGGCCGGGATACTTACTAAGCCTCCTCATCCGGATTTATGGGCTTCAGGGCGTTCACGGCGGGACCATTGATCACTTGTCCAAAGGCATCATACCGGGCGCCATGACAGGGACAATCCCAGCTTTTCTCCGCGGAATTCCAACCCACGATACAGGCCATATGGGTGCATACCGGCGATAGGAAATGGAATACCCCTTCCATCCCGTGGTAGACCGCCACCTTTTTCCCATGCAGTTTGCAAATGGCACCTTCTCCCACCGGGATTTGCTCAGGCTCCAGCACGTCCGCTTTTCGTAAACGATCCCCGACAAAGTGCGCCATCGTTCCCACGTTTTCAGCCAGGAAGCCGCCCACGGAGGCCAAGGGCTTGGCGCGATTAGGCGTTAAAATGTCCGCCAGGTAATGGGAGCGCCCAACCAGCTCATCATGCAGAATTTGCGCAGCCAGGGTGCCAAAGGTCAACCCTTCTCCCGAATAACCCGTCGCGATATAAACACCGGATAACTTGCCAATGTAGGGTAGGCCATCCGCCGGGTTAAACATTTGCGCCGACCAGCGGTAATCCCAGGAACTCACGGTGAAACGCTCCGCCGCGTAATTTTCCAACTGTTGAAAACAGCGCTCCGTATCCCGTTTTTCGCCGGTCCGATGATCCGCTCCTCCCAGAATTAACAGGGGTCCTTTTTCATCGGTCACGGAACGAATGTAATGGTAGGGCTCCTGCGTGTCCCAGAACAAGGCATCCCCAATCATATCATCGGTCCGGAAACCGATAATGTAAGAGCGGTAGGCTTCCAAACGGGTCTGTATGGCGGGCCTGAAACCGATGGGAGTATGGGTGGCCAACACCACATTCTGAGCCAGAACGGACCCAAAGTCGGTTTTTACGGGGATGCCGCCCTCATGGCTTTCATGATCGATTGTAACCACACGCGTCTGGGTATGAATTCGACCGCCATTCCGTATGAACTCCCGAGCCAGTCCCCGCACATACTTTAAAGGATGAAAATCGGCCTGGTCGGCAACATGAACCGCTTCTTCCACCGGGAAGGGCAGCGGCACATTAAAGGTTCGGTTGACCGACAGCCCGGCAATGGAAGCGCTTTCGTACTCCTCCTGCAACAGGTTGAGTTCCGAGGGGTGTTCGGTGTACAGATAGCCCGGCAACCGCTTGAATTGGCAATCGATCCGATAGTCAGTCACCATCTGCTCAATGTGATCGATGGCCTGCGTCAAGCCCAGCGCCACCGCCCGAGTTGCGTCCTCCCCAAAAGCAGCAAGGATATTTTTATACTTCATATCCAGCAACAGGTTGGTGAGGTGTCCCGAATTCAAACCGGAAACCCCGTAACCAACCGGGTGAGCGTCCAGAACCGCCACATCCACGCCGGAACGTTGCAGCAGCAATGCTAAAGTCATGCCGGTAATACCGGCACCCACGATTGCGACCTCCGCCGTAGTATTTCCAGAGAGTGTAGATAAGCCAAGAGCACCCTCAGCCTCCTGCCCTTCCAGCATCCAGGCTTCCGCTTTATCCGTATGCATCCACACTGATTCGGTCGCGCTTTCCAGGGCAAGCTCGTGCTGAGGAAACAGGTTATCCCCTAACTCGGCCATTGGTGACTCCTCCTCAATTTCATGTACCCTTTTTACCCGCAAATTGGGGCCAACAACTCACCTTGCCCCTCATTCTGACGACCTATGCTGAAATATGCAATTCGCCAATCGGCTTGAAACACCCGTATAGTATCGGGCATCTGCCAGGTTAGTCCGCCAATTCCAACACTTTTATGCCCTGCCGCTTTTCAGTGGACAATCGGCTGATACAGGCCAGTCAATGGTTTTTCCCAGCAGTTGAATTACGCGTGAGGCTGTTTTATGATGCTACCTTACGATAGAGATACCATCTTGTTGTCTGGGGAGAAAACGAGTATGCGCTATCAGAATAAGACTTTCAAAACAGCGAGCCAATGGACACTCGTGATCCTGTGCGCCTTGCAGTTGCTCCACCTGAAGGGATGGACGGGAACAACCGCCCCCGATACATCGGCTACGCCTTCAGAAACGACAACGGCCAGTGATGAAGGACAGGCGCAAGTCCATCGGGATCAGCGCGTTTCCGTGCCCCAAAGCGATTTAGAAGACGCCATCGCCAACGTTCGGCAAAAAGGCTTGATGAATGCCTACCCGGATGGCCAGTTTCATCAGGAGAAAAGCTTAACCCGTGCCGAATTGGCCACCATTCTGGTTAAAGCATTCAAACTGAACTCCCGAAAAACTCCAAATCCGCAACCAGTAACCTTGACAGACATTCCCGCCAACTTTTGGGCGGCGAACGATATTAATACCGTGGTACGCCAAGGGGTGATGACCGGATACCGGGAGAATCGCTTCTATCCCGACCACTCCGTTTCCCGCGCTGAGGCTTACGCTATTTTCGCCCAAGCCTATGGGGTGCAGCAATTGGATGACGCCACGGTGAATCTGGTGCTCGCGCAATACCCCGATGCCAGTCAAATCCCGGCCTGGGCCAGGAAGGCAATGGCAACAGCATTGAAAAACGGCTTCGTGGACACACCCCCACAGGGTAAACTGCGCCCAAACGACCCCATGACACGTGGCGATATGGCCTTAGCCTTAAATCAGTATCTAATCCGCTTGGGTAAAGCTGAACCCACTTCGATGTGATAAGCCCGGCGCATTGTCATTTCCGCAAAAGTCCTTCAGAATAGATGTGTCGCGCCAGCGTGGAAACTTTGACTGAAAAGCGGATAGAGTAAATGCAAATCAGGATTTCATGGACTCCGGTCAGTTCAGGCTCTTTCTCTCATTTTTTGGCAATGGCCTTACTTTTCGCGTGCATCAGCAATGGAACGCCAGTTGCCCAGGCGGTTAACGCCTCTGACATTGACCTACAAAGGCAACCTTTGCTGATTAGCCAAATCCGCACGCCAGCGCCGGTTATGCCTTCGGCAGTGTCCCAACCTGGGGCGCCTCCGCCAACCCTTAGCCCTCCCAATAGAGCCGTGGGTCAACCGATTAATCCCTCTCAGCCCGGCGTACCCGCGATGCAACCGCCACCGCCTTCCAGTCGCCCAACCGTAACTTTGCCTCCTCAAAATCAGATGCCTATGGTCAATCGACCCGGTGCACCGGGTCCAGGGGAAATTGCGCCGCCCATTCTGGAGCAAGAGGCACCGATCACCCTGTTCGAAAATCAAACTCCTGGTGGTGGGAGTGGTCCTTGGGGAGATCTTCTGAGTGGATCGATCGTTAAAATTCAAACCCTGCCAATCGATTTGCCTTCCGTACTGAAGCTGGTGGAAACCCAAAACCTGCCGCTATTACAAAATAAACTCACGGCCCGGATTAATAATCTCAACTATTATCAATCCTTATCCGCCATGTTGCCCGATATTCAGGGCAGCTATGTTCAGTCCCGGTTTCAGGGGGGCATCCTGGTCTTTGGAAACTCAACCGTCCAATCGTTTCAAACCCGGATTGTGCCTCAAGTAGTCGCCAGTTGGACCGTTAACCCAGGTGGACAGGATTTCTTCACCGCGTTGGCGGCGAAACAGCGGGCCAAAGGCGCGAAGTTCAATGTTATGGATACGCTGAACAACCAACTGATGACTGCCGCCAATCTGTACTACGATCTGCTCTCCGGTAGCGCCCAGGTGGAAAACGCCAAATTGAGCATTCAGGAGACAGAGAGCCAGGTTAAACTGAACCAGGCCAGACTGAATGCCGGTATTGGCACTAAACTGGACCTGGAAACCGCCAAAAGCCAATTGGCGACCCGTCAACAAATTCTCATCGATGCCGAGAACACCCAGGCCAGAACCCAGCAAGCATTGTTGGACATATTAAACCTGGATCCGCAAGTAGACCTTACCCCGGCGCAAGCCCCGGTACAAGCCAGACCCCTGGTTCCCTTCGATGTCACGACGGATCAGCTTCTGGCCCGCGCCCTGAAAAATAACCCATCCCTAAAAGTATCCGCAATGGAACTGCGCGCTTTGCGTGATGAGGCCAAATCCTCGTTGGGCGCGATTATCCCAACCGTAACGCTGCAAAGCTATATCGGCGGACTGGGACCTCATTGGAACGATTTACAGTTGACCCGGTTCGGCGGCATAACCGTACAAACCAACCTGATGGCCCAGTTGGGTACGGCCGTCCCCCTGGATTACGCCACCCGACGCTTGGCGGTTAAACGGGAAATCGCCATACGCGCCCAGCAAATCCGGGATCTGCAAACCCTGGTCATTAATGCTTACCTGGACAGCCGTTCCTCCGCCAAGGCGATTATGGTTGCCCAGGAACAGTTGGAAGTGGCTCAAGAGGCTTATCGTCTGGCGTTTGGGCGCTTTAAAAACGGCCTGGGCATTAACGTGGATGTCCTGAATGCGCAAACCAGTTTAGCCGCCGCCCGAACTGCCGTGGTGCGCGCCATTTTATCTTTCAACCAGGCTCAGGTACGCCTGCTGAATGCGTTGGGTGACTCAAACCCGAACAATATCGTTAACGGAATTCCGGCTAACCTATTTCCACCCAGGGTAGTTCCCAAACCCTAATCCGAATTCGCCAGGAAGACGATCCCGCTGACCGAACGCCTGAGCCGGTATACCCATATTGTAAAACTTTGCAAAACTGAATAACAGCTATTTTAGCGCCCTCCAGAACCAGTGAGCCTGATACCTCCACTAGGCTCTTTTATTTCTCTTTTGTCTATCTCTCAGCAATAACTGAATAATATTTGTTTTTATTTTTATGGTGAGAGATTGAGACAAAGACTTAGCGATTCATTCAACTTCCGTTGAAAAACCTTGAGCTGCTTGCATCTCCGATAGCAAGACCAATCACGGGGGTTCATGCGATCTCGTGCCTAGTGACCCATTCCGGTTCAGCCTGTTACTAACCCATAGGAACGCTCAGATTGAGTATATCTGGACTTTCATCACCCTACATGAGCTATGGGATGCCACAAGCATCTTCATTGATGTCTCCAATGGCAACGTCCCCCTTAGGGTCGCCTTTGGGTGGCGATAGTTTCAGTGGCTCGCCTTTGGGCGGCTCTCCAATGGGAGGCTCGCCCATGATGACTAGCATTATGGGCATGATGCTGCAAATCATGCAGATGATGATGATGCTCCTGACAACCTTCTTACAGGGTGGTATGGGCGGCGGTATGGGTGGTGGTGGCGGCATGGGAGACAGCCTAGGAGGCGGTTCAGGTAGCGGTTCCGGCGGTGATTCATCCGGCTTGGGTCAGTCCTCCGCTTCAGGTTCAGGTGGTGCCCCACCCACTGACTCATCAGGACAGCCATTACAAGCATTAGCCGCTCCAAAGCCTTTTCCGGGCGGCCACCAGAGAGCGACTTATACTAATTCTCATGGTGGTGGCGGTAACGGAGATTATAGCCAGCCTTCTCCAGGCCCAAGCCAGCCAGGAAACGTGAGTAACGATACAGGCTGGAACAATAACGTCAATGTCTTCTGTAGTTCCGATGCCAATCATGAGACTTTGGAAAATGACAGCAGCGGGTACCTGACCGATTTGGAAAACGGAATGGATAAGGGAGAAAGCCTTACCCAAGCCCATGACAATGTCCATATGGATCAGAATCCCGTACGTAATAATGCCTCCAATAGTCTGGTCAAAGGGAAAGGTGGTAACGCCATCATTGTCACTGGCGACGGGTATGATACAAACGGTGCGCATAGCCAGGCTTTAGCCGCCGCACTGAAACGGGACTACGGCATGAATGTGCAAATCATTTCAGATGCAAGTCCAAACCAACTCAAGGCAGCCCTGCAGAACATGGGTCAGCAAAAAGGTCAGCAATGTCTGGTCGCCGTACTCGGTCACGGCGCCCACGATGACAGTGGCCAAAATAACGGTGACATCGCCATGGGCAAAAGCGATGGCGATCAATGGCTCAAGGAAAACGACCTGAAATCCATGGTTAACCAATACCTGGCGCCAAACTACGGCAGCGTTAACCTGGTAATTAACTCTTGCTTCTCAGGCAATTTTGTCCAATAAAGGATTCCTGGCCTTTTTAGATGGAGCGCCCAACTGACTGTAGCGTTCTGCTACTAAAGGCTTAATCTACCGGCGGGCGATGAATATAGGAATTTTTATTCCCCACAAACTGCTCCTCGCTCACTTTTTGAGACGTAAGCAGGTGGACGTACTTCCTGGAGATTTTATTCAGTCTCAGGCTCAGTCCCTCAAAGATCCGATTAATGGCAGGATGGAGCGGAGTCATCATGCTGCGCACCTCTTCCTGAGGCATGACTTCCAGTGTGACCTGATTGCTTAAGACAATCGCGGTCGCGGTGCGGGTCAGGTTTCGCTCAAACAGGTACATTTCACCAAACACCTCACCCTGACCCAGCTTGGCCAGCGGAATCTGCTCACCTTTTTCGCTTTTTTTACAGATGATGACTTCGCCACTGATAATCCGAAAGGTACTGTCACCTAAAGCACCTTCAAGCACAATGGTTTGTCCACGCGTATATTGCTGTGTTACTCGGTTAGCCATAATGAGATGTTAATCTGTCTTCCTGGTAGGCCGGTCTTATCGCCATCAATCAAGGATGGGAAATAAATAAAAAATGGATCGTTTTATAGATAGAACGTACTTTTTTATTATAGCTTTTCTTCTAGGACCCTAAGCCATCCATTAAAATTAATTTTCCCAAGTTTTGAATCAAAAAATTTCAAAAAAGAAGCCTCTCTGTTAATAACGAGGGAGGCTTCTTTGAGTTAGAACTTGATCTTGATTCGTTTCAACGGCGATCCCGCGGGACATAGTCCACATGCTGAGGACCTTCGTAAATCACGCTGGGACGAATCAAACGGTTGTTGTCCAACTGTTCGATGATATGCGCCGTCCAGCCCGCAACTCGCGCCAGGGCGAAAATCGGGGTGTAAATTTCAATGGGTAGCCCCATCAGGTAATAAATGTAAGAGGTGGGGAAGTCCACGTTCGGGACGATATTTTTTTCGCGCCGCATGATGGATTCCACAATGCTGGCTGTTTGATACCACTTGGTATCGCCTAATTTCTGGCTGATTTCCGCACCCATTTCGGTCAGGATAGCAGCACGAGGGTCGCCGGTTTTGTACTCGCGATGACCAAAGCCCATGATCTTTTTCTTCGTGGCCAAAGCATCCATCACCCAGGCCTCCGCGTTTTCCGGCGAACCGACCTCAATCAGCATGTGCATGGCTTCTTCGTTGGCGCCGCCATGTAAGGGGCCTTTCAAGGCGCCAATGGCGGAAATTACGCCGGAATACATATCCGACAATGTGGATACGGTCACCCGGGCGGCAAAGGTGGAAGCGTTGAACCCATGCTCGGCATAGCTCATCAGGGAGCAGTCGAAGGCATGCGCAATGTACGGATCCGGCTTTTTGCCCAGCAGCATGTACAGGAAATTCTCACCGTGGCTTAAGCTGCTATCCGGCTCCACAATGTTTTGCTGCCGGTTAATGCGATAGCTATACGCAATTAAGGTCGGGAACTTGGCCAGCAGACGCATTGCTTTCCGCACATTGGCATCATGGCTGTTGTCGCTTTTGTCCGGATCGTGGAACGCCAGCAAGGACACCGCTGCCCGCAGCATATCCATCGGGTTGCTTTGCGGCGGGAAAGTTTTAAAAGTATCCGCCACAACCTGCGGAATGCCCCGCTCCCGCTTGAGCAGCGTACAAAACTCGTCATACTCGTGCTGAGTGGGCAGATGTCCCTTAATCAGCAGGAAAGCCACTTCCTCGTAAGTCGAGTACTTCACCAGATCCTTGATATCGTACCCACGGTACATCAGGCTGACCCGTTCCGGATTAACGTGGGAAATCGTGGTCGTTCCCGCAATAATGCCTTCTAAGCCTGGACTATATTCTGCAGTTTTCATGGTTGTCCCCTTTTTAAACCTGCGTCATTACAATTAAATTTCTATCCGGTTGGATGAATACATCCCGAAATACTCTCAAAAGCCTATCCTCCGCCGGATGGGCCAGATGAAAACTGGGTCGCCAATGTCGCGTCCAGTTGCTCATAATCCTGATAATGGATGAGACGGTACAAATCTGCGCGGGAAGTCATCCGTTCAAGCAGGGAAACTTGTGTGCCTTCCTGTTTCAGAACTCTCAGACTATCCTCTACAGCTTTCATCATAATGCGAAAGGCCGTCATTGGAAAGATAACCACATTATAACCGAAGCGTTCAAACTCCTGTACGGTCAGATAGGGGGTTTTCCCAAACTCCGTCATATTGGCTAGTAGTGGCGCTTTCACCTGTTTGGCGAACTCCTCGAACTCCTCCGGCGTGGTTAAGGCTTCCGGGAAGATCATGTCCGCCCCGGCATCCAGGTAGGCATGCGCCCGCTTGACGGCGTCATCAAACCCATAGACGGCTTTGGCATCCACCCGCGCGATAATCAAAAAGTCCGGGTTCACGCGGGCCTGCACCGCCGCGGCGACTTTTTCCCGCATGTGCTCAACCGAGATTACCTGCTTCCCATCCAAATGTCCGCAACGCTTGGGAATCACCTGGTCTTCCAGATGCAGGCCGCTCAAGCCTTGCCGCTCGTATTCCTGTACGGTGCGGAAGACATTCACCGCCTCTCCGTAACCATTATCCGCGTCCGCAATCGCCGGGATCTGGACCGAGCGTGCGGTATAACCCGCCTGAGTCGCCATCTCCGTCGCACTCATGAAGCCAATATCCGGATAACCGGCGACACCGTTGGAAATGCCCGCCCCGGAAATGTACATGGCTGAGAAACCGATATCCTGAACGATTTTTGCCGTAATGGCGTTAAACGCTCCCGGCATAACCACCGTACCCTGCTCCAGTAATGCGCGTAAGCGGGAAGGCTTGTTGGGCTCCGGCTTGAGAAGGGCTTCAGGCATGTCGGTATCCTTAGAGGTTGAGCAGTAATTGGGACGGTTGGCTTTGGCGCATCATCAGGAACGTCCAGCGGCCAAGGCGTTGGCGAAAAGGGCCATGATTTCGGAGATATCCTCGCAGGTATCGATCCGCCATAACTCATCCAGAATATCGTCCACGGCGCTATCGGCCATGACCCGACCGGCCATGGAACGGAACTTTTTCTCCACATCCTGGTCGTTCATGGGATTTTTATTATGTCCCAGCGGGTAACGGATCTCCTTGCGGAACTCTTTGCCATCGGTGGTTTTGATGATCAGCAGGTTGGGGATGCCATCCGGATAACCGGCGGTCATTTCCGCGTTCCGATTCACTTTAACCTTTTGCAGCAATGCGACCAAGCGGGAATCCTGAATGCGGGCGTCCGTAAACGTATCCAGGGTAATGTCCCCATCCATCAGCGCAGCGGAAACGCAGTACGGCATACTATGATCGGCGGTCTCACGCGTTTTTGGATGCCAGTGCTCCTCAAAACCGGCAATGATATCCACCGCCGCGTCAAAGCTTTCAATGGTGATGGATTCGATTTTATGGTCAATGTCAGTCGCGCCGATGGCTTCCCGCAACTCCAGCGCGGCTTCAATGGCACTCTGGGAGTGATACTCCGCCGGGAAGTGCTTGACGTAAGTTTTGTTGATCATGAACTCCGCATTGCCCAACTCCCCGCCAAAAGCAGGTAGTTCAAACGAGCCGGAAATTTGAGCCCAAAAGCCCATTTCGCCTTCAAAAATCTCGGAAGGACCCGTCATGCCCGCTTTGGCCAGCATGGCCGCAAACACGGCGTTACGGGAAGCATTGGCAAAGGCGCAGCCTTTCCAGTGGGAGAGTTCGCCCACGCGGGTCTGTCGCATGGCATTGTTTGGCGTGGCGGCCAAGCCTTGCAGATGAATCAGTTGCTGCTTGTTTAAGCCATAGAGTTTACCGGCAGCCAAGCCAGCGGAAAAGGCCCCGTAAGTCACATGATCCCAGCCGCGGGCGCGGATACTGGCGGCATCGCACAGACGACACTGGATTTCGTAGGCCAGCACAATCGCGGTTAAAATATCCCGGCCGCTGCGTTTTTCCGCTTCGGCCACCGCCAGCACCGCCGCGATGTTATCGCTGGGGTGGGCGGGTTCTTTAGAGAGGTAAGTATCATTGAAGTCCAGGTAGCGGATCATGACACCGCTGGCAAAGGCGGCCAAATCCGGGGAAGTTTTGTGCAGCGTAGTCAGCACCGTAGCTCCGTTTGGGTTGCTGGAGGTGTTCGCTACCTGTACCGCAATCCGGGCCGGCATGCTTCCCGTGGAGATGGCGCCCATAGCGCATCCCAATGCGTCGATAATCCGACGCTTCGCTTCCAAAACGGCGGCATGGGGCAATTTTTCGTAAGTCAATTCGTGGGCGTAGCTTGCCAGACGCTCGGCCAACAACGGTTTATGCAGGGTAGTACTCAAGGCTGCACTCTCTTTTCAACAGACTTTACAAGCGTTTCAAACTGCCTTTTGAAATTTTTTGGTCATCTTGCCCGCCCGGCGCGGGAACATCCGAATCACTTTAAGATCTCCTACTCTAAAAACAACCCACGGAGATCTCCACCGACATTGTACCTAATCATTCTCAAAACCCCAAGGAAAGCCAAACCTGACTTTGCAAACGTTAATACTCGACTTTCAGTTGACCGGATAGCCTGGCGTGTCGGATCTGCTTCGAGTGGCTTTTCTTATGACAGGTTGCCTTTAAAACGGTATGATGGATAGAACCGGAGTGAGGGATTTTTATCAGCATATTAGGGGGTCAGCATTTGCAACAGAGCTCGGAGGATCAAGGCACCGCTTCTGCCCATGCGGGAATTCAGACGCGAAACCGCATGCCGAACCGGGATGCGCAAACCGGCCAACTTCAGGTGGAAGACGATACCCACTGGCCAACTTACGATCTGGTGGTGATTGGCGGGGGCATTAACGGCACCGGTATTGCCCGCGATGCCGCCCAGCGAGGTCTGAAAGTCCTGTTGTTGGAAAAGACCGATTTTGGCGCCGGAACCTCCGCTTATTCCAGCCGGTTAATTCACGGTGGCCTGCGATATCTGGCCAATCTGGAATTTGATCTCGTTCGCGAATCCTTGCGAGAACGGGAATTATTGCTGAAAAATGCGCCCCATCTGGTGAAGCCCTTACCGTTAGCTATCCCGGTTTATCAAGGCGGAAAAAATCCGCTGTGGCAGATTGAAATCGGCATGTGGCTTTACGATTTGCTCTCCTGGGGCAAACACATGCCCAGGCATCAACTGCTCAATCGAAATCGGTTCCTGCAAACCTACCCCGGCATCAATCCCCGGGGACTGCAAGGAGGACCGATTTATTACGATGCGCAAGCAGAGCTGCCTGAGCGGATCTGCGTGGAAAACACTCTAGCGGCCCTGGAAACCGGCCATGCCAGCATGATCAATCACGCCCGGGTGGAACAATTCGAACTGGGAGCCTTTGGCTTAAAAAACCTGCGCTTTCAAGATTTACTCTCCCAAAAGAGTTATACGGTTCATGGCAAGGTGTATATCAATGCCACTGGCCCTTGGGTAGATGAAGTTTTAAAGTTATCGGAAGGAAAACATCAGCAGAAACTGCCTCAGCAGCGAATCGGCGGCACCAAGGGAACGCATATCGTGGTGCGGCGTTTTTCGGATGCGCCTGAAACCGCGCTGTATGCAGAGGCTCGCGCCGACGGCAGGCCGTTTTTCATCATTCCCTGGAGAGAGGATACCATCTTAATCGGCACAACCGACACACACTATCATGGCTCCATAGACGCCGTCTGTCCCACCGCAGAGGAGGTCGATTATCTGCTGGCGGAAACCAACCATGTCTTACCA
>Ga0157374_10002165_pt1 | contig 16562 bp, 10 predicted proteins | sample M25metaG_FD_115308 | JGI IMG/M metagenome (GOLD analysis project Ga0157374, IMG submission 115308) | Miscanthus rhizosphere microbial communities from Kellogg Biological Station, Michigan, USA - M2-5 metaG | ecosystem: Host-associated > Plants > Roots > Rhizosphere > Soil | place: USA: Michigan...
CAGCCAGGAAATCTGCTTCATCCCCGACAACGACTATCGATCGTTCGTGACCCGAACCATCCCGGAGGCCGCGCGCGCGGGTGCGTTGGTGGATGAGGGCGGCCGGGTGCTCGGCAGTCATTCCGGCATTCACCGCTTCACGGTGGGCCAGCGCAAGGGCCTGGGCCTCGCCTCTCCGACCGGGACGCCGATGTACGTGCTCGCGCTGCGGCCGGCCGACCAGCAGGTCGTCGTCGGGCCGAAGTCATCGCTCGAGCGAACGACGTTGACCGCCTCGGGCGTGAACTGGATTGATCCGGAGCCGGCAGACACGCGGCGCGTCACAGCGCAGATCCGGCATCGCCACGAGGCCGCCCCGGCATCCGTGCGATCGCTCGGCGACGGACGCGCCGAAGCCGTCTTCGACGAGCCGCAGCTCGCCATCACGCCTGGCCAGGCGGTGGTCTTCTACGACGGAGACGCTGTTGTCGGTGGCGGCTGGATTGACTGACTAAGAAGAAACCGCAGTTACACGGAAGCGAGATGCTCGGGAATCTTGTCCAGGTAGTGCTCGGCGTCGATCGCCGCCATGCACCCTGATCCTGCGGCGGTGATCGCCTGCCGATAGATGTGATCCTGCACGTCCCCGCACGCGAAGACGCCCTCGACGCTCGTCTTGGAGCCGTCGTGCGTGACGATGTAGCCGTTCTGATCCAGTTCCAGCTGGCCCCTGAAGAGCGACGTGTTGGGTGTGTGTCCGATCGCGACGAAGACCCCGCTCACCGGAATTTCCGTCTTCTCGCCGGTCTTGTTCGACCGCACGACCATTGACGTCACCTCACCCTTGCCCGTGTCGTGAATGGCTTCGACCTCGTGGTCCAGCAGCCAGGCGATCTTGGGATTGGCCCGCGCCTTGTCCTGCATGATCTTCGAGGCGCGCAGCGTCCCACGCCGATGGACGACCGTCACTTTCGACGCGAACCGCGTAAGGAACACGGCCTCTTCCATCGCCGAGTCGCCGCCGCCGACCACCGCGATTTCCTGTCCGCGGAAGAAATAGCCGTCGCACGTCGCGCACGTCGAGACGCCGTGGCCCATCAGCGTTCGCTCCGACGGCAGCCCGAGGAGCCGCGCCGACGCCCCGGTGGCGATGATCAACGACTTCGCGCGGTACTCCGCCTCCGTCGTCTTCACGATGATCGGACTCGAGGAGGCGTCGACGCTCGTCACGTTGCCCTGGATGATCTCGGTGCCGAACCGCTCCGCCTGCGCGCGCATCTCGCCCATCAGATCCGGGCCGAGAATTCCGTTTCGGAAGCCGGGAAAATTCTCGACCTCCGTGGTCAGCATCAGCTGGCCACCGGCTTCGATCCCCTCGATCATGAGCGGCTGGAGATTGGCGCGCGCGGTGTAGAGAGCGGCGGTCAGGCCCGCGGGGCCCGAGCCGATGATGATGACGTTACGAATGGATGGCATTGGGAATCGAGTAATCGGGTAATTGGGTAATTGGGTAATTGGGTAATTGGGTAATCGATTGAAGGACTGGGCAATCCGGCAATCAATCACTCGATGACCAGATTACCCAATTACCCGATGCTGAAAGTTAGATGTGCTTGTCGAGGACCTTCTTCAGGTCGTCCTTTTGAGCCAGCCCGACGACCGACTCGACAACCTGGCCACCCTTGAAGATGAGAATCGTCGGAATCCCGCGAATCTGGAATTTGAACGAAACGTTCGGGTTCTCGTCGACGTTGAGCTTCCCGACGGTCACCTTTCCCGCATACTCGGTGGCAAGGGCGTCAACCGTGGGGCCCAGGCGTTTGCACGGCCCGCACCACTCCGCCCAGAAGTCCACCAGCACCGGCGGTGCCGACTGGAGCACACTCGCGTCAAAGTTCCCGTCCGTAAAGGTCTGCACGTTTTCGGCTGCCATCGCTTCTCCTGATCCCTACCCCGGGGCCCTTCGCCCGAGTATCGCCCGTTCGTATATTTTGACGTACTCCTGTGCCGAACGGTCCCACGAAAAATCCTGTTGCATTCCAGCCATTTGCAGGGTTGGCCACGCGCGCCGATCGGCGTAGAGGGCGAGCGCACGATTGAGGGCCTGGACAAGGGCGGCCGGCGTGTACGCGCCCATCACGAAGCCGGTCGACCGCGTGTTTCCCGGCGCATAGTCGACGACGGTATCGGCCAGGCCGCCGACGCCGTGGACGACCGGGACGGTGCCATAGCGCATGCTGTACATCTGGTTCAGCCCGCACGGCTCGAACCGCGACGGCATGAGGAAGATGTCCGAGCCGCCCTCGATCAGACGGGCCAGCGCCGCGGCGAACCCGATCCGTGCGCCGATGCGGTCCGGATACCTCGCCGCGAACGTCCTCCACATGTCCTGATAACGCGGATCCCCCGTACCGAGGACGACGAGACTGATCTGCATCCGCGCCAGTTCGTCGAGCGCCGCGGCAATCAGATCGAAGCCTTTCTGATCGACCATACGCGAAACCATCCCGACGAGCGGCCGCTCGAGCACCGCGTCGTCGACGCGCAGGCCGTAGCGTTGGAGCACCTCGCGCTTCGCCTCTCGCTTGCCGGCCAGATTCGCGATCGCGTAATGCGTGGGCAGAAACGGATCGGTTGACGGATCCCACACGGTAGTGTCGATACCGTTCAGGATGCCGACCAGATCGGCCGCCCGCCCGCGAAGGACGCCATCGAATCCGAAACCAAACTCCGGCGTCTGAATCTCCTCGGCGTAACGGCGACTGACTGTGGTGATGACCTGCGCCGCGTTGATCGCGCCCTTCAGAAAGCTGATGCGCCCGTAGAATTCCAGCCGATCGACCGCGAACTGCTCCCATCCCAGATCGAGACGCGGGAGCCAGTCCGACTCGAAGGTTCCCTGATACGCCACGTTGTGGATGGTGACGACGCTGGGCGTGCCGCCGAGTACGGGATGCGATGCGTAGAGTGATTGCAGGTAGACGGGAGCGAGCCCAGCCTGCCAGTCATGCGCATGCACGATCGACGGTCCTGCCCCGCGGCGCCCGGCCCACTCGAGCGCGGCGCGCACCAGGAACGCGAATCGTCGTGGGTTGTCAGGATAGTCGGCGTTGTTGACCGTGTAGAGGCCAGGGCGATCGTAGAGGTCGGGACAATCGACGAGAACGGCGCGGGCGCCGTCCAACGGAGCCTCGTAGAAACCGGCGTCACGCGTATAGCCCCCGACCGTGACAGGGAACGTCTCGGCAAGCGCACCCGCCGATACGCCGCGGTAGCGCGGGAAGACGACGGTCGCGTCCCATCCGAGGCGTTGCAGCGCGGGCGGCAACGCCCCGAGCACGTCCGCCAACCCGCCGGTCTTGGAAAAAGGCTGCGCTTCGGATCCAATCAGCAACACGGAGCGCCGTGGGCGCTCCGCTTCCGGCTTGGCCTGCGTGTCTGGCGACGGCATACAGTCCGCCGTCGACTATACCCCGACGCTGACTCGTACCTCCCGCGTGATGGCCCGCGGCACCTGGAGCTCGGGCATGGGTTTGCCGGCGAAGAGCTTCTGACACGGCTTGGCGATCATGCGCGCCCACGTGGCCGAGCGGTTGATCCGCGCGCTGTCGGTCGCGATGCCGGTGTTGGCGTACATCTGGCGATACAGTTTGGAAATCAGCATGAAGGCCACGCGCGACTTGAGCGACTCGACGCACTGCGCGCGGGCCCACACGTTGCGCCAGCTGTAGAACTGGTCCCACACGCCCTGCGTGCGGGCGCGGATGTCGTCGGCCGACATCATCGGATGCGGCACGTAGACCTTGGGCTGCTTCCCTTTCGGGATCAGCCAGTGGCGCGTGAGCGGAATCCCCTCGATTCGCGTCGGATCCGATTCCATCGACTTCTCCCAGGCCGCGAAGTCGACGGTGCCGGGGAATGGCGTGAGCATCACGAACTGCGCGAAGGTGATGCCCGACCGCTCGGCCAGCTTCGCTGTCAGCTCGAACGTTTCGGGACGGTCGCTTGGCAGGCCGAAGATGAACGAGCCGAGCACGTGGACCCCGTGATGGCGGAAGGCGCGAAGCCGGTCGACGAGGTGCTCGCCGCTGTAGTTGAAATCCTTGTAGACGTCCTTGAGTCCCTCTGGCGTCACGGCCTCGACGCCGACGAGGGCGCCCTTGATGTGCGCGTTCTTCATCGCCTCGAGAAAATCCGGATCCTCGGCCGCTTCCATGGTGATCTGTGTAAAGAACACCGTGTCGTCGGGCAGCTGAGAGAGTGCCTCCATCAGCTCGAAGCGCTCGGCGCGCATCGCCCTCAGCTCCTCCAGCCGGCCTTTGTCGGCGCGTCGCGCGGCCTTCGCCAGATCGTCCAGCGTCACCGGATAGAAGTTGTCGTCGGCCAGCGCGATGAAGCGGAATCCGCGCCGCCGCAGATCGACGATCTCGCTGACGACGGCATCGACGGTCCGCTGGCGCGGCCGCTGGCCGTCCGTCTTCCAGACGGAACAGAACGAACAATGCTTCGGACAGCCGCGCACGGTCTGGACGGACGCCCACATGTACTTGCCTGGAGGAATCAATGACCAGCGCGCGGGCTTGAAATCTCCGCCTTCGACTTTTCCGCCGTCGTATCGCGGAAGCGGCGCGTTGCGCACGCAATCCTCGATGACGCGCGCCCACACGATGTCGCCGTCGCCCTTGACGACGGCATGCGCCTCGCCGAGGCGTTCGGCTTCCTCGGGATAGAGCGTCGCGTGAATACCGCCGTAGACGACATAGGCACCCCTCGCGCGGGCGACCTTGCCGATGTCGTATCCCTGAACGGCGTTGCCGGTATGAATGCCGATGCCCACGACGTCGCCTGCCGAGACGGTCGTCGGATCCCAGGGGTCCAGGGTCTCATCCGTAATGATGGGGTCGCCGTATTTTTCGGGGGTAGCTGCGGCCAGAACGTAGAGCCAGCGAGGCGTAATGACCCCAACGCCGAACGCAAGTGCGCTCGGGTTGATGAGGTGGACCTTCATTAATTCGGACTCCTGTCTTAAAAAGCTGCGGTCGGCTGGGGGCGGCACCCATTCTGTCACAACCTTGAGCATTTCTCTTTCGCCGAATCTTCTATCTTTTGGGGTTGACCCGCTCCAGGGCCTGGCCTCGCGCCGCCTCCTGTTCGGCTTCGCTTCTTCGACCCAACCTCGCAAACACGTCTGCCATCACGTAATGACCCAGCGGTGCGTACTCGCCCTGGGGTTCCAGCTCGACTCCCCTGCGCGCCAGCACGATCGCTTCTTCGAAATTTTGTCCGGCGTCCAGGTAGGCCTTCGCCAGAAACAGATGTCCCTCCGCAAAACTGGGATTCATCCGGATGGCTTCCTTGAACTGGGCGATTTGGTTCGACCGGTCGCCGGCACTTTCATAGAGGCGGCCCAGGTTGAAGGCGGCCTTGTAGCTGTTGGGATGCAGCTCGATCTCTTTCTTGTATTCCGAGATCGCGCGCGAGACATCGCCTTGCTGTTCGGCGAGCAGCGCCAGGTTGAAATGCGCGAGCCGGACGTCGGCCTTTTCTTCGATGGCCGCGCGAATTTCCCGCTCCGCCCCGGCGAGGTCTCCCCCGCGCAGTGCCAGGACGCCGAGCGCGTTGCGTGCCGCCGCGAGCTTCGGCTCCAGCCTGAGCGCCTCGGTCAGTTGTTGCCTGGCTTCGTCGAGGTTGCCGCTGTCGATCAGGATCTGCGCCGCTTCATAGCGGATCTGGGCGTTCTTCGGATCGAGCTCCATGAAACGCCGGTATCCGACCATCGCCTCCTGATCGCGGCCCATCGCGCGGTAGGCGTTGGCCATGTTGATGACGACAAGGTCGTAGTCCGGTTTCAGATCCAGCGCGCGCTTGAACTGCTCGATCGCGCGGGCAAACTGACGGCGCCGGTAGTACTCGTTGCCGAGCATGAACCAGGCGTCGATGACCTTGGGATCCGCGGCGACGACGCGCTCGAGCGCATGGAGGCCTTCGTCTGACTCCTTGTCGTGCCGCGCCGTCTCGCGCGCCTGCGTCATCAGGTTGAACAGCTGAATCTTGTCCTTCGGATCCGCAAGCCCGGCGCGATCCGGAGCGAGGGCCGTCACGAACGTGCCGACGTAGCCGAGCGCAGCCAGCCGGGCCCGCGCGTCGGGATCGACTTCGACCGCGGCCTTCGGCGCCGCCGCCGTCGCCGACATGTGCTGTTCGAGCGCGACGAGCTCCTGGTTCATGCGATCGCCGAGCGCCTGGCGTTCGGTGTAGAGGTTGTGCGTCTCTCCTGGATCCTGTTGCAGGTCGTACAACTCCGGCCTCGGCGCGGCGACGTACTTGTACCGCCCGGACGTCAGCGCGCGGAGATCGCTCCAGCCGAAATGAAAGCGCGGGTAGATCGCCTCCGAATATGCCGCGAGACCAAGTTCTTTCTTGGCCCCGGTCATCAACGGCACCACGCTCGTGCCCTCGAACGTCTCGGACGTCTTCACCGACACGAGTTCGAGAGCAGTGGGAAGGATGTCGACGCTGCGAACGGTGTCGGACACGCGCCGGCCCGACATCGCATCGTAAGGCGTGCGAATGAGCAGCGGCACATGCATCGTGGCCTGATAGACGAAGAATCCGTGCGTGCCTTCGCCGTGCTCGCCGAGACTCTCACCGTGATCGCCCATCACGATGACGACGGTCCGGTCGGTCAGTTGATGGGCGTCGAGATAGCCGAGGAGGCGGCCGACTTGAGAATCGACGAACGCGATCTCGCCCAGATACGGACGGCCGGCATAGCGTGACTTGTAAGGTTCCGGCGGATCGTACGGGGAATGCGCATCGTAGAAATGCACCCAGCCGAAGAATCGCTTCGAGCCGACGCTCTCGAGCCACGACAGCGCCTTGTCCGCCACTTCGTTTCCGGGGCGATCGACGCTGCCGAGCGACAGCGACTGGTACTTGCTGAGATCGAAATCATCGAAGTAGGTCTGAAATCCCTGGGCGATCCCCCACTTGTGATCGAGCACGTAGGCGCCGACGAAGCCGCCGGTGACGAATCCATGAACCTGAAGGCGTTCGGCCATCGTCGTCTGGCGATCGTCCAGAAAGAAGCCGCCGTTGTCGCGGACGCCGTGTTCCGGCGGAAACGTACCCGTGAAGATCGACGAGTGCGCCGGCAACGTCAGCGGCGCGGGAGAGACGGCCTCCTCGAAGAGGATGCCTTCTCTCGCGAGGCGATCGAGGTTAGGCGTCTCGATCCCGTCGAAGCCGTACGCGTGAATGCGATCGGCGCGCGTCGTGTCCAGGGTCACGATCAAGAGGTTGAGATCGGCTGGGTTGATCCCCGCAGGCAAATGACCGAGTAACTCGCCGCGGATCGACGTGACCTGCCGTGGGAATAGACGAGGCCAGCCATAAGCGGACACTAGCGCCACCACGGCGGCGGCGATCGCGATAGTGGACGCTTTTCTCTTCGAGATTCTGCTTTGTCCCATCGTCGGACGCTGCCCGGAAGTGTATACTCGCGCGCCAAGGAGGACGAGCATGAGGTGGAAATCGGCGGTCGTGATCGCCGCACTGACAAGCGCCGCGCTCTTCGCGCCAGCGACCCCGCTGCGTGCGCAGGCTGTTCAGACGTCGACGCTGACCGGCACGATCAAGGACGGCACCGGCGCGGTCTTACCCGGCGTGACCGTCAACGCGTCCAGTCCGTCACAGGTCGGCGGCGTTCAAACCAGCGTCACCGACTCACAGGGCGTGTACCGTTTCCCCGCGCTCCGGCCAGGCATCTACGAACTTGAAGCGTCGCTCTCCGGCTTCAAGTCAGTCAAGCGTGGCGAGGTCACGCTGACGCTCGGCACGACGACGACGATCGACGTCACGCTGTCGGTCGCGTCGGTTTCCGAGACGGTGCAAGTCCTCGGTGAAACGCCGGTGGTCGACATCAAGAGCTCGGCGTCCAACACCCAACTGAGCGAAGCGGTCCTCCAGAACCTGCCGACTGGACGCTTCCAACCGGACATCATCAACCTGACGCCTGGTGTCGCCTCCAACGTCGCCTACGGCGGCGCGCAGAGTTCCAACGCGCTGCTGATGGACGGCGTCGACGTGAGCGATCCGGAAGGCGGCACACCCTGGTCGTTCTTCAACTACAACTGGGTCGAGCAGATTCAGGTGGTCGCGCTCGGCGCCAACGCCGAGTACGGCGGGTTCACCGGCGTGGCGGCGAACAGCATCATCCGCTCCGGCAGCAACAAGGTGAACGGTCTGCTCGAATACCTGACCGAGCGCAAGAACTGGGTGGCCAACAACACCACGTCGCTGTCGCCTGCGCTTCAGCAGACCTTCACGCCCCGCGAGATCAAGAGCTACTGGGACACCACCGGCCAGGTCGGCTTCCCTATCGTCAAGGATAAGCTCTTCATGTTCACCGGCGTGCAGTACTTCAACCGCGAAGACCGGCCAGCGGGTTACACGGGCGATTTCACGACCGAGCAAGATCCCCGGTTCATCAACAAGCTGACCTGGGCGGTCTCGCCGAATATCCGCGCGGAAGGGTTCGTCGAATACGACCGATACAACCTCCATGGCCGGGGCGCCAATGCGACGCATCCAACCGCGGACGTCACAGCGGTCGAACTGTCGCCGGAGTGGAACTGGAACGGCCAGATCACCTGGACGATTGACTCGAAGACGATGCTCAACGTGCGCAACGGCGGCTATACGGGATACTTCCCGATCGAGCCGACACCGCCGGCGAGCCGATCGGGCCCCTATCCCCATGTCGACGGCCTCACCGGCATTCACACGGCGAACATCGTCAGCTTCGGACAGTTCGACCGGAACCGCAACGTGACCGCGGCGACGCTCACGCGCTATGCCGATCATTTCGCCGGCAAGTCGCACGAGTTCAAGTTCGGCTTCGAGTTCGAGCGCTCGAAGATCCGCAACGAGTCGGGCTACCCCGGAGGCCGGTACTACTACGACTACGGTGGCGCCCCATACCAGGTGTATCTCTGGAACGGCTACGTGACCAACGCCACGGCCAAGAGAACGACGCTTTACGCGCAGGATACCTGGACGCTCACCGACCGGCTGACCGCCAACCTCGGGTTGCGCCTGGATGTGAACCGCGGGTCCGTTCCGACTGGAACCGTGCTGAGCAACCATGCACTGGCACCGCGCGCCGGCATGGCGTTCGACGTCACCGGCGACCACCAGACGGTGCTGCGCGCCAATTGGGGCCGATACTACGACGCGCTCTTTGGCGGCCAGTTCGAGTTCATGGACTTGAGCCAGCAGAGTACGCACATCACGGCGGCTGTTCTCGGCCCGAACCAGTTCCAGGAGCTCACTCGCCAGACGCCATCGACCAACGTCGGGATCGATCCGAACATCAGGCAGTCGTACGCGGATCAATTCCTGGCAGGGGTCGAGCGACAACTGTTTCCCAATTTCTCGCTCACAGCACAGTACATAAACCGCCGGTTCCGCGACTTCATGGGATTCATCGACACGGGGTCGGTCTACGTTCCCGTGCAGAAAGTGGATCCCGGGCCCGACGGCAGATCCGGCACCGCCGACGATGGACAGACGCTGACGGTGTACAACCTGACCAATCCGGGGAAGGAGTTCAAGCTGTTCACCAACCCCGACAACGCGTACCGCGACTACAACGCGTTCCAGTTGATCGGGGCCAAGCGCTACTCGAATAACTGGCAGGCGTCACTGTCGTACACGTGGTCGCGCACCCAGGGCACGGTGAACAACATCGGCGGCTCGAACGCGGGAGGCACGACGAACTTCCAGAGCCCCGGTCAGACCGGGACGTTCACCGATCCGAACCATTTCATCAACGCCGATGGTCCGAACACGTTCGACTACACCAACCAGGTCAAGTTGGACGGCACGTACCGGGTCCCGGCATTCGGCGGCTTCAACATCAGCGCGGTGTACCGGTACACGACCGGACTCGCGTGGGGCCGCACCGCCACGATCCGTGGGCTCAGTCAGGGCAACGAGACGGTCCGCATCGAACCGCGCGGCACCCGGCGGACCGATCCGATCAACAACCTCGACTTCCGTGCGGAAAAGACGTTCCCGGTCGGCGCCGACCGCAGGATCGGCGTCTACCTCGATATCTTCAACATCAACAATCAGGGAGTCATCGACAACGGCCAGCGCACGGGGGTGATCGAAGGCAGCGGCAGCACGTTCGGGAACCCCAACTTCTGGATCAGCCCGCGGCTCGCGAGGCTGGGATTCAGATTCACGTTTTAGGCGATAGTCGCGGGCAGGAAAGGCGGGAAGGGCAGGAAGGGCGGGACGGGCAGCAAGGGAACGGAGCCCATCCTGTCTATCCGCCCATCCTGCCTATCCCGCCGATCCTGCCCATCCCGCCGATCCTGCCGATCCCGCCCCTCCGGCCCATTCTGCCCTTCCCGCCTGAAGATGCCCTAGAATCGGAACGTGTCGGAACGACCTCAGCTTCCAGCCGATCGTCCTCCCCGTCCCGCCCGCGCTGAAACCCGGGAGATCGTCGAGCTCAAGCAGCTGAAGACCTCTCAACCCGAGCTCGCGTCCGCGATCGACATGCAGATCGACCTCGTCGACATGCAGCGGCGCGTCCAGTCTCGTGTCCCGCTGCCGCGGATTGCGCTTGATCCGGCGTGGGCGCGCACGCAGCAGGCGGCCGGGCGGCCGCTGGTCCGGTTCGGCGACATTCCGCTCGAGTGGAGCGACTTCCGCCTGACCCTCCGTCAAACCGCGGATATTCTTTTGCGCTACGAGGCGCTCGAGCGGGCCGACTACAACCGCATTGTCGCGCTCGGACGCGACGGCAACGCGCTGGAGCCGCTGGTGTCGAACTGGTACAACGCCTCGTCGGGCGTGGAGCCTGGCGCCGAGGCCAGAAATCGCCAACTGACCGACGCACCCGCTGGCCTGGACCACGTGCTCGTGCTGGCGCTGCGGCCGTTTCTGGCGCGCTGCGCGGAAGCGCTCTCACCGCAGGTCGATCTGGCGAACTGGAACCACGGGCACTGCCCGATTTGCGGGTGGGAAGCCGACTTTGCGGTCATCACGCCGAGTGCCGATCGACGCCTGTTCTGCGGGCGCTGCGTCGCGCAATGGGCGTTCGCGCCGCTAACCTGTCCATTCTGCGCCAACGACGACCGGGCGCTCATCACATCGTTTGCGACGCGTGACGGCCGCTACCGCGTCTACGCCTGCGACGTGTGCCGACGGTATCTCAAGGCGTACGATGCCCGCCACGCGCAGCGTGCGGTGATGGTCGCGGTCGACACGATCGCGACGCTGCCGCTCGATGCGGCTGCAATGCAGCGCGGTTATACGGGATAGACGTACAGAAGAAACCGCGGAGACCGCCGACACCGCGGAGAAGAATTCTCTCTGCGTGTTCGGCGTGCTCCGCGGTTTTTTCTTACTGTTGCGGTTCGGGTGTCAGCGGCTTGGCGGCGAAGAGCGTCGAGGCCTTGGCCGAGGCCCAGTTGAACAGGTTTCGCGATTCCATGAAGCGGCCTGCGTTCGTGCGCGCGCCGAACACGACGACGGCAACGTCATGCGAGCTCTGCGGGAGCCGGAGTACGGTCGCCAGGCAGTAGCCGGCCTTGGAGATGAAACCGGTCTTACCGGCCCGCACCTCAACGTCGCCGCCGCGCAGCAGGTGATTCGTGCTGCGGAACGTGATCGGCCGCTTGCCGCCGCTGTAGACCGTGTACTCGCTGGTGCGCATGATCGACGAGATGCGCTCGTCCTGCGAGGCGTGCGCGATGAGGCGAGCCATGTCGTAAGCCGACGACACGTTATCGGAGAGGAGCCCGGACGGATCCGCGTAGTGCGTCGTTTCGAGTCCGAGTTCCGAAGCCTTCTCGTTCATCCGCCGGATGAAGCCGTCCGAACCCTCAGGAGAGACGCGGGCAAGAGCGCGCGCCGCCGCGTTGTCCGACGCGATCAGCAGCAAATGGAGCAGGTCGTCGGTCGTCACCTTATCGCTGGCGTGCAGGTGCGTGGTCGAAGCCTGGAACACGTCGCTGCGGGCAATCGTGACGGGCTGCGAGAGGTCCGGATCGTTCTCGAGAAACACGGTCGCGGTCATCACTTTGGTGATGCTGGCGATCGAACGCTGCGTTTGCGCGTTCTCTTCCCACAGGATTTCGTTGGTCTCGGGGTCGTAAATGATCGCCGCCGCGGCCCGCACATCGGGAACGAGGCCTCCGCTCGCGTCAACCTTGTAACGTGGGAGAACCGTATCGGCCATTTCCCGGGCAGTGGCCGCTGCCCGCGCCTGCGCGAGCTTCGCCTTTCGCGTCTGAGAGCGCTCCGCCGAATAGGCTGTTGTGCGCCTGGTTGCGACCGATTTGCTCGACTTCGAGCTCTTGGCAGCCGCCTTGGTCGCGGCTTCAGATGAGCTAGCCCCGAAAATGATCAGGCCAGCGAGCGCAAAGTAACCTACGCGGAAAACTATTTTCCTGTTCACGTATCCGTCCCGGACCAAGGGTTGGTAAGAGTTACGAAAAGAGTCTACCAGATAATTCATAGAGCGCAAGGGGATTATGGTCACGGATGAGCGCAGCGGCCGAAACGGCAGAGCCTCATGAACCCAGCCTTTTCCAACTCCTGTGCCAAAATGCCCACCCGAGAGACCAAGTCCCACATCACTCGTTATCGGCTGACAGTCTAAAAACCATGACAGGGCGCGAACAAGAGGAATACCGGGAGCTCCGGGCAACGATTCGCGAGCGTGGCACGGCGCGAATCTGTCTCTTCGCCGGTGGGATGATTGCGTGGACCGCCGCGACGATCGCCACCACCGCCCTGGCATCAACGCCCCTCGCGACGCTCCTGCCACTGCTGCTGCTCGCCTCTGTGTTCGAGGCCATCTTCGCGCTCCACATCGGGGTCGAACGAATCGGGCGCTACATCCAGGTGTTCTACGAGACCGACGCCGCTGACGACGTTCAGTCGCAGCGTCGATGGGAGCACACGGCGATGGGCTTCGGTCGACCCGCGGGCGCTGCCGCAATCGACGCGCTCTTCACGGTCCCGTTTCTTCTCGCCGCCATCTTCAACATCGCTCCCGCGATGCTGCTGAACCCGATTCAGGCGGAGTTGATCTTCGTCGGCGGCGCGCACGCCTTGTTCGTGTTGCGCGTCATCGTGGCGCGCCAGGCCGCTGCGAAACAACGTGGAATCGACCTCGCCCGCTTCAAACAACTCAAGCAGGAACAGACTCACCAGTAGTGCACGGCTTCAGCCCCGCACACCGCCATCTGTCGTTTTGATAGTGATCGCCGCGGGTCGCGCGTTTCGTGCTTATCGATGCAGGAGCGCCGCAACCTCCTTCAGATCCTTCGCGTAGAAGGCCGGTGGAGCGGTCTTGAGGAACATTTCCAGGTAGGGTCTGGCCGCATCGGCCTGTCCATCGCGCGACAGCGTCGTGCCGAGGTTATACAGCGCATCGAAATTTCGCGGGTCGAGCTGCACGGCCCGCGTCCACGCATCGATGGCGCCACGGCGATCGCCGCTCCGCACCGCGACCACGCCGAGACCCGCGTGCGCCCGTGACGATCGCGGATCGGCCAGCACCGCGCGATCGAAATCACGGCGGGCGCCGGCCAGGTCTCCGCGATCGAGCGCCATCACTCCCAGATTCTCGAGCGGCACGCTGCTCCCCGGATTGATCGCGATCACGCGTTGGAACGTCTTCTCCGCTTCGTCCTTGCGGCCGGCGCTGATGTAGGCGATGCCGAGCGAATTCAGCGTCTCCGCATCCAAGCCGGAACCGCGCGCGAGCGGCTCGAGGAGCGCGATCGCCTCGGACGAATGGCCCGTGTCGGTGAGATAGCCGCCGAGTTGCGCCACGACCGCGGGTTGTGTGATCCCCGCTTTGATCGCGCGCTGGAGCGTGTCTACGGCGCCCGCGGGATTACCACGCTGCCACTCGACGAACGCGAGATGCCTGTATGCCAGCGCCATGTCGGGACGGCGCGCGACGATCGATTGATAGATCCGGACGGCTTCGTCGAAGCGCCGCGCGCCGAACGCCTCGACCGCGTCGTGCACGGCTCGATCGAGGTCGACGAGCCGCTTCGGATCGTCGACGTCGGTGTACCGCGCTTTCACAGGGGCGCTGCCCGACACGTAACCGAGCGCACGCAGGCGCGCGGCCGCGTCCGGATTCTCGTCGCGCCGATCGCCCGGCGGCGGCGCATTGAACGCCCGCAGCGTGGCGGCGAGCGCGCGATCGCGCTCCGGTGTCCTGGCCGACAAATTGACGCGCTCTCCGGGATCGGCCCCAAGGTCGTACCGTTCCGCGATCGGAAGGTCGATGAACTTGTCGCGGTCCGCGAGCACGCCCGTCAGCGGGGCCCAACCGCGATTGAGCGTGGCGCTCATTGCCTCGAAGTACGACGTCCGCGGCTGCGCCGCCGGACTGCGTTCCGCGGCGGGCAGCAGCGAACGTCCTGGCAGGCCGGCTGGCGCCGCGATCCCCGTCGCGTCGAGGATCGTCGGCAGGATATCCACGTGTCTGGCCGGAATGTGTGACACCTCGCCCGATGACGCTCGTGGTGAGCCTGTCGAACCACGAGCTCCTCCGATCTCGGCGACGATGAGCGGCACGCGCAAGGTGGACTCATACGCAAAGAGCCCATGCGACAACTCGCCATGGTCGCCGAGACCCTCGCCGTGATCACCGGTGACCACCACCAGTGTGGGCCGGCTCCCGGCCCGGACCTCGTCCAGCAGCGGCGCGAGCGCCGCATCAGTCGCGGCGACCTCGCCGAAGTACGGCTGGCTGGCGTACTGACCATCGAACGGCGGCGGCGGCCGGTACGGCGCGTGCGGATCGAACAAATGCACCCACACGAACCACGGGCCCGCCTCACTCGACCCACCGGCCGCACCTGCCCCACTTGACCCACCTGACCTATCAGACCCACCTGACCTATCAGACCCACCTGCCCCACCCGACCCATTTTCGATCCACGCGCGCGCCAGCGGCACCACCGCGGAGGCGGGACGTTCCGGCATGACGAACTCGGTCGGTGCGTGCGTCTCGCCGAACCGATCGTCGTAGCTGTCGAAGCCCTGGTTCAGCCCGAATCGGGAGTGCAGCGGGAAGGCGCCGACAAATGCCGCGGTGCGGTACCCTCGCGCCTTCAACACGCTTGCGGCCGTAGCCGTGTTCGGAGGCAGACGGTATCCGCTGTTGTCGCGGATTCCATGCTGAAACGGATACGTGCCGGTCAGGATGCTGGCATGCGACGCGAGCGTCGTCACCGCGTGCGCATGCGCGAAATCAAAACGCACGCCTTGCGCCGCCAGGCTGTCGAGCGCCGGAGTGGCCGCCGGCCCGCCGTAGCAGCCGAGCGCGTCGGCGCGCAACGTGTCGATGGTAATGAGGAGGACGTTCTGGTTGGGAATCGGTCGCAGATCGGCTTGCGGTGCGCTCCGTGCACAGCACGTGAGGACGAAGAGGCCGAGCGCGACGACGGCCCGCGCCAACCGGCTTGGTGACATTGCTGATGGCTGATCGCTGATGGCTATGGACGATGGGCCGTTGTGGTCCATGTGCGATCCACCATATGCCATCAGCCCTGTCGGGGCGCTCTCATTTCTGAGCGAGCGCGATCGTCAGCAGCAGCGCATGCTGCGCTCCCTGCCACGCGTCGGTGGTATCGAAATTCTCAGTGAGGGCATGCGCGTCGCGGCCACGGCCGCCGCCGCCGATCGTGATCGCTGGAACGCCGAGCGCCATCGGCGTGTTGGAATCGGTCGATCCTTCGCCGAGATTCGACGTGAAGCCGAGCACGGTCGCCGCGGCAAGACCGTTTCTCACGATCGGCGAATTCTCCGGCGTCGATCCCGCCGGACGATCGCCGACCAGTTCTTTCACGACCGTGATGACGCCGGGCTTCCCCCACCGCGCGTTTTCCTCGACGACGGCGGCGTCGATCGCTTTCTGGATGCTCGCATCGATGGCGGCGAGCGAGGCGGGATCCGACGAACGCATGTCGAGCTCCATCCAGCCCTCGAACGGAATCGAGTTCACGGACGTGCCGCCGCCGATGCGTCCGACGTTGAACGTCGTGCGCGGTTGCTTCGGCACCTGCAGTTCCTGGATCTTCGCGATGGCGCGGCCCATCGCGCCCATCGGGTTCGCCAGCCCGAATGCGCCGAAGCTGTGGCCGCCAGGACCCTTGAACGTGATGCGATAGCGGTGGCTGCCCACCGCAACGTTGGTCACGTGCACTCCGGTTCCGTCGATCGACACGAACCGATCGATTTGATCCTTGAGCGTCGTCTTGAACAGCTCCTTCACGCCGCGGAGATCGCCGAGCCCTTCCTCACCGACGTTGGCGACGAAGGTAATCGAGCCCGGCGTCTTCACGTTCGCCTTTTTCATCTCGCGGACGATGGCGACCATCACGGCGAGGCCGCGGCAATCGTCGCCGATTCCGGGTCCCTTGAGGATGCTGCCTTCCCGCTTTACCTTGACGTCGGTCCCTTCGGGAAACACGGTGTCGAGATGCGCAGCGAGCACGAGGTGCGGATGCGCCGCGGCACCCGGGTAGTCGCCGAGG
>Ga0157374_10002166_pt1 | contig 16557 bp, 15 predicted proteins | sample M25metaG_FD_115308 | JGI IMG/M metagenome (GOLD analysis project Ga0157374, IMG submission 115308) | Miscanthus rhizosphere microbial communities from Kellogg Biological Station, Michigan, USA - M2-5 metaG | ecosystem: Host-associated > Plants > Roots > Rhizosphere > Soil | place: USA: Michigan...
ACGCCGGCGCGGCGTCATCGGCGATGGCCGCGCGCCAGCGCTACACGTTGCATGTGGAGCCTTGATCATGAACGCGACGCGCAATGTCGGCATTGGGCAAGGCAGGCGCCAAGCCGGCCTGAGCATCGTCGAGCTCATGGTGGCTGTGGCCATCGGCCTGTTCATGATGGCCGGCTTCACCGGCTCGTTTCTGAGCATGAAGCGAAGCTTTGTCGCGCAGGACAAATTGGCAGAGCTGCAAGATACCGAACGCCTTGCGTTGAGTGTGCTCACAAATACGGTGCGGGCGGCGGGCTACTATCCTGTGGACGTTGGTGCGTACCAGGCCGCAGAGACTGCGCTGCCGGCCGACAGCGTGTTCAAGGCGGGGCAGGGAATCGTCGGTACGAACACGGCGCCCGCGCAGACCTTGAGCACCCGTTATGTCGCCAACGATCACGAGGCGCTCACCGATTGCCTGGGTCAGACCAACACATCCGGCGCAGCCGCGGTCATCGTCAACACGTACAGCATCAGCCCCAGGCAAGAGCTGCTGTGCTCGCTCGATGGCGGCGCGACCACGACGCCACTGGTGGGCAACGTCAAGTCTTTCAGTGTGATGTATGGCGTCGACAGCGCCGGCGTCGGCAACGTGGACCGCTACATCACGGCCGACCAGGTGAGTGCTGCCTTGCTGTGGCCGCAGGTCAAGACGGTCCAGATCAGCGTGAGCTTCATCAATCCGTACGCGAGCGAGCCGGGTGAGCCGGCGACCGTGGACTGGATGCAGACCATCAATCTGATGAACAGAATATGAACACCTGCAAGACGCTTGGGGTCCACAAGACGCAGCGCGGCTTCGTGCTTATCGCGGGGCTGCTGTTCCTGCTGGTGAGTACGTTGCTGGGCATTGCGATGTTGCGCAGCTTCGGATTGCAGGAACGCATTGCGGGCAACACGCGCGACAAGCTGCGCGCGTTCACGGCGGCGCAGAGCGCGCTGCAGTACGGCGAATGGTGGCTCTCGCAAGGGCATGGAGGCGCCGGCAGTGGGTGCTCCGGCGTGACGCTGGCAAGCGACCCCGCCGGCATGCGCGCGTGTGACACCCCGCTGGCCGATCCCGGCGACCCGCAAAGCTGGGACGTTCGCACCGACTACTTGCCGCCGACCCTGTCGGTCAGTAGCGCGGGGGGGCTGGCGGACGACGGCGACCTGAACTACCACGCAATGCCGGGGCTGTACATCAACTATCTCGGCTTTACGCCCGACGGCAGCGGCCAGCTCTACCGCGTGAACGCTTTTGCTTATGGCGGCAAGCCGAATACCACCGTTGTAGTGCAGAGCACTTACAAGGTTTCTTCCGGCGTCAAGGACATGGGGGGATTGTGATGTTCCATTCATTCGTCTCGCGTTGGAGGGCGGCTGCTCTGCTTCTGATGGCAGCGCAAGCGGGAGCGGCTCCCGGTATTCCGCTGGTGATCGAAGAAAACATGACGGGGGCGTCCGCTACCGCCGACTGGACTGCGGTGAATGGTGCCTGTCTCACGGCGGGCGATGGCACCGGGCCCATAAAGGCATGTGTTGGTCTGCCCTACTACAGTGGGTCAATTCAAGTCGGCGGCACTGCGGGCCGTCTGCCGGACGCGGTTGGCCATGGCGCACTTCGCCTGACGAATGGCGATGTCGAGCGCCGCGTGAGCAGCGGCGGCGTATCGAGCGGCGGTACAAACACAGCGTTTCAAAACGGTGCGGTGGTCTCGAATTTCACCTTTCCGACGAACCAGGGCATGAAGGTGACGTTCACCAGCATGACCTATGGTGGCAATGGCTACCTGCAGCACGGTGCCGACGGCATGGGGTTCTTTCTTTCCGACGGCTCACGCCCCGTGGACATCGGTGCTCCCGGAGGGAGCCTGGGCTACACCTGCAAGAACCTTTTGTGGGCGTTCGACCCGGTGACCAAGAGCTTCGCCGCCTTCCCCGGCAACCCGGCCGACATTCCTGACAACTATGAAGGCGTCAATGGCGGCTACATCGGAATCGGCATCGACGAATTCGGCAACTTCTCGAATTCGCAGGATTCGACGGACACGGGCCTGAGCGGTGGCTACAACCCGCCCGAAGTGCCGACAGTGCAAAACCTGCATCCCGAGCGCATCACCTTGCGCGGCGCAGGCGATACCCGGTGGGAAACGCTCATGGCGAAGTACCCGATGTTCTATCCGACTGCGCTGGACATCCCCAAACGTGCGGAAGCGGTTCGCAATGCCTGTAGAACGGGCATGGTATGGGACTACCGTGGCACCACCACGGACGCCAACGGCAAAGTGGTGCCGACCGGCGTGATGACCAACACCTCGCTGGGCTACAACTACGGCTACATCACCTCCAGCGGACTGCCGAGCGGCATCACCCTCGAAAACCAGGAAGGAATTCCGACGCCCACGCGCGGGGCCGCTATGCCGGTCACCTATTCGCTGGACATCTCCCATGACGGAATTCTCAATTTCTCGTACAGCTACAACGGCGGCGCGTTTCAGTCGGTGCTGACCAACCAAAAGATCACTGACTCCAATGGGCCACTGCCGGCCTCCTTTCGTTTCGGCTTTACCGGCAGCACAGGAGGCGGCAGCAACGTTCACGAGATCACCTGCTTCAAAGCCGCACAGCTCGATTCGGCGAGTACGTCGGCCGCCACGAACCTGCAGCCGGCCGCCAGGTTGAAGACCATGTCGCAGGTCTACCTTGCCTTCAATCATCCGCGCAATTGGTGGGGTCAGCTCACATCGCAAAGCCTGCTGGAAGATCCGGCCACGGACACGGTGTCGATCAACCCCGTGTCCAATTGGGATGCCAGTTGCACGCTGACCGGCGGCGCCTGCGCGGCGACGGGAAGCAACGTGACCGCGCAGGCCCCTGGCTCGCGCAGCATGCTGAGCTGGAACGGCAGCACTGGAATCCCGTTCGAATGGGCGTCGCTGACCAGCGCACAGCAATCTCAATTGACGGCCGGTGATCCGAGCGCAAGCGACGCGCGCTTGCAGTACTTGCGCGGTGATCGCAGCGGCGAGGTCGCCAATGGCGGAGGATTCAGAACCCGAATCGGATTGCTCGGCGACATGCAGGACTCCAGTCCCACCTGGGTTGGCGCACCTGCGTCGCCGTACGACATCAGCTGGGCCGACGCGCTGACACCAAGCGCTTCGATGCCTGAGAGCGGAGGGCAGTCTTATGCCGCGTTCCGCAGCACATACAGCGCTCGACAAAACCTGATCTACGTCGGCGCCAACGACGGGTGGCTGCATGCCTTCAGGGCGGGTGCCAGCGATGTCAACGGCAACTTCGTGACCAATGACGCCACGCCCAACGACGGCCGCGAGGCGCTGGCATACATGCCCGCTGCTGTCTTGGCGAGCATTCACTCGAGCACCGGAGGGCTGGACTTCAGCAACCCGCTGTACTCGCATAACCTCTACGTGGACGCCACACCGGGAACGGGCGACCTCTACTACGGCGGTGCATGGCACACCTGGCTGGTCAGCGGCACCGGCCCGGCGCGCGACGCGAACGGGCCGGTTTCCAACTCGGCCGTCTCTGTGCCGGGAGTGGTCTTCGCGCTCGACATCACCGATCCCCGCCGCTTCAGCCAAGCCAATGCATCTTCGCTGGTGCGTGGGGAGTGGAATTCGGCGAGCATGACCTGCACCAACGCGGCGGCGTGCGGCACTCACTTGGGCGCGGTGTCAGGCTCTCCGCTCATTCGCCGGCTGCACAGCGGTAATTGGGCAGCACTGTTCGGCAACGGCCTGAACAGCGCGGGTGGCACCGCGGGCCTGTTCATCATGATGGTCGACGCGAACAGCGGTGCCGTCAGCTTCCGCTATCTCGACACCGGTGCGGGGCCAGGCGCAGATCCCACCGGGAGCGGCTCGCTCAACGGCATCGTCAATGTGACAGCGGCAGACATCGATGCAGACCACATCACCGACTACGTGTATGCCGGCGACCTGTTCGGCAATCTCTGGCGCTTCGATCTGAGCAGCGCCGATCCGAACCAGTGGTCCGCGGCTGCCGCTCCCATGTTCCGCACGACGGCAGGTCAGCCCATCACGAGCCGCGTCACGGTGGCTTCCGTGCCCGCCAAGGGCATGGGTGCGAAGCCGCGCTTGATCGTGAGTTTCGGTACCGGCCAGCAAGTGCCCCAGTCGCTGTTCGCGGCACCCAAGTACGCCAGCGGTACCCAGGCGCTCTACGGTGTGTGGGACTGGAACATGAATGCGTGGAACGCCAAGGCCGGCCCTGGCGGCAAGTACGAGGCGCTGGGCGCTCCACAGACGGTTGGCGTGTCGAATCTGCAAGCTCAGGCCATCACGGCAACGCTTGCGGGCGACAGCGTCGCAACAGGCTATCGGACCGTGAGCCGCAACCCCGTGTGCTGGGCAGGCTCGGGTGATTGCGCTGCGGGCAACAACCAGTTCGGCTGGACCTTGCCCTTGCCAGATAGCAAAGAGCAGGTCATCTACAACCCGAGCCTCATCTACGGAACCTTTGTGGTCAACACCATCGTCCCCGCCATGTCGGATGCGCTGACCTGCAGGCAAGTGTCGGCCTCGGGGTACACGATGGCCGTCGATGTGGGCACCGGGGGTGCCTCCGCCAGTTCGTTCTTCCCTGACGTCGCCACGCCCCTGGTGGCCGGCATCGGCTTGAGCGCGACCGGCTCGCAGTCGGTCGTGACAACGCGCAAGAAGGCCTTCATCGTTCAGCAAACCGTCGCGGGTCAGGGCGTCGTTACGCGGATCAACCCACCGGTGAGCTCGGGGCACCGGCTCAATTGGATCCAGTTGCGCTGAGTGGCACGCACCATGAACAAGGGCAACTCGCACGCTGGTCAACGCGGTTTCACGCTCATCGAACTGATGATCGTCGTGGCCATCATTGCGATCTTCGCGGCCATCGCTTATCCGAGCTATCAGCGTGCGATCCTGAAGTCGCGGCGTGCTGATGCCAAGACTGCGCTGCTCGATCTGGCGTCTCGGCAGGAGCGCTTCTTCACGACCCACAACGCCTATGGCACGAAGCCCTCGCAGCTGGGCTATTTGGGCGAGACGTTCCCGGTCGACGTGCAAGTGGGCGACCGGGCCTACTACAAGCTCAACGTCACCGTGAACAACGCCGCAGGAACCTACGGTGCTTCGGCCGTACCGTTGGGAGGGCAGGCGGCCGATGCCTGCGGTACCTACACGCTCGACAACACGGGCGCACAAGGCAACAACCCCGCCACCGTCACAGGCTGCTGGTAGATCCGACGGGTTCGAAGGTGCGAGGCCGGCCGGCGTCTGACGCCGCGGTCGCGCGAAGGCATGGACTCGCCCATTTGCAGTCACTGTCGCATCGGCCGACTTGAAAAGCTCTTTGCGCATTCCACGACAGCGCTTCGGCAATCCAGCAGCGCCCAAAGCCGCTTTATTTCCCAATAGGGATGCGAGCGAGGCAGCGCATTCATTTTTTGGAAAGCGGCCGCTGCCGCTCTCCTGCATCGATAAGGAACGCGACATGTCAGCTCTTGAAAATGCGGTCAGTGCGCCAATGCGCCAGCCGTTGGTTGTTACCCGCCGGCCCTTGTTGCGCCGGGAGTGGGCCGATGTTGCCCAGAGTGCAGGCGCGGGCTTGAAACTCTGGCGCGAGCGCCGTCACTCAACGGTGTTTGCCGACTTCGGCGATCTGGGATTCGGCGTCAGCGGAGCTCGATTGGCCAAGATCATTCGCTCTGAATCGAAGACGGCCCGCATTTATCTTTTTTCCGATCAGCCTCATGTCTCCCAGCGCTTCTGGGCCCAGGCGAATGGCGCGAACGGCGTTATCACGCGAAGCCCCGAGGCGATCGCCGATTGCCTGTCCGGCATGGTGCCGCCCGATGAGCCGATTCCCGTTCCGGCACGCTCACAGGCGGACCCCGTCGAAACTTTGGCGGCGAATGCCATGGCCAGCATCAAGGCGCAGGGGCCGGTGAGTCCCATGACCTATGCGCTGACGCTCGACGTGATCGAGGAGTTCGTCGGACTGAACAATGGATCTCTACCCAGTGTGCGCGAGGTCGCCACGATGGTTCGCATGGCAGCCGCGAATGGGTGAGATGGCGCCGGCGTGCTTCAGCCGTGATGACGCATGTGATTGCGCGCGAAATGCCGCGCGCATGCCGCGAGCGGCGATCACGACATGCACGCGCCATGCACGATGCGTGAAAGTCCTGGTAGGCGCCAGCAGGGTTGGCCATTGGGCAGTGCTGCAGCAGCGCAGGCCGAAATGGGGCCGAGCATGGCCGGAGACGACGTCTTCGAGATGCCTGGCACGTCGACGCGGAACGGGCGGCGACTGAGAGCGAAGGACACTGCGGGCGACGCCGGGCTGCCTCGAGGCGCACCGCAGTGAAGTACCAATCGAGGCAACCAGCCGGAAGGGCCACTGATCGTGATGGAACTGAATCGAGTCCGGGAGATGATCGTGCAGTGCACTCGTCAGAGCGACCAGCTGACGGCAGTCATGCGTGCCGTCGAGGCATTGATGGATATGGCGATTGACCTGATGGGCCGAACGAACGAATCGGACGGTGGCGGTGCCGACCACATCACGTTCGGTGGCGAGGAAGTCGGGCGTCTCATTCGCATGACTGCGTCTTTGGTGGAGCACGGACGCACCCTGCGGGCCGACATGACGCAGCAATACGAATGGGGTCGGACACAACTGCAGGGCGTGTCGGGGTCGTATCTCGACGTACCGACCCTGCGGCTGGTCGACGAATGCGAGCGCGGGTTGGTCCTGCTCAAGGAGAGCGAGAACACCTTCCGCTTCATCGAGGCCAATTGCAGCCATGCGCTCAACACGCTGAGCCTGCTGTCAGACGACCGCAACGTGGCGGATGCGGTGGTCGTCTACGACGACCTCGTCGACCGCTTGCGGGCGAAGACCATGCCGAGCGGCAGAAAGGGTGCGGCCAAATAAGGAAGTGGGCGGCCGCCTGTGAATCAGGCGACGCGATTCAATGTGCCGCTTCGGTGTTCCGCTCAATCTCGATGATGCAAGCGAACAGCGGGTGACCCTCTACGACCAGCGGCGGCGCGGCAGGATGCGCATGAAAACCTGCGCGCCGCAGCAGGCGCAACACCCCCAGCGGCGACACCGTGATCAAGCGCTCGGCCCCGCGCTCAGCTGCAACCCGCATGGCGGCATGCAGCATGTTCACCGCAATCGGAGACGAGAACTGGGACAGAGCTGACGTGCTCCTGCAGGAGAAGTCCACGGCGGCGAAGCGCGACAATTCCCAGACCTCGGTGTTGCGCGGCGTCGGCTCGCCGTGCAACAGCGTCGGGAACACCTCGCCCAGCAAATACGGTTTGGTTGTCGGCAGCAGCCTCGCTGAGCCGGCGACTTCGCCCGACTCATCACGTGCCACCACGTACACCGTGTCCGGACGATCGAATTGGTCGAGCTCAAGTCCGTCCCCGCGCTCCTCCAATTGCCAACCCAACCGCTGGACGAAAACCTGGTGCCGAAACCGCGCCAAGCCGAACATGATTTCGGGTGCCAAACCGCCTGATGTGCCTGCGAAGATATCCACTCTTTCTTACCTCCCTGGAGTCAGATAGAGCAGATTGAATCGAACCCGCGTCATCGGCGTAACTATCAAGGCTTATAGGTTGGTTTTCTCACGCATAGCGCTCTGCGAGCGCTGACCGTGCAGATTCCTGCCACGGGATCGAATCGACGACTGAGCCGATTACCGCTTCGCTCGTCCGCCAGTCGAAAGGGCGCCGCTCCAGATCTACTATGAGCACGTTGCTGCGGGGTTGACCGACGCGCAGGCAGCGAATGCCGGTTTCGGCTGTTTCGAGAATCCAATCCCACCCAACTGTCACGGTACGATCGTTGCTCGCAACCCATTCGGTGTAGCCGGAGATCGTGGTCGAGGTGCCGCAGAACTGGTCGGGGAGGTCCACGTGCTGATCAAGGCCTGAGATGAGATGGGTGAAACGCAGAGCAAGCACATCGTCCAGCGTCATGCGCAGGTAGCCGTCGGTCAGGGTATTGTTCAACGATGACCTCCTCGAATGCTGCGGCGAATTGAGTCAAAAGCCTTCGAGATCCGGCCGCGGGTTACCCCGGGCCTTTGCGCTCTCAAGCCTTGTTGGCGGAATTAATTGAGTAATCCCAGCATAGCAGCCTTGACGGCCGCTGCGGTGCGACTAGTCGAATCGAGCTTTCGCATCGCGTTGCCAACGTGAAATACGACCGTCGCAGACGATAAATCGAGAATATCTCCGATCTCGGGAGCCGTTTTTCCGTCTGCAGTCCACTGCAAAACTTCCACTTCCCGCGGGGTAAGTGCAGCCCGAGGCTGAATAAATCGCGCCGAGAGTCGGCGAGACAATGCCAGATGCGAGATATTGACCAGCCAGCGCATGCGTACCTCGCTGTGCGCCAGTTCGCAAGATGTGATGGGCTCGTCAGAGCGGGCCAGCGTGACCATGCCTCCAATGCCGTGCCCGTCCAGGCTGGACTGGGCCCACCCGTGCCGAAGGCCGTGGGCGCGCGCCTCGTCCCAAAGCTGCGATGTGTTGGCAAACAACTCGTCGCTCCAGAGCACGGGAGTCTGGGTTCGTCGCCCATGCAGCACCGAAGGGTCCACCGCGACGTAATTCTTCTCGTGGTAGCGTTCCTGCCAAGCGCTTGGGTAGTTGCTCAGGATGATCGTCTGGGGGCGAGTCACTGGAAGCGGAACCCTCAATCCATAAGCGCAGTACGGGAACCCCAATGCGCGGGAGGCAGTCTCGAGGCGGGTGAAAATTTCGGAGTCGTCCAGGCGGGGCGCCTCGATGGCGGTCAACATGTCCTCTTGCCACGACTGCATGGTCAACCTCCGGAGCGCGTGCGCGTCGTTTACTGCTGCGGTCGGGCGTGAAGCGTCTGAGATGTCGAACGCTGTGGCCCTGACTACATTCGGCGTGTGTCAATTGCGCGATTGGCGCATTCCCATTGTTACCTATTGTCAATGGGGTCGTGTCGACAAATGGTGCGAATTGGGTAAGTAGGAGATCGCGGATAACACGTACGTCTTACTACGCGGTCGGGCCATTTTCTAGCCGAGACGTGTGTGCGAAATGCCACGTTTTTGGCGGCGAGCCGCAGAGATGAAGACATTGAAGGGTCTTTCGAAGGCGAGCGATTTGGTGAACTTGACCATCCCAATGCGGTGCAGCAATTATTGGCTGTGGCCCGTAGCTTCGGGATGTCTGGCGAGCCGCGGTTGTCGGCGTGCGGGGGGCGCGTCGATGCCTCTGGGCGAGCTTTCTCCATACTTTTGAAGCGGCGTCATGAAGTGAGGCTCGTCAAGTGCTGATTTCACGGGGGCGAATCGCCCGGCTCGGCGCGCTGCAGTCTCGAGTGTTGACTCGTAGACGGAAATGACACCCATGCATCGGCGCGACGCCATTTGCCGATCGTTGACAAGGCTATCGCGCTCTTCGATGATTCGCGCCTTCGTCGAAGGAGGTTCCCTTCTCCGGGGTGTCCGGTCGGAAGCAAAGTGAGGACGTGCAATACCTCGAAAGGGTAAGCGCGCGACTCCTCCAGCGTGGGTTTGAGCTTTCGCATCGGGCCTATACGCTTCGTCACACGAATGCAGCAAACAAGTAGGTCGATGATGAAGCCAAATACACCAATCGGTGTTTCACACAGCAGCCCGCGTGTTGCGGTCCTGTTCACCAACCGATGGGCGGAAGCCGCGGTGGCGGACAGCCTTGAGAAGGCTGGCATGACGGTACAAAAGTACCCGCATCCGCTGGCCCTTGTGGCGGCATTGCACCTCGAGGCGATGGACATCGCGGTCATTGAGGACCACGAGACTCACCTTGCTGGCTGCATGGCGGCATTGCGTTTTCGCGGGACGACGACCGTGCCGATCGTCGCGGTAGGCCGCGGCACTGCGGCACAGATCGCGACGGCGCTGATGCACGGTGTGTCCGACTATGCCGTGCTGGGCGAGGCCATGGATACCTTGGTGAACCGCGTGCGAGCTCGCGTGGAGGTTTGCCAGCACCGCGAGGAACCGGACTCGATCGAATTCGGAATGTGTGTACTTGACGCGCAAACTCGCACGCTCAAATCCCCCGTGATTGATCAGCAATTGACTTGGCGCGAATGCAGTCTGGCGTGGCTGCTGTTCGAGCACGCCGGACAAGTGGTGAGCCTTCACACGATCTCCATTCGAGTGTGGGGTCGCGATGTCAGCGTGACCAAGCGCACCATCGAGCAGCACATGAGCCGGCTCAGGCGAAAGCTCGCTATTGCGTCGGGCGGCGGTGTTCAGCGCCTCCAGGTTCATGCCGTGAACAACGTGGGGTATCGACTCGTCCTCGATACGGTGCCCATCGTGGCGGAGGAGGTGCGTACCACGGCCAGTCATCTGGCATTGCAGGCGGCTGTGGAAACCTTGCACGCAAAAGGCAGCGTGTGAGCGCGGACTGATAGGACATCTATCTGGGCACGGAGTACCTTTCGCTCCTGCAGCATCCCAAAAGAACAACGGCCGGTTTTCGTGGCGACGAAACCGGCCGTTGTTGTTTGTACCCTTCTCTCAAGGCGGCATTATCCAATGCGCGTACTTCCGATCTTGGCACGCGAGTCCCGGCGAAGAGTGCGGTTCGGCTGCGTTGCCTCAGAGCCGAACGACAGCACCCCCGTTGTGCGCCTATTGGCCGTGGATCAGGCGACCAAAGCCGGCGCCGGCCAAGCGAGAGGCCAGTACGTGCCAGGTCGGAATGCCGCGTTTGCGCACCGCCGTGGCGGGAGCGAAGTCGCTGACATCCTCGACCACGTTGTAGAGCGTCGGAACGTTGGGGGGAATGCGACCTGCCGCCTCGCGCGGGATGCCCGGACGGGCGCGCTTGGATGCAAGCGCGAGCCGCTGCAAGGAGCCACAGGCGTAGCCGGGACGATTGAGGCGAGAAATGTCGCTGCTGCCCAAGCCGCGCGACAGCCGACGCCGGATTTCCTGGGTGACGAGGACTTGTTCTTTTGCGGACATCGACGCGCGCGCAATCGGATAGAAGTCCTCGCGCAGATGAGTGACGTATGCCTTGAGCCGCGTGTCCAGGTTGGCCAGCGCCCTCGCATCGGTTTGCGCATCGCGGGTTGCCCGCGAGATGCACTGGTTCAGAAACGCATGCGCCATCAGGATCTGGACGTTGATATCCAGCCCCACTTCGACGTATGCCCCGTAGAGGACGTCTTCTACCGACAAGCTGAGCGCCGCCAAGTCTTCCAACAGGCTGCGTGTCTGCGTGCTGTTGCTGGCAACGCATTGCGAGTGAGCGGCAATGGCGTTCAGAAGCCGGTCGATCTCTGTATCGAGAAATTCGAACATGTCCATGCGGCGAACCTCAGAGGAGCATGGCGTCCATCATTGCGGGCGTGACCTTCGCTCTGTGCTTGCTTGCGAAGCCGCTGCGAGAAATGCGAATGCGAGAAGACCGAGTTCTCGATGGCACAGAAGCGATATCCCGGGACTTCGGACATCATTCGTTTCGTAGTTCGACGCGATGAGTCGTGCGCCTCGGACGCCATGCCATCGATTGGGAGCGATTCAGCCAGCCGCGGCATCGCTGGAGATTCGGCTCGAATGTCGATCATCCGGCGATCGTGAATGGATGAGAGTCGCCCATGAAAAATGCAAGTCTTTGCCGGTGTCCATGCGTCCTCAAATGACCTCCGCATGCATGCAGAGGCGCATGCGATCCACTACGATGAATCGCATGAAAAACGACATACCGAGATGGCGATGAGTGGGTCTGTGATCGTGATAGCGACGGTTCAATCAACGGAGTTGCTCATGCTGGGACAAGCAAAACGCACCAACAACATGAAACGGCGGGAATCGCCATGGCGCTGAAGATTCTGGTGGTCGATCGCGACAAGAGCAACGCCGGCGCCATCGAGTCGCGACTGAAGTCCGAGGGGTATGACCTCACTTGCGTGGCGACGGGCGAGGAAGGCTTTTATCTCGCGAACACGCGCCAGTACGACCTAATCATCATGGGCGCCACCACGGTCAATGCCAGCGGCCTCGAAGTCGTGTCGTCGCTGCGTGAATTCAACAAGGAGATTCTCATCCTCGTGCTGTCGCGAAGGTCGGAGGTCGATGACCGAATCCGTTGCCTGCGCGCTGGAGCCGACGACTATCTGGTCGAGCCGTACGCAATCGAGGAGCTCGCCGCCCGCGTGGAGGCATTGCTGCGACGCGGCCGGCTTGGACAGATGGTGCGTCTGGCCGTCAGCGACCTGTTCATGGACCTTTCCGTACGGCGGGTGACGCGCGGTGGGGAATCGATCCCGCTGACGGGGCGCGAGTTCGATGTGCTGGAGACCCTGATGCGCCGAGCACACAAAATCGTGCCGCGCGGCGAGCTGGCCAAAAGCGTGTGGAAGAACGTTCAGCGTGCGACGCCGCTGGACAATGTGATTGACGTCCACATCGCGCATTTGCGCCGAAAGATAGACAAGGGTTGCAAGGTGCCTCTGATCCACACCGCCCGTGGCGTCGGCTTCGTGCTGTCCGACAGGCAACCCTGAACGGACGATATCCAGCCTGGCGCTTAGCCCGTCCACGACAAAAAGCAACGGCCGCTGCCTTCGGGCAGCGGCCGTTGTTCTTGAGGTTTGCGAGACGTCTTGTGCGTGGTTTCAGCCGCGACCGCTGTCCGCCAAGCCCTGGCGCTGGATGTCAGCGCGCAGCTTGGTGATGGCAGTCTTCAATATCTGCCGAACCCGCTCGTCCGACAACTTCATCTTCGACGCGATGTGTTCGTAGGTTTGGGTCTCGCCGTCGTCCAGTCCGAAGCGTGCCCGCACGACGCTTCGCTCCTTCTCGGTCAGGACGCCGAGCGCGTTCTCCAGCACCACATACTCTTGCAGGCGACCAATGATCTCGGTCGGCTGGCTGCCCTCGGGCGAGGCCAGCGTCTCCATCATGTCTTCGCTGAGGTCGACTTCGGAGAAATTCACCGGCTGCTCAATGGTGGTGGGCTCGACCCTCTCGTCCGCGAGATTTGCTGCGTCGAACGATGCGACGGGCTCCGCCGCAAGGTGGTCCGCATCGCGTTCGGCTTTGGATGCCTTGCGTGCCATGCGTTGTACATGCACCGGAACCCGCACCACGGCCGACTGGTTCATGCTGGCCAGCGCAATCGATTGGCCGATCCACCACCGGGCGTAAGTGGACAGGCGGTGGCCTCGCTCTGCGTCGAATTTTTCGATGGCTGTCATCAGGCCGATGCAGCCCTCGACGATCAGGTCGTCCAAGGGCATGCGGCGGTCGCCAAATCGTTTGGCGACCGAAATCACCAAAGGCAGGTGCTGCTCGATGAGGCGAGCGCGCGAACGCTCGCAGCCGCCTCGTGCACGCAGTACCAATCGGTATTCCTCGCTGCTGGACAAAGGGGCCTGCCGTGCCGCCCACTGAGACTGCGGCAGGAAAGCCGACGCCATCGGCTTGGCGGCCTTCGCCCGTTGGCCCGTGTTCTTGGTCTTGCTTGCTGTCTGTTCTGGTGGCTCTGCGACGACGAGCGCCTCGCCGGACAACAAGCGCTTGGGATCGATCCGCTTGGCCGTGGGCCACCATCCCGGCTGGCCGTTGCGTGAAGCTGCATTCGGAATGGCGCCAGAGCTGGCGGCCAGGTAGTCAAGCCGCAGCACGCCGCCAAGGCACGCGCTTGCCAAACGTGCAAGCAACTGCGACTGGTGCGATGGGGGGTCTTGTGGGACTTGAGTCTGATCAGGCAACACGTTGATGCTCTCTTGGTAGACGGTATGGCTTCACTGCGAACAATGGCGACCTGGACAACATTGGGGTGGCCGGTGGTCGAGCTCAGCCCTTGAGCTTCTTGACCTCGGAGACCCATTTGAAAATCACGGCGACGGCGTCTGTCAAATCGCTGGGAATGTACTCGTCCAGCGGCACTTCGCTGTGCAGTCTGCGTGCCAAGGCGCGATTTTCAATGATTGGGATGCCGTTTTTCCGGGCACGGTGACGAATTTTGGCGGCGCCATCATCGACGCCTTTGTCCACCACGATGGGCAGGTCGGTTTCTCCGCGCCGGTAGTACAGCTCTACCGCAAAGTGCGTCGGGTTGACCACCACCGCACTCAGGCCCAGATTTCGATTGACCTGTGGGCTAAAGGCGGCCGCACGGGCCAGCTGGAGCCGCTGCACCTTCACCAACGGATCACCTTCCAGCTCCTTGTATTCGCGCTTGATATCGTCCTTGGACATTCGATGTTCCTTCAGGAACTCGAATTGCTGGTGGAGGTAGTCGATCATCGCGGACACGCTAAATACCAAGAAGCTCATGCCCAGCAAAATCAGCAGCATGTGGCCGCCAGTGATGATGATGTTGTCCGGCGATGCGAAGGCAGAGCGCGTGGCGTTGGGCAAGGCGTTCATCCAAATTGCGGCGGCACCGGCGCTGAGTACGGCGACCTTCAGCGTGACTTTTGGGATTTCGAGCAACCGGCGACTTGAAAACAGTTTGCGGATCCCGGCGGACGGATTGAGCCGCGTCAGGTTCGGCGTCAGGGGCTTCATCGTGAACACGCCGCCGACCTGTGCAACACCGGCCAGCACGGCAGCGAAAGCCGAGGCCACGAACATCGGGACGATGAAGCTGAGAAGATCCCAGGACAGCTCTTCGAGCTTGGGCAGCCAGCCGCCGACACCAGCGGGGGGGGCGGTCTGCGCGAACTCAAAGGCATGCACCAGGGCCTTGCGCAGCAGGCCCAGGCCGAACGCGCCTGCGATCAACAGGAATAACAGGACGCCTGCGTAGCCGGCCGTGGCGGTCACCTCGGCGCTGTGGACGATAAACCCCTCCTTGCGCAATTGGCGCAGTCGGTGGGGTGTGGGCTTTTCGGTTTTTTCGCTCATGGCTATCGCTACTTGTCAATGCGAATTGGTGGCGCCTTTGAGCATCTGAAGCTGATGCGGCCAGTTCACGACTTCCATGCGGACCAAGTCCGCAACATTTGACATGACGATCAGCAAAAGCAGCACCGCGAGCGAGCCTTTGAGCGGCATCGAGAAGAAGAACACGTTGAATTGGCGCGCCACCCGGTTGATCAGGCCCAGGCTCAGCTCGGCAAAGACCAGCATCAAGATGATTGGTGCGGCCAGGCGGACGGTGAACTGCATGATGGAGTCCATCTGGTCACCGGCGTAGGTCGGCAGCGAGAAGGTCGGTTGAGGCAATGCCGAGCCCAGCGGCCAGAGGTTGTACGACTCGTACAGCACGCTCAGCAGTGCATTCAATCCTCCGCCGGTGACGAGTACGAAAAGTCCCAGATTGACCAACAGCGGCGCGGTCGGGCCCCCCTCGTGGCCACCGAAGGGGTCGAAACTCTGCGCCAAACTCACACCGGTCTGGTTGTCGATGAGCCGGCCCATTCCTTCGAGGGCCCACAACGGCGCACCGAAGGCATAGCCGATGCACGACCCGATGAATATTTCCTTGAAGAGCATGAAGGTCCAGGCCAGGCCTGATTGGTCCACGAGGCCGACATGCGTCTGCGCCATCGGATAGAGCACTAACCCCAGCGAGATCGCGACACTGGTGCGCACCAGACCGCTGAAGAGATCCAGCGGAAAGATGGGCAGAACGAACATCGCCGCGAGGATGCGCGGCAGAACGAGGAGAACCGGGTGAATCAGGTCGTACAGCGACCAGGCGAAGGCTGAATCCATGCGCCGGGTCAATTCTGCGACACGGTGGTCGCGCGAGCGGGCCTGTCTGTCCACAATGATTGTGGATCAAGCAGCAACGTGTCGTCCACGGCCACCAGCACGCAGTCATCAGTGGGCACGGATTTGCGCACGTTGCAGCTGGATAGCGCACGCTCTACTGCGCCGGCACCGCTCGCCGAGAAGCCCAGCATGGCGCTGCGCGATACCGACAACGCCCGCGGACGAGGCTGGTTGAGGAAGCGCAGGTATTGCGAGCGCACCGATGCAGGAAACATCGGCGCGGTACCCACGTTCACAGCGGAGAACGCGCTAAGGGTGGGGCCGGCGGAGCCCGTCCCGGATGAATTGGCAATCAACGAGAGACCCGAAGTCTCCAGTCCAGGTACGGGGAGGGTGTTGGGGTGGCCGGCGCTTTCGTCGGCATGGCGCACGGGCACCATGTGCGCTGCGGTCCGCATGCCGACTGCGCCGCGGCCCGCGTCCGCGCTGCTTTGCGTGACGATGAATTCATCGAAGGAGGCCGGAAGCACCCTGCTCTTGTCGATGCCGGGCCACGAGCGAGCCCAGTCGCTAGCCGCCAATTCGGCTTCGCTCTTCGATCCGAAGGACACGGCCAATTGGTCCTTGCCGGCGTGATGCGCCGGTTGAACCCGAAGCTGCAACCGGCCAAGATAGGCGTAGCGTGCCGGGACGACGTTGAACGTGGCTTTCATGTCGGCGCTCATGGCCAAGCCATCGCGGACTTCACCGTATCTCGCGACGATTTGATTGATGGAATTGGTGCCTCG
>Ga0157374_10002168_pt1 | contig 16549 bp, 11 predicted proteins | sample M25metaG_FD_115308 | JGI IMG/M metagenome (GOLD analysis project Ga0157374, IMG submission 115308) | Miscanthus rhizosphere microbial communities from Kellogg Biological Station, Michigan, USA - M2-5 metaG | ecosystem: Host-associated > Plants > Roots > Rhizosphere > Soil | place: USA: Michigan...
CTTGAAGGTGGGGCCCGGATGGTAGCCGGCGGCTATGAGTTCGCGGCCAGTGATCAGGGGTGTGGGACGGACTTCCTGTTCCGGAAGAGACTCATAGCGCTCACGGACGAAGTTATAGATGTCGAGGTTGCGGTGGGCAGCCAAACAGTCCATGCGATGGAGGGCGAGGTGCTCCGGGAAGTCGTCGAGCCGAAAGAAACGCTTGAGGGTTGAGGCCTTCATGCGTGGCGCATCTCCAAAGCGCATGTGGTTGTCGACCAGGGCGAGAATCTGATGTGTCTCGTCGTTGGAAAAGCGAAAGCGTCGGCAGATGTCGGCGGCTATGGCTACGCCGACTTCCACATGGCCGTCGAAGCGAATGCGGTCTGGAGCTTCGCGGTAGGTTGGCGGTTTGCCGACATCATGGAGAAGAGCGCCCCATGCCAGCGTCATCGTGCAACCGGGCTCGAGCTGTTCGAGGAGCATCAGTGTGTGGATCCACACGTCCCCTTCCGGGTGAAATTGCGGCGGTTGTTGCACGCCTTTCATTCTGGATATTTCGGGAAGAACTTGGACGAGGAGGTCGGTTTCGTCGAGGATTTCGAAGGCCTGGCGTGCGTGGCCCTCGGTGAGCATTTTGGTAAGTTCTTCACGGATACGCTCACGGCTCACGGCATGAATGCGAGCGGCGAGCTCGCGGATTGCGGCGAAGGTGATGGGCTCGATGGCGAATCCGAAACGGGCGGCAAAGCGGACTGCCCGTAGAAGGCGGAGCTGGTCTTCTTCAAAACGCTTTTCGGGGAGGCCGATCGAGCGGAGAGCGCGCGCATCGAGATCGTCGAGGCCGCCAACGTAGTCGATGACGACGGACCGAAGTTTGACAGGATTTGCGAGAAGCTCGTCGAGAGATAGATCTGCCGGGAGTGGATCCAACAGAAGGCCATTGATGGTGAAGTCGCGACGCTGGACGTCTTCAGCGGCGGTTCTGGTGTAGCGGACCTGGTCGGGGTGGCGTCCGTCGGAGTAGATGCCGTCATTGCGGAAGGTGGCTACTTCTGTCACTACATGCGGGGGGGCAGGCATCGCTTGCGCGGCATGGAGGCAGTCGACGCCCGGAGAAAAGGACACGAGGACCACCCCAAAATGGGCTCCCACGGCGAAAGTTCGGGGGAACATGTCGAGGACGATGTCGGGGGTGGCGGAAGTGGCTACGTCGTAGTCCTCGGGCTCGCGGCCGAGGAGGAGGTCGCGGACGCAACCGCCAGCGAGATAGGCATGGTGACCTGCGGCGCGCAGGGTGCGAATGATATCGACGGCGGCTTCGAGTTGGGGTGAGGTCGGCATGCTCTTCGCGGCTTGCTCAGTTCGAGGATAGTCGGTCGGTGGGGGTGGGCACGATTGAGCGCTTTAAACTCTAGGTATGGGTCGCGGGCTCATCCTTGGAATTGAATCCTCGTGCGACGAGACGGCGGCTGCCGTGGTTGAGCGCGGATCGAAGACTCTTGCGTCGGTTGTCGCCTCGCAGATCGCGACACATCTTCGATACGGCGGAGTCGTGCCGGAGCTGGCGAGCCGGGAACATCTACGGGCAATCGTGCCGGTGGTGCGGTCGGCGCTGGTGGAGGCGGAGGTAGGGCTGGGCGATCTGGATGCCATTGCCGTGACATCAGGGCCGGGGCTGGCCGGGGCGTTGCTGGTCGGGATCACGTATGCCAAGGCTCTGGCGTTTGCGCAAGGGTTGCCGTTGGTTGCGGTGAATCACCTCGAAGGGCATATCCATGCGGTGCTGCTGCAGGAGCGCGAGAAAGAGGCTCTTCATTCCGCAAGAGGAAGCGGCCCCGCTCAGGATGACGACGAACTGAAACGGGCGCTGGCGCTGGTGGTGTCGGGAGGGCACACGCATCTGTATCTTGTTAAGCCGGCCGATCGCCATCGCATCGACGAAGACCTGCCGCCGGGGACTTCGAATTGCGGCCCCAGCGACCAAGATTTCTCGCCGAGGAACCCGCGGGATGGGACATGGAGGTACTCGCTGATCGGGCGAACGCTGGACGATGCGGCGGGCGAGGCTTACGACAAAGTGGCCAAGCTGCTGGGGCTTGGGTATCCCGGAGGGCCGTGGATCGATGCGCTGGCGCAATTTGGAGATCCGACGGCGGTGCCGTTCACCTTTGCGCAGATCAAAACCAAGGCTCACCTGGGAGGGAAAGCCCCAAGGACGAAGGGAGCAAAGACAGCTCCGATTGCGGAGTTGGATCCACATTTTCTGTTCTCGTTCTCCGGAATCAAGACAGCCGTGTTGCGATACGTAGAATTGCACGGCCTGAGGGCGGAGGCGGCTGCCCGTGTTCCCCAGATGCTGGCTGCGGGGCGGCCTCCAAAGACAAAGGAAGAGGCGCTGGAGCTTTGTCCGCAATGGACGTTGGATCTGATCGCCAGTTTTCAGCATGCTGTGATCGGGGACCTACTGAGGAAGACATTCTCCGCAGCAGAATCCGTGGATGCCGAGCGAATTCTGGTGACCGGAGGAGTGGCGGCCAACCGGGAGCTACGTGACCGGTTTTCTGCAGAGGCAGGCAAGCGCGGAATCGAAGTGGCGTTTCCGACCCTGGCTCTTTCCACCGACAATGCAGCCATGATTGCGGCGGCCGCGTGGCCGAGGTTCGCAGCTGGGGAGTTTGCATCGGCGGAGCTGACGGCGGAGCCGGGGATGGTGCTGGGGAGATAGGAACAAGGGGCGGTGCGAGAGGAAGTAGAAAGAACGTATATCTGGAAACATATTCAATGCGAGGGAATGACCGGAAGGGGTCGAAGATGACAGCACTCAGTGGCAAGTCCGCATTAGTTACAGGTGGTTCGCGCGGTATCGGCGCGGCAATCGCAAAGAGGCTTGCGAAGGAGGGCGCCGATGTTGCGGTGACCTACAGTTCTTCACCGGAGCGCGCACAACAGATCGTCGAAGACATTGTGAAGGAAGGCAACAAAGGTCTCGCGGTCAAAGCGGACTCAGCGGATCAGCTCGCCGTGCGGGCTGCGGTACAACAAGCCGCAAAGGAATTCGGCAAGCTCGACATCCTGGTGAATAACGCGGGAGTGCTGGCTTTGGGCCCGATCGCAGACTTTCCGGCTGAAGATTTCGAGAAAGCTCTATCCGTGAATGTGCGCAGTGTTTTTACCGCGATCCAGGAAGCGCTGCGGCATATGCCGGATGGCGGGCGCATTATCACAATCGGCTCGGTGAACAGTGAAAGGATGCCCTTTGCGGGAGGTTCTATCTACGCGCTGACCAAAGGAGCTGTTGCCAGCTTCACGAAAGGGCTTGCGCGCGATCTGGGTGCCCGGAAGATTACCGTCAACAATATTCAGCCGGGGCCGGTCGATACCGAGGCGAATCCAGCGAGCGGCCCATTCGCGGATACGATGCTGGGGCTTCTCGCAGTGAAGCGGTATGGCCACGCGGATGAGATCGCTGCCATGACGGCGTACCTGGCCGGACCGGAGGCTGGATATGTCACCGGCGCTTCTCTGCTGATCGATGGTGGTTTCGCAGCGTGATTGCAAGATCGAATGGGGCTGATGCGTAGCTTGAACCGGTATAACTCAAACATTCAGTCCTCACTTCAGCCGACTCAGGATCAATTCCTTGCAGGTAATGGGTGTCAATCACACCTAAGTTCACGCAATTGTGGTTACTGAATGTGTTGACGCGTCTTCAAGAGGTACAGATACTAGCCTGACAGACTTACTTCAGAAAGGCAGTGGTTTACCTTTGGGCTCCGTCAAATCTTTCAGGCTCTCGTCGTTGCTGGTTGTCCTACTTCTGGGCGTGATCGCAGTCATGCTGATCGCTCCCGACGTCGATTTACCCGACACTGCATTTCAAGGCAATACTGCGCCAATCGCAGTTCACTTTGTCTCTCATCATGTTCCACAAGGGAACGGCGACTCCCAGGCATTCAAGATTCAGCCGGGCTTCGACGACCTATCCAGCCTTTCGCTGAGAACCCACTCGAATGACAGCGGAATGATCGTTCCCGTCGCATCGCGACGTATTCTTCGCTGTTAGGACGAGCCCCACAAATCCGCGAACGCGGGCGATTAAGAGGCGATGCGCGATGTTTGAATCGTGAATCACTTCGCGTCGGCCCGGACCTTATCGATCTGCTGGTATAACACTGCAGACTCGACGGACTTGTTGCAACATCTCCCCGCCATAACCAGCGTTTCCCCTGGGCATGGCCATCCTGAGGAGAGATTCATGGGCGCCGAAGTGTTGTCATATCTGCTGGTACAGGAACCGAAGCGAGTTCGATTTGATCTGTCCGGTTTTCATGAGGAGTGGTGGCTTGATATTGCGAAGAAGGCGTCTGACTATCACGAATTGAAAGTGAATCTCGGCGGCCGGATTGTTGGAAGGCTTCCATTTGTGTTGTGGAGGAATCGGCTCGGCCTAAGTTTCGGACAAGACCCCTACTGGGCGCACCTCGGAGGTCCGATCGTCGAGGAGGAGCTCGGCGCGAGCGAGAAGGCAAAAGTGATCCGCGATCTTGTTCGGCAGCTACCGCGGAGGACTTCGTTTTCTTTTGTTTGCGATCCGACCTTGAGTTACTCCGATCTTGTGAGGAAGGCCTTCATCGACGGGGGGTTTGAGCATTCGGCGCAGACGACCTATGTTCGTCTTCCCGAGGAGGGGGATGTACTTAGTGAGCGGAAGCGCAAGCATCGGGGGCATATCAAGCGCGCTGCCAAGAGCCTTGCATCTGTCGACATCACCGCAAAAGAATTCGTTCAATTCTTCGAGGCGAATCTGGGGGCAAAAGGCAAAAGAAGCTATGCGCCGCTCCAGATGCTGCCGCAGTTGATTGAACAAGCGCTAACACGAGGTCGTGGTCGCGTCATTGCTGCGTTGCCTAATTCAATGAACCCGGGAGTGGGCTGCAGATCTCGTCTTCCATTCGATGCCGCCATTGTTTACATCTGGGATGATCGCCGTTGCTACTACTGGCTTTCGACGCATCGCATTGCTGGCGGGGATGATCCGCTGGGAAAACCTCATCCTGACGCGGTCAAACTCCTTTTGGTCAACGCAATGGAACACGCGCAGGCGATGAATCTTGTCTTCGACGCTGATGGTGTCGTTACTCCCGGATCCGACCATCTTTATTCCAAAATTCTCGGAATGAAGATCGAAGAACGCCGCGACGTTTTCAGACGGCTGAGTACCCTCGAACGCATCTACCAGCAATCCCGTCTGAAGTTGATGCAATGGCGTTCTGACCATTTTGCCGCATCGACGACATAGGTCTCCTGTAGGAAATCTGCGGGTTCGCTTCAACCCAATTGTCCGAAGTAGAAGAGCGCGGCGAGTAAGGTGAGTCCGGCAGCAATGCCGAGCAGCATGTTTCGAGCGGAGGGTGCCGGGGGCGTATGAAGCAAATCAAATCCTAATGGCATGAAGGCCACGCAAAGCCCAGTTGCGGCAATGACAGACGTGATTGAACTGCCCTTCAGCATGCCCAACATCAGGGAAGACATAAGTCCCAATGCTATGGATCTGAACAACCCCATCGTTCCTGACAGATAGGAGCCTATGGCGAGCAGAAGCCATCCGAGCATGATCGTGGCATTCAGCGCCGAGACAACGTGAAATGCTCCGTAAGATGCAGCGATCGTCTTGGTCGCGCTTGCAACTCCTTCGAACCTCACCATTTGAAATGCGAGATGATCCGCGCCGGCGTGGAAGGTGCGCGCGAAAAGGCCGAAGATCACAAAGGAAGCACTCCATGCAGCCCATGCTGGTCTACGAGTGCCGATCATGCGGGCTGCGCTGAGCACCGCCGGCCAGAGGGAGATGTTTCCGGCAAGAAAACAGCTGTATGCAGCTGTCATCAGCCCCGGATGATCCTGATATGCCGCAAGCTGTTGGGGGAAGAAGAATTCACACCGGATGCGGAGCAGTATCCCGACGAGGAGGAGCGGCGGGGCGACGATGAGCGAAGCAGCTCCGAGCCAGCGACCCGGAAACCAGAACTCATTGGAATTGGCAGGTTCTCGATGCACACACCGCTCCTCTCCATCACCCCTCTACAACGTCTGCGGATGTTTGTTGGTTAACCGGTGTCAGGGCTTGCGGAAGGTGAGGCAGTAGAGTTTTCCCCCGCAGATCTCGCGGGCGGAGATGTCTCTCATCTCGGCAGGCACGAGGTCTAATGGGCAGCGGACTCTTTCAGAGCCTGCGGGGGAGTTGCTGCCGCCGATGGGCGTGCGCTGGAAAGAGTCGCGTACGGTGCGCTCGGTTTCATCGACGATGACGATTTTGGTGCCGGGCTTGGCGACCCAGATCATCTCCTTAATGGCGCGGGCCTTGTTGGTAAAGAAGTTGATGCCGCCGGCGTGGAAGACGCAATCGAACGCGCCGACTTTGAAGGGAAGGCGCTCAGCTTCCGCCTGAAAGAGGTGAGCCTTGCGACGCCACTTTAGAAGGTTCTGCTCGCATTTATGGAGCATACCCCAGGAGATGTCCACTCCGTAGAAATCGATATCGAGGGGGAGGAAGCGGAGGTTCGCCCCGGTTCCCACAGAGACTTCGAGGACGCGGGCCTGGGGCTTGATTTCAAGCTCGCTGATGAATTCGTGTCGGTAGTTGGGCTTACGGGTGACCCAGTGGTAGAGGCGCTCTGTTAGGTCATAGCCGGGGGCAATGCGATCGTAGAGCGTCTGGTACTTCAGATTAGGGCCGGTCACGGTGCTGACGAAAAGGGGTATGCCGTCGCGGATGGGATAGATGCGCCCGGTTGCGGTGTTGCGCAGGTTTGAGCCGGCTCGTTCGAGGGCATAGCGCGTGTCGGGATCGCAAAGCAGAGATAGCACAAGATCTTCCATTTCACCAGTCGCCGACGAGAGGGCCGCCTTCGCAAGCAGGATACGCTGGAGTCGGGGTCACCATGATGGGGCGCAAAAGTAACGGGGAATCCTACCTGTAATCCCCACTGCTACAATCGGGTAGATCGAATGCCCCTGTTTTGACTGGAGATATGAGTTCTTCGCCTGCGACGCTAACGACCCTGCGCCTGTTCAACACCCTCTCAGGACAAGTGGATGAGCTGATTCCTTCGGATGGGAAGGAACTGCGGATGTATGCCTGCGGTCCGACGGTCTATGACTATGGGCATATCGGAAATTTCAGGACGTTCCTCGAGATCGATGTACTGCGCCGCTTCCTGAAATTGATTGGAATGCCGCTGCGCCACGTGATGAACATTACGGACGTGGACGACAAGATTATTCGCAACTCTGGGGCAGAGAACGTTTCCATCGATAAGTACACGGCGAAATACATCGAAGCGTTCTTTGAAGATCTGGATGCGTTGGGAGTCGAGCGGCCGGAAACGATTGCGCGCGCGACCGAAAATATCGACCGGATGGTGGAATTGATTGAAAAGTTGTCGGAAGCGGGCGCGGCCTACAAGACCGAGGATGGGTCCTGGTACTTCCGTCTGCGGGCGTTTCCGGAGTACGGGAAGCTGAGCAAGAAGGATCTGAGCGGGATGGAAGACGGCGCTCGGGTGGACGTGGACGAGTATGAGAAGGACTCGGCACGCGACTTTGCGTTGTGGAAGGCTCCGAAGCCCGGCGAGACGGCGTGGGACACGACGATTGGACGTGGCCGGCCGGGATGGCACATCGAGTGCTCGGCGATGTCGATGAGATACCTGGGCGACAGTTTCGATCTGCATGCAGGCGGAGAAGACCTTATGTTTCCCCACCATGAGAACGAAATTGCGCAGAGCGAAAGCGTTACACACAAGCCGCTGGCGCGACACTGGATGCATGTTCGGTTTCTCCTGGTGGACGGACGGAAGATGTCGAAGAGCGAAGGGAACTTCTATACCCTCCGAGATCTTCTGCTGAAGGGCTACAAGGCTTCGGCGATTCGCCTAGCGCTGATTTCGGTCCCGTACCGGCACCAGTTGAACTTCACCTTTGATGGGTTGACAGATGCGACTGCAGCGATCGATCGGCTGCGCACCTTCAATGACCGGCTGGTGAAGGGGAAGTTTGAGGCGGGTTCGAATGCTGAAGTGCAGATCGCAGCGAACAAGGCTCATGAAGACTACATGGCGGCGCTCGCGAACGATCTGAATACGGCTGAGGCGCGGGCTCCCATCTTCGACCTGGTGCGGTTGTCCAACACCGCCATGGACCAGGAGAAATTCTTCGAGGCCGACCGTGAAGCGGTGAAACGTGTGCTTACGGATTTCGACGCGGTTTTTGCGGTGATTGAGGACCAGGACGCCGAGCCGATGCGCAAGGCCGTGGAGTGGGCGAAGAAGGAAGGCCGCGAGGCGGATGTTGCGCCGGAACTGCTGGCGCAGGTGGCGCTGACAGATGACGCGATTAATGCGCTGCTGGCGGAGCGGGATCAGGCTAAGCGGCGGCGGGATTTCGGACGCGCCGATCAGATCCGGAAAGAGCTGACGGAAAAGGGTATCGTCATTGAGGATTCTAAAGATGGCGTGCGGTGGAAGCGGAAGTGAGAGAGCATCTTCTAGCTCCTGGCATCTAGCTTTCGAAACGCAGCTCATCGTCGGCCTTAACCCAGCAGGATGCGTTTGGCTCCCCCAACCAGGAGGTCCCCAATGGAAGCAAATGAAGTTCAGGAATTGAAGGAGCACGCGGAGCACGGCGCACACGAGACGACGTTGCGGCCAGTGGCCTTCACGATGAGCGTGCTGGCGGTGATGGTGGCGATTACGACGGTGCTGGGGCACCGAACGCACACCGAAGCGGTGCTCTTCCAGAACAAGGCAACCGATCAGTGGAACGAGTACCAGGCGAAGAATATCCGCAGGTACGACACCTCTCTCGCGGCGAATGTGTTGAGCTCCGTTGCGATTGGCGACAGGGATGCTGCGGCGAAGAACTTGAAAGAGTATGCCAATCACCAGGCCAAGTGGGACGAGGAATTGAAGGAGCTGCAAGAGAAGGCTAAGGGATTGGAAGAGAAGGTTGAGCATGCTGAAGCGCGCGCTGACCGATTCGACCTGGCAGAGGCGCTGCTGGAGATCGGGCTGGTGATCACATCTGTGACGCTACTGACGCGGAGCCGTATCTATTGGTATTTCGGAATCGTGTTTGCGCTCGGCGGGATTGCGTCAGCTGTATCGGTGTTGGGGCTGAAATAAATCAGTTGGCCTGGAGCCAACGGGCAAGTATGCGACTTTGAAATACGCATACAGCGACCCGAAGACGGCTTCCGTTTTGCGGGCCTTTCTGGCAAGGTCTCGATCATCGACGCGTGGTAGACTGGCGGCGCGATGAGTGCTCGTCTTCTTGTTTCCGCATTGTTTCTGATAGGAACGTACGCGATGGGGCAGCAGCAACAGGAGCCCGCTCCCGCGCCCGCCCCGGCTGACTTTGGATTTGAGTATCACCTGCCCTCGGGGTGGGACCCGATCGATGCGCAGTCGACACTTCCAGAGGTGAAGGCTAGGCAGACCGCGAAGGCCAAGACCGATGAAGAGAAAAAGGAGATTGCCTGCATCCAGGTTCCGGTGAGCGCGCGCAAGGGAACTCCGCTGTCGTTTCTCGCGGCCATGGCCCTGCCGTTCGATTGCTTCGGCCAGATCATGACGGAGAAAGATCTGCCGGGATTTGCTGAGGGTGCATCGGAGGGTCCGCGAGCATTTTTTGATTTTGGCGAGCCGACATTCGGATCGTACAAGTTGGGTGGTCACAGCATGTGGATCGAGCGAGCGAAGGGGAATTTGAAGGGACATCCGGAGATGGGTTACACGCTGGAGGTCGCCTGCAGCCTGTTGAAGCGCGCAGCTGTCTGCTGGATGACGGTGACGGGAGACGATGTGTCTCTGAAGCAATTTGAGGAGACCGCCGTAACGCTGGATGGAGAGTTTTTCGCGCAGATTGTGCCTGCGACGGCATTCGATAAGAAGCCAGGCGCGTAACGTGACGGGCGCTACCGGAGCGGTTGGAAGCAGCAAGGATCGTGGTAGACTCGCTTGACCATGCGTATCAGAATCCTGCTTATCGGCCTGATATCGAGTACGGCATGCCTTGCCGGACAGAGCCCTACGGCTCAGCCGGCCGATGCGTCTGCTCAAAGCAAGATCTCTTCGGCGGCAGACAAGTCGGAGAGCGCAGCTGAGCCGCCTATCTTCAAAAGCGAAGCTGACTTCTCGTATAGCTATCCCGCTGGTTGGGAAGTGGTAGATATGAAGCCGGTGATCCCCGTGCAGCGGCTCAAGGCGCAGCAAGATGCGACATCGGACATGGAGCGCAAAGGCGCCGATTGCGCGGACGTGCCATTGACGGTGCGGCACGGCGATCCGGCGTCGGTCATCCTGATCATGTTTCTCGAATTCAAGTGCCTTGGTCTCGAGTTGAAGGAGAGCGATCTCGGTTCGACTGGATTGGGGATCGCGAAGGGGCTTACAAAATCATTCAATGTAGAGGATCCGAAATACGGCGCATACAGCCTGGGCAAGCATGCGTTCTGGATCGAGCGTGCCGACGGAAGCCCGGTGAACCATCCAGAGCATGAATACAAGCTGGAGACTGCGTGCACGCTGTTGAAGAAGGGACTGGCGTGCTGGATGACGATGGCGGGATCTTCCGATGCCATTTCGACATTCGAAAGCAGCAAGGTGTCGCTTGAGGGAGATCCATCTACGGCGCTTGTTCCTGCGTCAGCGTTTGCGATAACGAAGTAGAGTCACTGCGGCGCTTTCGTCTCTGGGAGCGAATTGGCACGCGGCTGCCTTTCGACACGTGATTCAGCCTTGTCGCGTGATGATCAGATGACAACCTAGTGACAAGCAGCGGTCATGAGAGTTTCTATACTCCATGACGTGTCGCAGCGCTACGATCCGGCGTCCTAGGCGTAGTGCCTTCACTACTCAGGCAAATCGTCTCAGGACTACCGAGGTCTGAGAAGCAGCTTGAGTGTCGCGGCCGATGGTCACGGAACGCACGATCAAACTCTCAAGACCCACATCCAAACGCCAACAAGCCCAAACACATAGGGAGCAAAGCGGAATGTCTATCTTCAAGGGAATCGCAGATGTCGAGCACACATTTGCCGGATGGGCCGAAAAAGAGCTGGCCAAGCTGTTTGAGGAAGAACCAAAGATCGAGCAAGTCGCAGATGCTGTCCTGACGTATGTTGGTCCCGCGCTTCAAACCGTCGTTACGCTCGAAGCAGGCTCACCAGCGAGTCCGCTTGTAGGCAAGGTCATTCGCGAAGCGCAATCTGATTTGACCGCTGCGAACGGCGCGATCTATGACTTTGGTCCATCACCAAGTGCAGGCAGCATCATCAACGGCGTGAAGGAAAACCTTGCGGCTCTGCTGGTGGCTGGGCAGGTCAGGAATCCCAGCAGCATTGCGAACGTCAACCAGGTTGTTAGTGAACTGGATGTCCTTGTGGCGGCGCTAGGTAAAACTCCTGCCGGTTCGACACCGCTGGCGAAGCTGCCCAAATCTGTTCCCGCGCCTGCGACCGCATAAGCAGAACAAGACGGCCGTTCGTAATGCACGGACGGCCGATATCTGCGTCACTAATGGCCTGATCAACGGGTTGCAACTATCGGTTCCAGGTGAAATTTGTACTCGTAGGGAACGGCAGGAAGCGAAAACTCTTTGTGGATCGGCGCTCCCCAACTATCGTCGCCGCCAACCCCCATTTGGCGATAATCGAGATTTACGGTGATGTCTTCGGAGTTGACGATCTCTGCTGAATGTTTGTGGCCGATGTTGACTGGCGCTTTCTCGTGCTGCAGTTCTGACATGCGGAAAGGCCATGCACTGAAGCTCAAGAGAGGCATGCCAACGGCTTTGAGGCCAAAGCCGCTGTCGTCGGTGAAAGCGATCCATCGTGTATCGGTGCGATTGCCTGTCTCCTGCGGTTCGACGTAAGGGAACCACATGTCGTCGACTTTGCTTTTGTAGATTGCGACTGCCGCTCCGAGATTGCGATCCCAGTAGTTCTCTTGCGGACCACGGCCATACCACTCGACATTGCGCAGAGTGCCGGTGACGCGCATCTGCATACCGACGCGGGGCAGGTCGGGAAGCCTGCCTTCGCCGGGCTTGAAGGAGCTCTCGACGTCGACAGAACCGTCGCCGTAGATGGTGTAGACGTAACTCTGAGTCGATTGCCCGGCTGGGAGAGTGGATGTGGCGGTAACCTTAATCGTGTTTGGCGATACCTGTTCCGCTTTAACGGTCGCGGGGCCGCGGTTCGGAGCAGCAAGCTGCCAGATTCCCTGGCGGCGCGGCATCGCGTTGCCGCGATCATTGTCAGTCGGCGCGCGCCAGTAGTTCGGCTCGAGGGGAGCGGTGAGAAGTTCCTTTCCCCGCACATTGTACGAAGAGATGGAACCAGATTCGCGATCGATTGCGACCGAGAATTCGTCGTTGGAGATGACGTAGTGATCGGGAATTTCGGCGAGCTTGAGGGCGGGGAATGCGTCGACTTTTCGCTCGGGCAGCGAGTCTTGATTGGATGGGAGTTGGAACTGGTCCCAGGCAACAAGGTGGCCGGCGGGTGCCCAGGGAGCGTCCTTTGCGAGTTTGAAAGAGACGGTGAGAAAGTATTCTGCGCCAGGGGTGGGGGTCGGTCGTTTCAGATCGAGGGCAATTTCCCTTGTGTCTCCGGGAGCCATATCTTCCAGGGAAACGTCGCCGCTTTGAATTGTCTTGCCGTTCTCATCGAGGGTCCATGAACCGCGGACGAACCCGAGGGTGGTGAAGTTGTACTTGTTGTGAACGCGGATTTTGCCGCTGCCCGTATCGAAAGCCTCGACCTTAATCGCCGCGTAGGATTTCTTAACCTCACTGAGACCGGGGTGTACTGTCCGGTCCGGCAGAACGAGGCCGTTGGTGCAGAAGTTGTCATCGTTCGGTTTGTCTCCGAAGTCGCCGCCGTAGGCCCAGAAGTCCTTGCCGTTACTAAGTTTTTTGCGAATGCCCTGATCGACCCAGTCCCAGATGAACCCGCCATGGGCCCAGGGCTCTTTCTCAAAGAGATCCCAATACTGCTGGAAGTTGCCGGTGCTGTTGCCCATGGCGTGCGCGTATTCGATCTCGAAGAATGGGCGTCTATTGCCGTATGTGTTGTAGTACTCAACGATGTTTTGCGGCTTGGCGTACATGGGCGAGAGGGCGTCTCCATGTACGCTGTCGTGGGGCTCGTAAATGATAAAGAATTCCGGATGGTGCGCCTTGCCCCATTCTTTTGCGGCGATGAAGTTTGCGCCCCACCCTGCTTCGTTGCCCATGGAGAAACCAATGATGGAGGGATGGTTCTTGTCGCGCTCGATGGTACGGCGGAAACGGTCGACAATGGGCTCGCGGAAATCGGGGCCGTCGGAGATCGGTTGTTTCTCACCGGAGCCATAGCCGTGCGATTCAACGTTGGCCTCATCGAGGATATAAAGACCGTATTCGTCGGCGAGCGAGTACCACTCGGGGACGTCGGGATAGTGGCAGGTCCGTACCGCGTTGATGTTGTTCTGCTTCATCAGCTTGATGTCTTCGATCATCATGTCGCGGGTGACAACCTGGCCGCGATCGGGGTCGAACTCGTGGCGATTAACCCCGCGGATCATGAGTTTCTTGCCGTTGAAGAGAATTTGCTTGCCCTTGATCTCGGATTGGCGGAAGCCAACTTTCCAGGGAATGACTTCGACGGTGCTGGCCTTGGCGCCCTTGAGCGTGAGGAGTAATTGATAGAGATAGGGAATCTCCGCAGACCACTTGTTAGGTCTGGGGACCACTTGCTGGAGGTCGAGTTCGGAGTCTTTGCCCGCGGAGACGTTGATCTTTCGGTTTATCGAGAATACCTGCTTGCCGTCTGCATCGAGGAGCTTTGCTTCAACAGAAGCGGCGGCAGCTTTGGCCGTCTCGCCCCGCTGCACGCTTACATGCAGCTTGAAGGTTGCATTCTCGTAGGCGCTGTCGAAGGGCGTGAGGACCTGGAAGTCGCGAATATGCATCGGTCCGCGCGAGACGAGCGTGACGTCGCGGTAGATGCCACTCATGCGCCAGAAGTCCTGGTCTTCCATATAGCTGCCGTCGGACCACCGGTAGACTTCGACTGCGATGGTGTTTTTGCCGGGCTGCAGATATTTTGTGATGTTGTATTCGGAGACCATCCGCGTGTCTTCGCTATAGCCGACCTTCTGGCCATTGACCCAGACGTAGTAGGCGGAGTTGACGCCGTTGAAGAGAAGATAGGTCTGGCGGCCATTCCATGAGGCGGGCACTTCAAAGTCGCGGCGGTATGAGCCGACCGGATCGCGCTGAGCGAATGCAGTCCAGCTATGGTCGTCGGGCGTGCTGGAGACGCGCGGAGCGTTGCGTTTGAAGGGGTAGGTGATGTTGGTGTAGATGGGGGTGCCGTAGCCCTGCATCTCCCAGTTGGAGGGAACGGGAATGTCTTTCCATGAACTCACATCAAAGTCGGGTTTATAGAAGTCGACTGGACGCAGGTCTGGCTGCTTGACCCAGTGGAATTTCCAGGCGCCATTGAGCGACTGGACCCAGGGAGAGTCGTGGCTGTTGCGAAGCGTTTCTTCGTCCGGAAATGGCGTGAATGTAGCTCGCGCGGGCTCTTTGTTGATGCCGAAGACATGCGGATTCTCCCAATCGGGGGGCGCGGGGGTCTGCGGTTGCGCCGGAAGGGTGGAACCAAGCAAAGCGATGGGCAGCAGCAAGGATGAAAAGGCTTTCATTTTCGGACTCTTCCTGGAGACTGAATGGTCTGCGAGGGAATTCTACTATTCGGGGAGCGAATGAAGAGGGCTGGATGAGCAATGCAGGGCGAATCCCTGAGGCCATGTCTGCTGGATAGGAGCGATCAACTAGCTGACGTGGACGACGGGACGGCGATTGATGTCAGGGACGGCTTTGCGGAGGACTTCATGGGTAATAGGGGCGGCGTCGCCTTCGCCGAGGAAGAGGAAGCGGAAGATGTTTGCGACCGGATTGCCTTCGGTCCATTTGAAGTAGATGTGCGGGACGCGCCCCGTGACCTTTTCAATGTGGATCAGTGTAGCGGCGATGGAGTTGGCGACCATAGGACTTCGTGCATGCAGGATACAATGCCTTCCCAGTCTGGCGCCGTCGACCATTAAGTGCTCCGCGAATTCAGAAGCGTCCGTTCGGTCGACTTCGAGGAAGAGGATGGGAACGTGTTCGGGGAGGCCATGAAACTTGCGGACGAGGCCTTCGATGCGATCAAGATCCTCAACGGTGGTGACCGCCTTGGGGCGGCGGGCGATAATGCGGACGGCCTGATCGCCAGTGTCGTGAACAAGACAAATAACTTCGGTTGAGAAGTCAACGCCGGTGATACGCAGTTCGGTGGAGCGCGTAGCTCGCGAGACAAAGGAAGTGAACATGATGGTGCCGATGAAGAAGCACGAGATCTTCAGACCCTCGGGGCGTTCCCAGATGTTCATCGCGGTTGTATAGACAAAGATGACGGTCACAAGCAAAAAGGGCCAGCGAGCTCGTGTCGTCCATGAAGAGAGCGTAACCGCGCAGGCTGCGGAGGTAATGAGCACGAGCACCCCGGTGGCATAGGCTCCCCCTTGCGCGTCCACGTCGGCGTGGAACCGGGCTGTCACGAAGAACGCCACGGCGACAAAGACCAGAACCAGTGGACGAGATGCGCGCGCCCACTCGGGCGCCATGCCGAAGCGCGGCAGATAGCGGGGAATGAGATTGAGGAGGCCAGCCATGGCCGAGGCTCCAGCGAAGCCGAGAATGAGGATGGTGCTGATGTCGTAGACGGTTCCGAATGCGTTGCCGAAGTACTGGTGAGCGAGGTAGGCGAGGGCACGGCCGTTGGCTTCGCCGCCTTCTTCAAATGCGGCGGGAGGGATGAGCACGGTAGTGATGAAACTGGTGGCGATCAGGAAGACGCTCATTATGCAGGCCGCGGTGACGAGAAGCTTGCGTGTGTTGCGGATGCGAGCTTTCAGGTCGTTGCCACGAATGAGCGGCATCACGGCAACTCCGGTTTCGAATCCCGAGAGGCCGAGAGCGAGCCGGGGGAACAGAAGCAGGCATATCGCGACGATTCCAAGCCAGTGAGGATGCTGTGCTAGCGCTTCGTTTTTCCAAATCTCAATGCGCAATGGATGACGGAGTACTTCGATGGCGGCGCGGATCGTGACGACGGCGTTGAGCAGGAGATAGGAGGCAACAAGGAAGACGGCGATATTGATGGCTTCGCGGAAGCCCATGAGGAAGATGGCACCCAGAATGGCAAGGATCAGAAGGGTGATGAACATCTGGCTGCCGAGCCAATGAGGTGCGAAAGGATTGTGGACGAAGTGCGCCGCGGCATCGGCGGCCGAGAGCGTCATGGTGATGATGAAATCGGTAGTAGCGAAGCCGAGCAGTGCGAGGACGAAGATCTTGCCGGCCCACTCAGGGAAGAGCCGTTCAAGCATGGCAATGCTGCCTTGGCCATTCGGGCTTGCCTTGGCGACGCGGGCATAGAGTGGAAGAGCTGCAAAAAGGGTGACAAGGACGAGCACCA
>Ga0157374_10002170_pt1 | contig 16546 bp, 10 predicted proteins | sample M25metaG_FD_115308 | JGI IMG/M metagenome (GOLD analysis project Ga0157374, IMG submission 115308) | Miscanthus rhizosphere microbial communities from Kellogg Biological Station, Michigan, USA - M2-5 metaG | ecosystem: Host-associated > Plants > Roots > Rhizosphere > Soil | place: USA: Michigan...
AAGGCAGGGCTGCACATGATCGTCCACGCCATTGGCGATGCGGCGATCCGTACACAGCTCGACATCTATGAGCGCGTCGCAAGGGAGAACGGGCCGCGCGATCGCCGATTCCGGATCGAGCACGCGCAGCACATCGCGCCGCCCGACATCTCTCGCTTCGGGTCGCTCGGCGTCATCCCCAGCGTGCAGCCGTATCACGCGATCGACGACGGCCGCTGGGCGGAGCGCGTGATTGGTCATGAGCGGGGCAAAGGCACATACGCGTTTCGTTCGCTGCTCGATGCCGGTGCGAGACTCGCCTTCGGCAGCGATTGGTTCGTCGCGCCGCCGGCGCCACTCGAGGGGATCTACGCGGCGGTCACGCGCCGCACGCTCGACGACGCGCACCCGGACGGCTGGTATCCCGAGCAGAAGATCGGGATCGAGGATGCACTCCGCGGGTACACCAGCGGATCAGCCTACGCGTCATTCGAGGAGAACGACAAGGGGACCCTCACACGCGGCAAACTGGCCGACTTCGTGGTCATCGACCGCGACCTCACGGCGATTGCTCCGGCGACGATTCGCGAGGCACGCATCATGATGACAGTTGTCGGCGGACAGATCGTCTACTCGAGCGAATGAGGTCCTTGATGCGGCGCCTAGCCCCGAAACGCACCCGAATTGGGGTCAGACCCCATTTAGAATTCTCGAAATGGGGTCTGACCCCAATTCGGGTGGGCGCGTTTGCGGTCGCGGCGCTCGGCGCGCTTACCGCCGCGGCCCAGACCGTCCCGGCGTCGCGTCAACTTCCCGGCGTCGCGTACGACATGCGCATGAGCACGACGGCGGCGGCGATGGGCAACATGACGCAAGGCTTCACCGGTCACGCCGTCTCGGCGGGCGGCCGCGGACGGATCGACATCGTCGACGGTGGAATGATGCTGTTCGGGAAGGGCGACTACATGCTGTTCGACAGCACCGGCGTCACCGTCGTGCGGCCAGCGACTCACGAGTACGTGGCTCTGTCCTCCGAGCTCGCCGATAACGAGCAGTTGGGCGCGCTCTTCAAGAGCATCACGCTGAGTGACGTGAAGGCTTTGCTCGACAGTCTGCCGGGATCGGACACGGTCGCCGGCTATCCAACGCGGCACTTTCGCATGACGCTCGCCGTGAACATGTCGATCGACGCATCCATGGCGCAGCAACGTATGGCGACGGAGAGCATCACCGACTACTGGATCGCCAACGTACCCGGGCTTCCGAACAATCCGCTGGTTCGCGCCAACACCGTCGTTCCAATGGGGGCGGCCTCCGGGCCTTTCAAAGCATTGAACGCCAAGGTCGACTCGCTGGCGGCGCGGATGGGAACCGCCACGGCGCTGCGAACGAAGACGGTGAGCCGCCTGATTCTCGGGCCGGGCCAGGCGACGACCACCGAACAAAGCTCGGAGGTCACGAATATCCGACATGTGAACGTCGACGAGGCGTCGCTCGCCATCCCCGCGGGTTATCGCAAAACGTCTATTCGCGGCTAGCCGTTTGTTGATCGTTCCTCGCTTCGGCGCTGCGCGCCTCCGCTCGGAATTCCGCCCTTAGAATCTCACGATCTCTTCGCAGGCGCGCTTGATGTCGTCCACCTGCGGCAGGGTCGAATCCTCGAGACGCGGAGCGTAGCCGACGAACGTGTCGGTTGACGCGACACGCTTCACCGGCGCGTCGAGCCACGGGAAGCAATCGTCGGCGATACGCGCCGCGATCTCGGCGCCGTAGCCCCACGAGATCGAATCCTCGTAGAGGACGATGGCGCGGTTGGTCTTCTTGACCGACTCGTACACCGCGTCCTGGTCCCAAGGGGAGAGCGACCGCAAGTCTATTACTTCCGCAGACAGTCCGGCTTCCGCGAGCTGATTGGCGGCCGTGAACGCGCGCTGCACCGTGGCGCCGTAGGTCACGATCGTCACATCCGTTCCCTGGCGAACGATCTTGGCCTTGCCGAACGGGATCATGAAGTTAGAGCCCGGATACGCCGCCTTGTTGTAGGTCTGGCGATACAGATGCTTGTGCTCGAGGAAGATCACCGGGTCGTCGCAGCGGATGGCCGTGCGGAGCAACCCGTTCGCATCGAGCGCCGTCGCGGGACAAACGACGCGCAGCCCGGGACAGTGCGTGAAGAGCGACGCACCCGTCTGTGAGTGGTAAATCGCGCCGCGGATGTAGCCGCCGTACGTGACGCGCACCACGACGGGTGATGAGAAGTCACCGTTCGACCGCCAGCGCATCGTGGCCAGCTCGTCGCGAAGCTGCATGTACGCCGGCCAGATGTAGTCGAAGAACTGCACCTCGACCACCGGCTTGAACCCGCGAATCGCCAAACCGATCCCGCGACCGACGATCGTCGCCTCGGCGAGGGGTGTGTTGTAGACGCGATTGCCGCCGAACTCCTTCTGCAGTCCCCACGTGACTTTGAAGACGCCGCCTTTTCCCTTGACCTTCTCGAGGTACTGTTCGCGGGAAACGTCGGCAACGTCCTCACCGAAGATGAGAATCTTCTCATCGCGCCGCATCTCATCCTTCATGCACGCGTTGAGAAGATCGACCATCGTCGTCTCGTTGCCGGAGAACTGCGGATCGTCCTCGGTGTCGAACTGCTCGCTCGTCGGATCGACGTCGGGGGAGTAGACGAACTTCTCGATCGTCTCCGGCCCAGGCTGCTCGGCGACGAGCGCCGCGTCAGTCGCGGCGAGCACTTCGGCCTCCACCTCTCCCTTGATCTTCTCGATCTCGGCGGTTGTTGCGTGGCCCTCGGATACGAGCCACTCCGGGAAGTGCGTTACCGGGTCACGTCGCGCGTCGGCTTCGCGCTCCTCGGGCGGACGATACATGACTTCGTCATCCGAGAGGGAATGCGAGTACGGACGAATGACTTTCGCGTGGACGAGCGCGGGGCCTTTGCGCTCACGAGCATACGCGACGGCCTTCCGCATCGCTTCGTAGCTGGCGAGCAGGTCGCAGCCGTCCACTTCCACGATGTAGAGATCAGGGAACGAGGCGACGAGCTTCGAGATGCTGCCGCCTGCCGTGTTTACTTCGACGGGTACCGAGATCGCGTAGCCGTTGTCTTCGACGAGGTAGACGACCGGCAGCTTGAGGTTGCAGGCGTTGTTGAGCGACTCCCAGAACTCGCCTTCGCTCGTCGTGCCATCACCCGTCGTGCAGAGCACGACTTCGTCCTTCTCGAAGCCTTCGCTGATATCGAGCTGGCTCGCGCGCAGCACGGCTTCGGCGGAGCCGACCGCCTGGAGGAACTGTGTGCCGGTGGGCGACGAGGTCGAAACGATGTTGAGCTTTTTGTGCCCCCAGTGGCTGGGCATTTGCCGGCCACCGGAGTTCGGATCGGAGGCGGCGCCGACGGCCGAGAGCAGCATCTCCTCGCCGGTCATGCCGAGCTGCAGGCAGAGCGCGCGGTCGCGGTAATAGAGGTAGAACCAGTCGTACGACGGCCGCAGGACAAAGCCCGCGGCCGTCATGATCGCTTCATGCCCAGCGCTCGAGATCTGGAAAAAGATCTTGTTCTGGCGCTTGAGCTGGATCTCCTTGTCGTCGAGCCGCCTCGACAGGAGCATGGTGCGGTACGCACCGACGAGCTGATCGCGCGTGAGGCCCGCGGTGGACTTGCGCTCGGCTTTGCTGGTAGTGGCCATGCGTTGAAAATAGAGACTGACTGGGCGTCGGGCGACGGGCTTGGGCGATGGGCGATGGGCGATGGGCGATGGGCGATCGGCAGAGCCGAGCAGCCGAGCCTCCACCATTGGCATCCGACCTGCCATACGAACCCATCAGACACACCCGAGGCGGCCATGGTAGACAAAAAAATTTGCACCTTCTGCAACCTGATCCAGGGCGCCGCCGAGGTGTCGCTGTGCCATGAGGATTCGGACGCAATCGCTTTCATGGACATCCAGCCCGTCAACAACGGGCACGTGCTCGTCGTACCGCGCGAGCATTACGAATCGCTGCTCGAGGTCCCCGAAGAGCTGGGAATTCATCTCTTCCGAATCACAATGCAGCTCGCCGGAGCGGTTCGGCGGGTGAGCGGATCCGAGGACCTGAACATCGTCGTGAGCAGCGGCGAAGCCGCGGGACAGGACGAGCCGCACTTCCACGTGCACATCATCCCTCGGCGCGCCGGCGACGGCTTCGACATTCCGCTCCCGTTCGACGGATCCGCGATGCCTGACCGCACCGTCCTGGACGCCTACGCCGCTCGCATCATCGCCGCGCTTCGCGACCCAATGAAGCTCGATTCCAAGCCCCGCCAAGCCCCGGCAAGGCGTTCCGTGGCGCCAATGGAACATCCTGTTGCGCTCGCGACATATAAGGAGTCAGACCGAATGAAGCCGGGCCATTCGCGGCCGCCCACACCGGGCACCGCGCGGCGTTCGTCTTCGACAGCACGTGCGAGCACGATCGACGCTCGCGAAGGAGCACATGGAGAGCTTCTCAGGGAGTCGTCCTCCAACTCTGATGAACGCGGGTGACGAAATCGTTTCACTCGCCTCTTGCGCGGTATTGCCCCCGTGTGCATTTGTATGGCGCGCGCGATTGGAGTCTCTCGCGCGTCCCCACCGGAGGCCGATGAGCCCACTCGTCCGACATCTCGCAGCATGTCGAACGGCGCCACCACGAGAGTGGCGCGAGAGCCTCGGTCTCTGTTGGAGCCGCAACTTCACTGATCGGCGCGTAACCCCGCCACGGGATAATTCCCGTCGCGGGGTTTCTCCTTTTTAGCGAGGTGACATGTCCCGACGTCGGCAGTTTCACCATGTGGCCCTTCCCCGCCTCCCCCGACCGGCTCGCCGCCGAAAGAACATTCCGGCCGGGCACCAGAAGCGCGCGATCAAACGTGCCGCAATGCGCGACTGTGGACGACGATGCGTCTACTGCGCCGCGGCGCTCGACTTCGATTTTGCGACGCTCGACCACGTGCATCCGCTGTCGCACGGCGGCGCGCACGTGCCGGGCAACGTCGTCCTCGCCTGCGCGCGCTGCAACAGGCTGAAGGGAAACCTGCTGCCGACGGAATTCTTCGCCCGATATCCTTGGGCGGGACTCAACTTCATCGCCCATGCGCGCGCGGTGCATCGAGCCCTGAAGCGGTGTGCGAGGCGGGCGGTCAGCTTGGCATACGCGGCGTAGCTGTCGTCCTCCGGCGCCTCGCGCCGGGGGATCTATTGTCCTGCTCTAGTCACTGCGTAAGGACAATAGATCCTCCACTCGCTGCGCTCGCGGAGGATGACTAGTAATCCACTGGCCGCAAGTAGCTCTCCCCGATCGCCGTCGGGCTGACCATTGCCACCGTCGGCAGCCGGCGCTTCCAGTGCGTCCCCTCGACGCGCTTCTTCACGATCGCCACTTCGTCCGCGTCGTAGCCGCGCGCGACTAGCTCTTCGGCGCCAAAGCCGCTCACGAGCCAGTTGAGAATCTCGTCGGCGCGCTCGTAGCTGATCCCGAAGTCGCCCTCGTCAGTTTGTCCAACGACGAGATCGGCTGTCGGCGGCTTGTCGACGATCACACTTGGAACGCCCAAGTGCCGCGCGAGCGCCCACACCTGGGTCTTGAACAGATCCCCGAGCGGATTGATCGGCGGCGAATCGTCAGCGTGCCAGGTGAAATAGCCGAACAGCCGCTCGGTCTTGTTGCCGGTGCCCAAGGGAATTCCCCGATGCTTCGCGGCGAGATCGAACAGCGTGATCATGCGCATGCGCGCCATCACGTTCCCGCGGCGCCCACCGTCGGCATCTGCCTCGTTGCAGAGGTAGCCGTCGACCGCCGGCGTGATGTCGAACGTTCGCGATTCAATTCCGAGTGCGTCGATCACCAGCTGCGCGTGCTCGAGACTTTCGCGGCTCGACGTCCGGTACGGCATGCGGACGCCGAGTACGTTGTCGGGGCCGAGCGCCTTCGCCGCGAGGTAGGCTGTGACAGCGGAGTCGACGCCGCCCGACACGCCGATCACCGCACGGCTGAATCCTCGGCGCTCCATCTCGTCGCGGACGAAGTTCACGAGCCATTGCTCGGTCAATGCGCCGTCGATCTGGAGCGGCGCCGGCGCTCGCTCATCCGACGCCGCCACGCGCACCACCGACAGCCCACCGTCTTGCTTCGACGAGCGGTTGGCCTTCGGCGGCGTGTACGCTCGGGTCGCGAGCGCGTGCGGATCGTACTAGAGCGCGTACGGCGCGCGCGACATGGCGGCGTCCAGGCTGTCGCGCAGATGTGGCATCATCGTCTCGAGGTCGGCGACGAGCGGCAGATCGGAGCGCGCGCGAGTAACGTCGGCGAGGTCCACCGTGATCGAGAGAATCGCGTCGTCCCAGAGCGGCGCTCGGCCGCGAACGTCGCCGCGCGGTCCGGCCACGAATGAAGCGCCGGGGAACATCTTGCCGCCTTCGCTCCCGACGAGGTTGGCGAGCGTGACATAGATGCCGTGCTCGTCCGCGATCTCGCGGATCAGGCGGTCCCAGCGGCTCACGCTGGCGGGGCCCGGAACGTTGTCGGACTTCGGCTGGAGCCCGCGCGCCGGAGGGGCGGAGCAAACGAACAGGATCTGCGCGCCGTCGAGGGCGGCGATCGTCGCCGTCATGCTGTGCCACGCGTCTTCGCAGACGAGCATCGCGGCCCGGCCCCACGGCGTGTCGAAGGCGCGCACGTCGCGGCCACGCTCGACGAAGCGCTCCTCGTCGAACAGCCCGTAGGTCGGCAAAAAGACCTTGCGATGAACGTGCGCGATGCGCGGCTCACCCGCGCCCAGCGTCACGTACATCGCGCTGTTGTACAACTTGTTGTTCCAGACCTCGTAAAACCCGCAGGTCACGTCGAGCGGGCGCGGATCGGGAACGGCGGCGCGAAACGCCGCGTCCAGCTCCGCGGCGAAGGTGCCGGCGGTGACGGCATTGTCGCGTACCGCGCCTTCGAGGAAGTAGCCGGTAAGGGCGCTCTCGGCCAAGCAAAGCACCGTCGGCCGCGGTTCCAGGCGGTCGACCTGGGCGAACACGGAGCGGAGTCGCGCGAGATTTCCCGCCCGATCACCCTTTCTGGGCTTGACCTGAGCGATGGCGAGGTGAACGAGCGGAGCCATATCACTAAGCTAGTGCGGATTTCGTCATAGCGTCGGCGGTGCCTCGTGTGCGACGTTACACAAAGTCGTTCCGATGGTCTGTTTTCGGTCCCCCCTTCCGGTAACCTTCGACAGCTGCGGCGGGTACCAGTCTCAATGAAGCAGCGTCTCGTGATAATCGCGGCCGCCGGACTGCTGGCGGCCGTTCTGTCGGAGCCGGCGCGGGCACAGGATTCGGCGCGTCAGACGGGCGAAGCCTGGCGGATCATTCCGCTCGCCCAATCGTCGCTCGTCTTTGCCCGCGACGGGTCGCCGATCGGTGAGATCGGCCGGGAGAACCGCACGAGCGTCCCGCTCAAATCGCTGCCTTTTTACGTCCCGAAGGCGTTCGTCGCCATCGAGGATCAGCGCTTCTACGAGCACGACGGCGTCGACGTGAAGGCGGTGCTCGGCGTCATCAAAGGGAAGATTCTCAATCAGAACCGCGGCGGCGGCAGCACCATCACGCAGCAGCTCGTCGGGTACATGCACCCCGACCTCATCGACCGATCGAAGGTGAGCGGCACCGAAGGCATCTCGCGCAAGCTCCACGAGCAGTCCGCGGCGCGCGAGATGGAGCGGCACTACTCGAAGGATCAGATCCTCGAAGCGTATATCAACCAGATCAACCTCGGTCGCGGCTGGTACGGCGTTGACGCGGCGTCGCGGCACTACTTCGGTCATCCCGCGGCCAAACTCACGCTCGCCGAAGCGGCGACACTCGCCGGGCTCCCGAAATCGCAGCCGTATTACGATCCGATCGGCCATCCCGATCGCGCGCGTGACCGACGGAACCTGATCCTGCAAAAGATGGCGGAGCAGAAGTACATCACGCAGGACGCGGCGGACAAGGCAAAGTTGGAGCCGGTGGTCACTGCGCCGAACGGCGGCATGGCTGCGGCGTCGGGGTATTTCGTTGACGCGGTGCGACAGCAGGCGGAACGCGCCGGCCTTCAGGTGATGAACGGCGGCTATCGTCTCTACACGACGCTCGACCCCGCGCTTCAGCGCTCGGCGGTCACGGCAATCATCGACGGCACGAACCGCATCGAAGCACAGAAGGGCTACAAGCACCTCACCCAGGCGCCCGCCAAGGGAAGCGAGACCGACTACTTGCAGGCGCTAGCCGTCGCCGTTGATCCGCAGACGGGAGACGTTCGCGCGCTGGTGGGAGGGCGCAACTACGCTCGCGCGCCGTTCAACCGCGCGATCGTCTCGAAGCGTCAGCCCGGCTCGTCGATCAAGCCGATCGTCTACGCCAAGGCAATCGAGGACAGCGTCACCGCCAACGCGATCATTCCGGACACCGCGCTCGTCATTCCGCTCCTTCCCGGACAGCCGGACTACAAGCCGGAAGAGATCGACGGGAAATTCTGGGGCGCCGTGACGATGCGCGAGGGCAAACCGAACGGCGCGATGACCATGCGCGAAGGCCTCATCCACTCGCGCAACATGATCGCGATCCAGCTCGGCCTGCGCGTCGGGATGGATTCTGTCGCCGCGCTCGCGCAACGACTCGGCATCACGACGCCGCTGTACCCTGTGCCCGCCAGTGCGATCGGTGCTTCCGAGGTGCATCCGATTGATCTCGTCGCGGCGTACACTGCGTTTGCGAACAACGGCATGGTCGTTCAGCCGCGCTTCATCACCAGGGTTGAGGACGGGACTGGAAAAAAAGTGTATGAGCGGCCGCCGTCCACGCCGCAGCAGGTGCTCGATCCGCGCGTCGCGTTCATCATGCGCGATATGATGCGTGACGTCGCCGAGCGGGGAAGCGGCACGGCCGCGCGACGCGCGGTACCGGACAACGTTCCCGTCGCGGGAAAGACGGGGACGACCAACGACAACGTCGACGTTTGGTTCGTCGGCATGACGCCTGAGATCGTCGCCGGCGTGTGGCTCGGCTTCGACCGGCCGAAGACGATCGCAAAGGGCGCCGTCGGTGGACTGCTCGCGGCGCCGATCTGGGGCCAGATGATCGGCCAATATTACGCCGGCCGCACGTCCGCCGGTTGGGGTGCGCCGCCGGATGGTCTCGTGTACGCCGAGCTGGATCGCGACACCGCCTTGCCGGCGACGCCGGGAACGATGCCCGACCGTCGATACACCGAGTTCTTTCTACCCGGAACCGAACCGGTCGAGCTCCGCAACGACCCGTGGAAGGTTCCGCGATGGGGTCCGCTGTTCACACCAATCCGCGCGTCTGGCGCGCCACGCTAACGATCGTTCGCCGGGGCCGGGGCGAGGAAAAGCCGGCGCATTTTCGGCACTCGCCGAAGGGTCATGGTCACTTAGTACGAGAACGGCAGCAGCGTGCTTTGCGTCGCCTGCCGAACGAAGATCAACAAGTCAAAGTCGTTCGGGAAAACTTGGCGCGTGAAAAACGCGCTCGCCGACTGCGGATTGTACAGCGCGCCGATCGAGCGCATTGGAATCGGCCCGCCGAGTGGCGCGGCGTCGGCGCCGCCTGACGCGATCTGCCGCGTGTCGAACAGGGCGAGCGATTTGCCCACCGACAGGAACACAGACTCGAGCGAGTTGTCCGGCGCAAACTCCACGTCGAAGTACGTAAGCTGGCCTGTAGGCGCGACGGCGTTGAACCGGCCGTACCCGAACGAGAAGCCGAGCGTCACATAGTCCGCGGCGTATTTCGCGCGCAGATATCCGCCCATCAGGTTGGTGATTGCGTTGATATGTCCGTTGTGCGCCCACAGCGCGATCTTCGCACCCGGTGGCGCATGATCGCGAATCCAACTGACGTTCTCGGCCATCGCCTTGTCCCGCGCCAAACTCGACGCGCCGGCGTTGTTGTAGAGCGCGATCATCGTTTCGAACTGCTGCACGAGCCGCGCGTGATGCAACACTGCCTCGAATGAATTCGGTTCGGCGCGCTCGTACGTCGCGCGTTTTCCGCTAATGAGATCGTAGACGGACTGCAGACCCGCGGCGCACGCGGCTTTCGTGGCCGTGTCCCGCGCTGCGTAACCCGTGAATTGTTGGCCGAGCGTCTGGAAATGATTTCGGAATGGCACCATGCAGCCAAACCGGTCGCTCACGAAATCCGAGCTGGCCGGATCGACTCGAGCGATGAACGCCGTGACGCTGTCCATCGATGCGCCCGGGTACTGCATGTCGAAGCCGAGGAACTGAACGCGCTGTGACGCCGGCGCGGTCGAGTTCCACTGCCGCATCCACGCCACCATGTCGAGCACTTCCTGCGTATTCCACGTCCAGAAATACAGGTGCGACAAAAGCTTCTTTGGATCGCCGTCGCCGCCGAGGACGTATCGGTTCATGTCGTCTGCCTCGGGCGACGTCGCCTCGATCGCGAACGTCGTGAACCCCATTTGCTGGACGAGGAACTCGAGAACGCGGTGCTTCATCAGGAAGAACTCGCGCGTGCCGTGCGTTCCCTCGCCCATCCCGACGATGTGTGCGTTGCCAATCATGCTGGATAGCGGCGCCAAATCATCGGTGCGCTGTGTGGGATCGGTACCGCTGAGCGTGACCGTATTTTGCGTCAGCCACTGAACGGTGGTGACCGTGGTGCCGGCGATCCCCTCGAAGTCGAGATTGACCGGCGCGGGAAGCGCGCGGAGGTAGCTGCTCGCAATGGTCGCCGAGTCGGCCGACGACGCGTGCGGCGCGTCGAGATTGGTAAGCGTGACTTCACTGCCGACGACCTCGAACTGCATGTCGTCGAAGGTGATTGCCCCGCGACCATGCAGAAGTCCGCCAAGTGCGATGCCAAGCGCGTTCGGAGCGACGTCGAGAACGATCGACACCTGATGCCAATCCGCCGTGCCCGTGAGCGAACGGCTCGTCATGTTGTCGAAGGCGAGCGTCTGGCCTGGACCGTCGATACGCAGCCAGAGTCCGGCGGCGTCGGCCTCAACGTCCTGCTGCTTAGCCCAAGCGGAAAAGCGAACGCGCTTTCCACGGTAGGAGTCCACGCGCACCACCTGGGTAATGACGCCGAAGTTCGTGCCGCCCGTGGTGTTCCCAGAGATGAAGACAGCCTCTTTACCCCCGTGCTTGTCGCTGGTGAGCCCGATCCGATAGCCCGACGGTATCGCGCCGCTCCAACCCTCCGGTAACCCGAGCGTGAAAGTTCCGACGACGCCAGGGGCGGCGGTCTCGAGGCTGCACGCCGAAACGAGGGTGATGGCGACACTGGATAGGAGTGTCGAAAGCGAACGTCGGAGCAGCGGCTTGGTGACGGACACGCCCATCGCCTCCGATTTGTGTATGAGTTTGCATACAATACACGACCTGGACCGGCTGGCAAGGCCCCACGAAAATGAAACGGGCCCGCATCGCTGCGGGCCCGTTTCATTTGAGCGGAGAGGTCAGGCGACCTTGGTGGCCGCGCCTTCAACCTCTTCCATCAACGTCGGCTGCGTCGTTCCCGACGTATTGGTCGGCACGAGCGCGATCTCGAACACTTCGTCGAGCGTGCCCAGGCAGTGGAACTTGAGCTGGCTGCGCACGTCCTCCGGAATGTCCTCGATGTCCGCCTCGTTCTCTTTCGGCAGCAGGATCGTGGTGATTCCGGCACGGTGCGCGCCGAGCACCTTCTCCTTGACGCCGCCGATCGGCAGAACGCGGCCGCGCAGCGTGATCTCGCCGGTCATCGAGACGTCCTTTCGCACCGGACGACCCGACATCGCGCTCACCAGCGCCGTAGCCATCGTCACGCCCGCCGAGGGACCATCCTTCGGTATTGCCCCCTGCGGCACGTGGATGTGCACCTCGATCGATCCGAGGCGATCCTCCGGGATTTGTAGCGTCGATGCGTGGGTCGCGGCGTACGTCATTGCCGCGCGGGCCGATTCCTTCATCACGTCGCCGAGCTGACCGGTGAGGATGAGAGAAACGTTCCCCCAGCCACTGACTTGAGTCTTTTCGTCGTCGGTCGAGCGCTGACCGTACGCGAACAACCGCCGGATCGCCGCCTCGACGAACATGATGTCGCCGCCCGCCGGCGTGTAGTACATCCCCGTCGCCACGCCGACTTCATTCTCTTCGGCGGCATGCTCCGGGTGCACCTTCGGACGGCCGAGCAGATCGCGCACTTCTTCGGCGTCGATCTTTCCGTCTTCGATCACCTTTCCGTCGCCGCCGGCGATGCGGCGCGCCACCTTGCGCGCGACCGCGCCGACCTGCCGCTCGAGCTGTCGAACGCCCGCTTCTCGCGTGTACTTGCTGATGATCGCGGTGACGGCGTCGTCGGTGAAGCTCACCTCTTTGTCGCCGAGTCCCGACTCCTCGAGCTGCCGCGGGATCAGGTACTTCTTCGCGATCTCAGCCTTCTCACGCTCGGTGTAGCCGGCGAACTCCACGACCTCCATGCGGTCGAGGAGCGGCGCTGGAATGTTCTGAATGAAGTTGGCCGTCGCGATGAACAGCACTTCACTGAGATCGAACGGAACACCGAGATAGTGGTCGGTGAAGTTGTCGTTCTGCGCGGGGTCGAGGACCTCGAGCAGCGCGCTCGCCGGATCGCCCTGGAACGACACGCCGAGCTTGTCGACTTCATCCATCAGGAATACAGGGTTCTTGGTTCCACCCTGCTTCATGCCCTGAATGATTCGTCCCGGCATCGCGCCCACGTAGGTGCGACGATGGCCGCGAATGTCCGCCTCGTCGCGCGCGCCACCGAGCGCGACGCGAACGTACTGACGGCCGAGTGAACGCGCGATCGACTTGGCGATCGACGTCTTGCCAACACCAGGCGGCCCGACGAACAACAAGATCGGGCCCTTGGCCATCGCGCGTGCCTTGGCTTCTTTCGCGTCGGTGATGGGACGATCGGCGTTCGAGTTGCTCCCGAGCTGTGGGTTTGCGTCGTCCTTGTTGGCCTTGAGCTTGGCGATCGGCATCTCGCCCGTCTGTTTCAGCTCGGCCTCCATTTGCTGTGCGCGCAACTGGCGCACAGCGAGGAACTCGAGCACCCGGTCTTTCACGTCGGGCAGGCCGTAGTGGTCTTCGTCGAGCACCGTCTGGGCGTGCGCGAGATCGAGGTTGTCGTCCGACCGGTTGTTCCACGGAAGCTCGGCGATCCACTCGAGATACGTGCGGATGACCTGCGCTTCCATCGATTCGCGGCCGGAGCGCTCTAGGCGTCCGAGCTCGCGCTCGACCTCCTGCCTCGCTTCTTTCGACAGATCCAGCTTGTTGAGCTTATCGCGAAGCTCGGTGAGCTCATTCGACTGATCGTCGTCGCCGAGCTCTTTCTGGATGGCCTTCATCTGCTCGCGCAGGTACATCTCGCGCTGCCGCTCGCCCAGCTCCTCCTGCACCTGCGACTTGATCTCCTCCTGCATCTCGAGGAGGCCGATCTGTTTCTGGACGTGCACAAGGACGCGGCGGAGCCGCTCTTCGACGCTCAGCGTCTCGAGGAGACCCTGCTTCTCGGCCGGCTGCAGCTCGATGTAGCCCGCCACGAGGTCGGCGAACCGGCCCGGATCGGTGACCGCGTCAAGGACCTGGTGGACGACCTCCTCAGGCAGGCCGCGACGTTCACCCAGCTCGGCGGCGCGTTCCCGAAGCTCTTTGTGGAGCGCCACAAAGGCAGGGTCGTTCTCGTTGACCGGCTTCATCTCGTCCACCGGCATCACCACGGCGCTGAGGTAGCCCTCGGTCGTGGTGTACTGGAGCGAGGTAGCCCGCTGCTCGCCCTGAAGCAGGAGCTGGACGCCGCCGAGACCACGCTGGATCTGGCCGATCCGGGCGATCACGCCCATCGAATACAGGATGTCCGGAGTGGGCTCGTCGGTGTTGTCGCGCTGGGCCACGGCAAACACCAGCCGCTCGCTTTTGAGGGCCGATTCGATGGCGCGAAGCGTTCCAGGCCGCCCTGCCGCGATGGGAGCGGTCAACCCCGGAAAAATGACGGTTCCCCGCAATGGAAGAACCGGAAGTGTCTGGCGCGTTGCCATTTGCTTTCCGAAAGAGGGAAACGTGCAGCGGTCTCGGCTACCTAGCTAGGCCGTGATTCGCACACTCCATTCCAGCCGCCGGTGGTGTGGGCTGCTCGCTGCAAGGAAGGTCGGTCGAAACGTCCGGCGGCCATTTGGGGCAGGAGACTGTGCATATCGCGCGCACTCCAAACGCGTCACGCTGGCAGGATATCGATCCAGAATTGTCGCCGTGCTCGACGATCGGCCTGCCCATCCGGCGCACCGACCCGCCTGCATCCTTCCCGGAAGTTTTCCCGTATGCTAAAATGCGTCATTCCCACCCTTACGCCCTAAACCGCGAGCGACTCGATTGTCGGAGCCAGTAGTACCGTCTTCGGATTCCGAGCTGCGCGCACATGTCCAGCGCGTTCTCAGCGCGCACTACGAGCTGGATACCGAAATCGGGCGTGGCGGAATGGGTGTTGTCTATCGCGCCAAGGATAGGCGGCTCAAGCGCGTCGTCGCCATCAAAGTACTGCCGCCAGAGCTGGCTTTCCGCAGCGAGATCAAGACACGCTTCCTGCGCGAGGCCGAGACCGCGGCCCAGCTGAACCATCCGAACATCGTTGACATCTACGCCGTGGACGAAGCCGAGGGCATCGTCTATTTCGTGATGGCGTACATCACCGGCGACAACCTCGCCAAGCGGCTGCATGACCGCGGCGCGATGAGTGTGGACGAGACGCGACGGGTGTTGCGCGACGTGGCTGATGCGCTCGCCTACGCCCACGAGCGCGGGGTCATCCATCGCGACATCAAGCCGGACAACATCCTCATCGATGCGCAGAGCGGCCGCCCGATGGTGACCGACTTCGGCATCGCGCGCGCGGTGACGGAGGGCGATTCGCGTCTCACGGCGACGGGCATCGCGATCGGAACGCCGACGTATATGTCGCCGGAGCAGGCGGCGGGCGAGCGCACCATCGACGGGCGCAGTGATCTCTATTCGCTCGGCGTTCTCGGCTACCAGATGCTGACCGGTGAGCCGCCGTTCACGGCGAACAGCACACCGGCGATCCTGGTCAAACACATCTCGGAGCAGCCGACGCCGGTCGAGCAGCGACGGAGCGACGTTCCGCTGGATCTCGCGCGCATCATCATGACGCTCCTCGAAAAGGAGCCCGCGAACCGATTTCCTTCGGCCAGCGCGGTTGTCGTCGCCCTGGATACCGGGAAGATGCCTCCCCGTCCGGTCACTGCGTCGGCGCCCGCCGCGCCGACCGCGGCGAAGACCGGTGGCGGGATCGGGGGTGGGATGCAGAGCTGGCAGTCCGCTACCGGTCTCGATGGATCGACAGCGGACTACGCGGCGATGGGGCCGACGCCGGAAGAGTGGCGGCGGTGGAACGCCGAGCCGGTCGCCCGGTTCCGCAAGAAGCTCGCGCCATACCTGTTCGTCAACGGCGTCATCGTCATCGCGTCGGTCGTGGGGCAGAGCGACTTTTTCGGCATCACGGTGCTCTGGTCCATCTACCTCGCATTCAAGTACGCGAAGCTGTGGGCCGATGGCTACGACTGGCGCGACGTCTTCCGCCAGCCGCGTGAGCGCGATCTGATCGACGTCGCGGATGACTCCTTCACATATCTGCGCTCGATGTTCGACCGCAATCAGCGTCAAGCGATGCGCGAACAGCGTCGCGTGAGACTGACGCGGTCGAGTGGGCAGATGGCCCTGCCGCGCGTACCGCTCTCGGGTTCCGACGTGATGAACGCCGCCGGAACGCACGGCGACCGCGTGCGCCGCGCGGAGTCCGATCGCAACGAGATTCTCGCGCTCCTCGAGCGCATGCCGTCGAGCGAGCGTTCGCGTATCCCGGACGTCGGCCGTTCGGCGGAAGCGCTCGCCGACAAAGTGCGCGGCCTCGCGGTCGTGCTGTCCGATCTGGAACGCACCAACACCGCCGGCGGCTCGGAGGCGCTCGAGGCAGAGATCTCTCGCCTCGAGAACGCGGCCAATCCGCTCGACTCGGCCGGGAGCGAAGAGCGCGTCCGCCGTCTCGCGTACCTGAAGCGCCAGCGCCGCTCCATCGCCGACCTGGCGAACCGGCGCGACGCCGTCGCCGCCAAGCTCGAGACGTGCATGGTGGCGCTCCAGAACATCAAGCTCGATCTCGTGCGGCTGAACGCCGGCTCGCAGACGCCGCAGCACATCACGTCTCTCGCCCTCGACGCGCTCAACCTCGCGGACAGCGTCGACAGCGCACTCGTCATCTCCGATGAGATGCGGGGGAACTCGCGGCAAGCCAGCGGTCAAGCGGCGCGCTAGCCGTGAACGACTATCTGCTCGATCGCGTCACCGTCGCGGTCGGCACCCGATACCTCATCGAGCGTGAGATCGGCCGGGGCTGGATGGCAGTCGTATACCGAGCCATGGATACGCGTCTCAATCGACCGGTCTCGATCAAGGTTCTGCCGCCCGACGTTGCGTTCAATCCGGACGTGCGCG
>Ga0157374_10002171_pt1 | contig 16542 bp, 18 predicted proteins | sample M25metaG_FD_115308 | JGI IMG/M metagenome (GOLD analysis project Ga0157374, IMG submission 115308) | Miscanthus rhizosphere microbial communities from Kellogg Biological Station, Michigan, USA - M2-5 metaG | ecosystem: Host-associated > Plants > Roots > Rhizosphere > Soil | place: USA: Michigan...
CATCACAGTCGCACCAATGATACCGATAGCGATGTAAAGCGAACTGCCCGAGAGATTATGCGGGATAAAGCCTTTGGCAATATCCACCACATCGGGTTTAACGATAAACATCTCAAGCAGGAACGATGCCCCGATAACGAAGATCATCGCCATTATAAACGCTTCCAGCTTGCGCATACCCCTGTTCATCAGGAACAGCATTAATACTGTATCCGTGATCGTCAGCGAAACGCCCCATATTAAAGGCAGGTGGAATAACAGGTTTAAACCTATCGCCATACCGATGATCTCGGCCAGGTCGCAGGCGATGATGGCCAGCTGCGCCAAAATATATAAGCAGAAATTGACAAAAGGAGGGTAGGTGTTCTTCGAAACCTGCGCCAGGTCGAGCCCGCGTACAATGCCCAGCCTGGCACTTAGCGATTGCAGCAGCAAAGCGATCAGGTTCGACGCAAATAGTATCCAGATCAGTTGATAACCAAATGCGCTTCCCCCTGCAATATCAGTCGCCCAATTACCCGGGTCCATATAGCCCACGCTTACCAGGTAGGCCGGTCCCAGGAAGGCCAGCAGCTTGCGCCAGCCGAGCTTGGTTTCGGTTTCTACAGAACTATGTACGTCACTTAGCGATTGTGTACGTTCGTTACTCATAAGGCTATCAGCAGATTATTGGCGACTTCGCGGCTTACATGCACGCGTTTTTCTTCAGTTTGAAGTATCACCGAATGGTCATAGGTATTAATTTCAGCTACTTTTATTTTCTTTCCGATAATGAGGCCTGTTTTTTCAAGGTATTGCAGGAATGCAGGCGAATGATCACGCACGCCGGATATCACACCCTCCTTATTAACTTCAAGAGAGGATACAGGTTTTAGTTCATGCGCTTTAAAATTGCCATGCCGGTCTGGAATGGGGTCGCCATGCGGATCGTATTTCGGGTTGCCCATAAAATCGTCCAGGCGGTTGATCAATTCGCGCGAGGAAATATGTTCCAGCTCTTCCGCCACGTCATGCACTTCGTCCCATTTGAAATTTAGTTTTTCGACCAGGAAATATTCCCACAACCTATGTTTACGCACAATATTCAGCGCGATATTCTCGCCGGACGAGGTAAGCGTTACGCCCTGGTATTTGGCGTAATTGATCAATTCTTTTTCGGCCAGCTTTTTCAGCATGTCGGTTACCGAAGCGGCCTTGGTATTCAATGCCGCAGCGATCTCATTGGTGCTTACGCTTTCCGCTTTTGCAGAAAGATGGTAGATCGCTTTCAGGTAGTTTTCTTCTGTGAACGTATTCATTTAAGACAAATCTAATAAAAAATTTAGATTAGTCTAAAAATAATGAAAAATTTATTTCTGTTCAAACTCTTTTTCGAAAAATTTTATTCTGTAAACAAGGAAAAATTATATTTGTACTTACTATGGGTGCTGAACTCGATAAAATAGATCTCCAGATACTTAGGATCTTACAGGAAAATGGCAGGATAACCAATTTGCAGTTATCCAATGAAATTGGCCTTTCGCCTGCGCCAACGCTTGAACGCGTACGCAAACTGGAAAACAACGAATATATTAAAAGTTATCACGCGCTGGTTGACGAAGAAAAGCTCGGTCTTGGTATTAAAACGTTCATACAGGTATCGCTCGATTTCCACAAGAACAATACGATCCAGGTATTTTTGGACGAGATCCAAAAGATCAAGGAAGTAACGGAATGTCACCACGTAACCGGGCAGTGCGATTTTCTGCTGAAGGTGTATGTGAAGGACATCAAGTCGTACGAGCAACTCATCATGGAAAAGATCAGCCGCATCCCGGTTGTGAAAACCTTCCAGACCATGATGATCATGTCGACTAGTAAGAAGGAACCGATCGTGCCGTTGGAGTATTAATTATTGAGTTAATGAATTATTGAATGACTGAATAATCAATAATTCTATAATTCAATCATTCAGTAATATTAGTGTATCTGCCAGTCAACCGTCTTTTTCCCTTCCTTTTCCAGGATAGCATTTGTTTTTGAGAATGGCTTTGAGCCGAAGAATCCTCTGTCCGCAGAAAAAGGTGATGGGTGTGGTGATTTTATAATGAAATGTTTGGTTTGATCAATTAATTCGGCTTTGGCTTGCGCAAATGCTCCCCAAAGGATAAAAACGATGCCTTCTTTTTTATCGGATATGGTTTTTATCACTTTATCAGTAAATTCTTCCCAACCTCTTTTTTGGTGCGATGCCGGGCTGTCGGCTCTAACGGTTAATGTGGCGTTTAATAATAGCACACCCTGTTCGGCCCACTCAGTCAGGTCACCATGGCCGGGAATTTGAAAACCGGGAATATCTGTCAATAATTCTTTATAAATGTTTTTGAGTGATGGCGGCGGCGTAATGCCTTTCTGTACCGAGAATGACAACCCATGCGCCTGGTTTGGCCCGTGATAAGGATCTTGTCCGAGAATAACCACTTTTAAGTCATTAAACGGCGTCTTCCAGAAGGCATTGAAAATATCGGCATTTTTAGGATAGGTTTTATGGCCGGCGGCCTGTTCCTGTTTCAGGAATTCGCGCAGTTTTACCATATAATCCTTGCCGAATTCGTCCTGCAAAACCTCCAGCCAGGAGGGTTCAAAATTCACCGCCATAAAAATTGATCAGATATTGGTTAAGAGTACAAATAAACGGATATTTGCACTCTGTTTTTAAGCGTCAAACAATTATGTCAAATATAGTTCGGTTAATTATTTCCTGCCTTATTGCCGCGGCGGGTGTGGCCATGTGTGTGTTCGGTATCTGGGGATGGGGGATATTGGTATTTTTTATAGGCGGTATAGTGCTGCTTACCTGGTTCTTTAATGAGAATATGATCATCGCGCAATTTTACATGCGCAAGGAAAATATGGAGAAGGCCGAACAGTGGCTCAGTAAGATCACCGATTACGAAAAGCAACTGAATAAAAAACAGCACGGCTATTACAACCTGTTGCTGGGTTTGATGGAATCGCGCAGGGCGCCGATGAAATCTGAGAAGTTTTTCAAAAAAGCACTGTCGCTGGGTATGAAGATGTCGCACAATATAGCGTTAGCCAAAATAAGCCTGGCCGGTATAGCGATGGCAAAAAGAAATAAACGTGAAGCGCAGATGTATCTTTCAGAAGCGCAGAAGGATGATAAGAATAAGTTGCTGGCCGACCAGATCAAGATGATGAAGGCGCAGATGCAGCAGATGGACAGGCAACAGATGAGCCGCGGCGGATACCGCCAGCACTAAGCAAAAAACAGGCTTTAAAACATGATTTTAAAGCCTATTTTTCTTCAATAAAGCTGTAGTAGTCAGGTTCCGGCGAGTGATTTAGCCTTGTGGCCGTGTAACTGTCCCGCGATAGCGGCTGGTCGTCAGCCGGGGGATTCGCCACCTCAACTATCTTCAGCAAACTCCTGATAAACGACAGGTCGAAAGTACTCCTGTTAAGTTTGATCAGGTACTCATTCTCAGTGATTTCCAGCATCGAGTTAGTCATAGTATTTTGCATAACTTGTGTAATTATAAAGTTATACAGACAATCCGATACAAAAGTTTGATTTGCTTTATGATTTTATTACCAAATTGTAAACAGATCATGGTTAATGGTTCATAGTTGATAGCCAGCAGGCCGTTTTACTATGAACCATGATCTATGAACAACAAGCTGTTAGAACCATGCCATCACAACCTCTTTCGAAGGCATCGTGATATCCAGTTTCAATTTCTTACGCATGCCGCCAAGATCATTAAACACTTTATTAGGGTTCGCGGCTTTGAGCTCTTCGACAGTATTAAAGCCCATTTTATTCAGTACTTGTACCCATTCGGCAGGGACGCCGATGTTAATAAAGTCTTCCGCCGAAGCTACTTTAGCTTTCTTTTCGGGACGCATTTGCGGGAAGAACAGTACTTCCTGTATGGTATGTTGGTTGGTTAATAGCATTACAAGGCGATCGATTCCAATGCCAAGACCTGATGTTGGCGGCATGCCGTATTCCAGGGCGCGCAGGAAATCTTCATCCATAGCCATAGCTTCCTCGTCACCACGACCTGCCAGGATCAGTTGCTCTTCCAGACGTGCACGCTGGTCGATGGGGTCGTTCAATTCTGAGTACGCGTTAGCTATCTCCTTACCATTCACGAACAGTTCGAAACGTTCCACCAAACCTTCTTTGCTGCGGTGCTTTTTGGCCAGGGGCGTCATTTCGATAGGGTAGTCGGTGATATAAGTCGGCTGGATCAGGTGAGCTTCCACTTTTGCGCCGAAGATCTCGTCGATCAGTTTGCCTTTGCCCATAGTCGAGTCGGTTTCAATGCCAAGCTCTTTGCAGGTCTGCAATAAGCCCGCTTCATCCTTTGCCGAAACATCGATGCCGGTATATTTCTGTATCGATTCGTACATCGATAACCTTTCATACGGACCGGCAAAATTGATCTCATTTTTACCAACCTGTACAGATGAAACGCCATTGTGAACCGCGCGAACAACATACTCCAGGCATTTCTCAACCATTTCCATCATCCAGATGTAGTCCTTGTAGGCAACGTATATTTCAACCGAAGTAAACTCCGGGTTGTGGGTACGGTCCATACCCTCGTTGCGGAACATTTTGCCGAACTCATACACACCGTCAAAACCGGCGACGATCAGTCTTTTCAGATACAGCTCATTCGCAATACGCAGGAACAATTCCATATCCAGCGTATTGTGATGCGTTTTGAACGGACGTGCCGCTGCACCGCCATGCACAGGCTGCAGGACAGGGGTTTCCACCTCCATCCAGCCTTCCTTATTAAAGTAATCGCGCATCGAGCTGATCACTTTAGAGCGGTTCATGAATATTTGCTTGAATTCCGGGTTAACGGTCAGATCGACATAGCGCTGGCGATAACGCATTTCGGGATCGGTAAAACCATCGTGAATGGTACCGTCTTCCTCGCGCTTTACCACCGGCAAAGGTTTGATGGATTTTGACAGCAGCGTCAACTCAGTAACGTGCACTGATAATTCACCGGTTTGGGTAATGAAGGCATAACCTTTTACACCTATATAGTCACCTATGTCCAGCAGTTTCTTAAATACAGTATTGTACAATGTTTTATCCTCATCCGGGCAGATATCATCGCGCTTGATGTAGATCTGCATGCGCCCGGTCGAATCCTGCAATTCGGCAAATGAGGCACTGCCCATAATGCGGCGGCTCATGATACGGCCCGCCAACGTTACGTTTTGGTAGGCGTCAGGTGCATCAGGGTTGAAATTATCTTTAATATCCTTCGCAAAGACGGTTACATGGTAAGCTTCAGCCGGGTAGGGGTTGATACCCAGTTCTCTTAGCTGTTGTAACGATTCGCGGCGGATGATCTCCTGTTCGGATAATGCAGTACTCATAGTTGGTAATAAGGCTGCAAAAATAGGACATTATGTGTAATTGTTTGTAATTGATTTTACACTTTGCTGACTGCCGCCAGGGGCATGAAATACTTAGCTTTACCGTATGTATTATTCAGATACCGATACTCTGATACCTAAATATGCGCTTGAACCGGACAGCACGACCGGCAACAAGATGCTGAAGGTAAAGAAAGTTGATGGCGGGATGAATGCAATACCGTCGGAGTTTTTGGTACCACATCGGAAGGACTATTATTTTATGGTACTGGTAAAGAATGGCGGCAGCCGTCATTGGATAGACATGACATCTTACATCTTAAAACCGGATACCTTTTATTTTACTATACCGCACCAGGTGCATTTAAAAGAGGAATCAAAGCCGTTTGACGGCATTCTATTATCATTTACTGCTGAGTTTTTAGCGTTGGAAGGGAACAGTTTGCTAAAGCAATTGCCTATTATTCAAAATCCATACAACCGGCATGAGCTTAGTTTGAGCCCGCAGGATGTCATTTTCTTGGAAGATACCATGAATAATATTTATACGGAATATGTAACCCATAACAACTGGCAGCATGGCATGTCAACGGCCTATATGCAGGTATTGCTTATTTATTTAAGCAGGTTGTATACGAAACAATTCAGCCAGGCTGAAAAGTCACCTGACAGATTATTGTTAAAAAAATATCTCGCTAAAATTGAAGATTCGTTTACACAGCTGCATGATGTTACGGCTTACGCCGATATGTTAAACATCTCGCCGGGGCACCTGAGTGAGGTGGTTAAAGAGCAAAGCGGTAAACCGGCCATTACGCATATCCACGAGCGTTTAATACTGGAAGCCAAACGATTGCTTTTCCATACTGAGCAATCAATCAAAGAGATTGCATTTGGCCTGGGTTTCGAAGATGCATCCTATTTTAACAGGTTCTTTAAACGTATCACAACGTATACCCCGGTCGAATACCGGGTAAGCAACCGCGAAATGTACCGTTGAAACCCCTTGGAGTGCCGTTTTGGCGGCCGGGATAACAATACTTTTGTTTCATATTAAAGATAATGGAACATGAAAAAAGTATTGATAACAGGCGCTAACAAAAGCATTGGCCTCGAAATAGTAAAACAAATGCTCGATTTAGGCTATTACGTTTATCTGGGTAGCCGCGATTTGCAAAAAGGTGAGGAGGCAGCCGAGAAATTGAAATCAGCGAACGTGGAGGTGATACAAATTGATGTTATTGACCCCGCATCAATCAGCGCGGCCCGTAATAAGATCGATGCACTCGATGTGCTGATCAATAATGCCGGAATCAGTGGCGGGTTCCCGCAGATGCCGAGTACTTATGATACAGAAAATATCAGGCAGGTATTTGAAACCAATTTTTTCGGAACCATTAACGTAACCCTGGCTTTTTTCGATATTCTAAAAAAGTCAGAAGCCCCAAGGATAGTGAACGTAACCTCGGGCCTCGGATCGGCCACTTTACACACTGACCCTTCATGGAAATATTATGAAATAAAAAGCGCTGCATATGGTCCATCGAAAACTGCGCTTAATGCTTATACGATCGTTTTGGCTTATGAATTGAAAGACACCGCGTTCAAGGTTAATGCAGTTGACCCTGGGTATACAGCTACCGATTTCAATCAACATCGCGGGACGGGTACTGTACCTGATGCCGCCGCACGTATTGTTAAATATGCCACAATCGGTGAAGATGGGCCTACGGGAGGATTTTTTAGCGACGACAATAACCCGGAAACAGGAGTTAGTCCATGGTAAAACTGGTCTGCCGACTTCATAAAGTTGGCAGACCTTTAATCCGCTTCCGCTTCCTGCAAATACAGTTCATCGATATCCGCAGCGTATTTCTTTTCTATTACCTTGCGTTTGGCTTTCATGGTAGGGGTAACTTCACCTTCCTCCATACTAAAGGGCGTGCGCTTAACCTTGAAGTTCTTGATACGCTCGAATTTCGCCAGTTCATTGGATAAACGCTTAATATCCTGGCCTATCCATTCTACAATTTCCTTGTCCTCGATGAATAGTTCAGGCTTCTCAAAAAATGCTTCGTCAAGTCCGAAAGTTTCCTGCATGGTGTCCCTGGCGGGAACTATGATGGCTGTAATATATTCGCGTTTATCACCAACCAAAAATACCTGTTCAATACGCGGGCTTTTCAGGTAAATGTTTTCGACCGGAGTAGGGTAAATGTTTTTACCATAGGCATTCACCAGCATATTTTTCAGACGGTCGGTTATCTGTAAATTACCCCGGTAAAACCTGCCGATATCGCCGGTGTGGAACCAGCCATCAGGGTCAATTACCGATGCAGTTTCCTCCGGTTTGTTCCAGTAGCCTTTCATTACGCAATGCCCCCGGGTAATGATCTCACCCTCTTCCGACTCAAAATCGGGTTTAAACGACTCAAAGGTTTGTATAGAGTAAATCTTTTTCGTGTCAACATTTTGAATAGCAACCTCGATACCCGGAAGAATGCGGCCCACCGTTCCGTAAATGATCCGGTTATGTTCGGTAGCAGCCATTACCGGCGAGGTTTCTGTTAACCCGAAACCTTCTAATACCTGGATACCCAGGTCACCAAAAAATTCGCCGATATTCTTGGGCAATGCACCACCGCCGGAGATCATGTACCTTAACCTGCCGCCGGTGCGTTCCTTGATCTTGCTGAACACCAGCTTCTCTGCCAACTTATGCTGGTTCCTTAAGATAATGCCGGGCTTTTTGCCTGCCTCATGTACTAATCTGTATTTGCGCCCGACGCCCAGCGCCCAAAGAAATATTTTGGCTTTGGTGCCGCCCGCCGAAGTTCCGTTCTTCATCGCGCGGTCGTGGATGCGCTCAAGTAAACGGGGTACGCAGCACATGATGGTCGGTTTTATTTCCGCCATATTTTTGGCCAGCAGGTCAAGGCTTTGCGCAAAGGCGATTCTGCAGCCGGCCCCAAGGCATAAATGATAAGTGGCAGTACGCTCAAAAACGTGCGATAGTGGCAGAAAAGAAAGGAAAAGATCGTCTGTACGTATGATCGGAATGAGTATCAGCGCCGTACGGACATTCTCAACCAGGTTATGATGCGTAAGCATTACACCTTTTGGCGTTCCGGTGGTACCTGAAGTGTAAATAAGGCACGACAGGTCGGACGGTAAAATGGCTTCCCGCGCGCTGTTGATAGCCGGGCGGTATTGCTCCACTATCTTTTGACCTTCCTCTATCACATCCCGCAGGCAGGTGATACCGGCGTTCAGTTTGTTGCGGTCCTTATATTTTTCCAGTTCACTAAAAGCAAGTATGATCCGTTGTAGTTCAGGGCAATTATTGGCCACCTTGTAGACTTTACGCAGTAAAAATGGTGTACCTACCAAGATCGTCTTAGCCCCGGAATCGTTCAGGATATATTCTATTTCTGTTTCTGAAAGGGTGGGGTATATGGAAGTATTTACTGCGCCGATCTGCTGTAATGCCTGGTCGTAATATATATAGTCAGGACCGTTCTCAATGATCAACGCCAGGCGGTCACCTTTTTTAACGCCCATTTCTAAAAACCAGGCTGATATTGCTTCTGCCTTGTCAATCGTTTCACGGTATGAAATGTCTACCCAGCTATCACCGACTTTATGCGTCATAAAGGTATCGGTATCAGGGTGATAGGTTTTGATGGTATGACGGATGAGGTCGGGTACTGTCAGGTTTTCTATTTCAGGACTCATAATCGGTTATCAGATCAAATATAAAATGATTACACGGATTACCAAAAACGATTACACCGATACCCTTTTAAGAATATCGGTGTAATCACCAAAATATCTATGTAATCTGAAATTATACTGAAAAACTCTCGCCGCAACCGCAGGTACGGGTTGCGTTGGGGTTGTGGAAGTTAAATCCTTTGCCGTTCAGGCCGTCGCTGAAATCTAACTCGGTGCCGGCAAGGTATAGGAACGATTTCATATCCAGGGCGAAGCGGATACCCTGATCTTCGAAAAACTGATCGCCCTTTTTCTCTTCGTTATCAAAATCAAGGTTATATGATAAACCAGAACAGCCGCCTCCCTTCACCGAAACACGCAGAAAATAGGAGCCATCCAGCCCCGCATCCTGCATCAGGTGGTCTATCTTTGATTTTGCCTTTTCTGTTATTGTTACCATTTTTCTTTGGTATCAAGTATCAAGTCGCTAGTATCAAGATCAAAGGACAACACAAATGTCTTGTAACTTGATACTACGTACTTGCTACTATTAATGATGTGTCTTCGCGGCTTCGATCGGCTGCATGCCGTTCTTCACGCGGTAATCGTTGATCGCTGCTTTGATGGCGTCTTCTGCCAATACCGAGCAGTGGATCTTCACCGGCGGTAAGGCCAGTTCTTCAACAATATCCATGTTGTCGATCTTCATCGCGTCGTCTATCGATTTGCCTTTCAGCCATTCGGTAGCCAATGAAGATGAGGCAATAGCCGAACCACAGCCGAAGGTTTTAAACTTGGCATCGGTTATCACATTGTTATCATCAACCTGTATCTGCAGGCGCATCACGTCGCCGCACTCAGGCGCACCCACCAAGCCGGTACCCACTTTGCTGTTGCTTTTGTCCAAAGTTCCCACGTTGCGGGGGTTGGTGTAGTGATCGATCACTTTATCTGAATAAGCCATTTTTTTGTTGTTTTGTTATACGTTGAACGTTATACGTACTACGTTTTTATTTATTCTTTATGATTAACGTACAACGTAAAACGTCATACGTAAAACTTCTTAGTGTTCCGCCCACTCGATCTTGCTCAGATCGACGCCTTCCTTGAACATTTCCCAAAGCGGTGACAGATCGCGCAGGTGAAGCACCGATTTCTTGGTTACTTCAACAGCGTAATCCACTTCTTCGTCTGTGGTGAAACGTCCTAAGCCAAAACGTATAGAAGAGTGTGCCAAATCATCTGACAGGCCCAAACTTTTCAATACATAAGATGGCTCAAGCGATGCCGAAGTACAAGCCGAACCGGATGATACAGCCAGATCTTTCATAGCCATCATCAAGCCTTCGCCTTCTACATATTTGAACGAAATATTGGCCACATGCGGCAGGCGGTGTGCCTGGTTGCCATTCACGTAGCTTTCTTCCAGAACGGTCAGCTCTTTTTGCAGCCTGTCGCGCATAGCAGATAAGCGTTTTGCTTCGCTTTCCATTTCCTGCATGCACAGCTCGCAAGCTTTACCGAAACCTACAATGCCTGGAACATTCAGCGTGCCCGAACGCATACCGCGTTCGTGGCCACCGCCGTCCATCTGGGCGGTAACTTTAACCCTTGGGCCTTTACGGCGCACATATAAAGCGCCAACGCCTTTGGGGCCGTATATTTTATGTGCCGAGAATGCCAGCAGGTCGATACCGTCAGCATTTACGTCGACAGGTATTTTACCAACCGCCTGGGTAGCATCGGTCATGAACAATGCGCCATGTTTGTGCGCTATTGCTGATATTTCTTTAACAGGCTGGATAACACCGATCTCGTTGTTGCCATACATGATCGAAACCAGGATAGTCTCAGGCGTCATAGCAGCTTCCAGTTCAGCTAAATCTATCAAACCATCTTCCTTAACACCCAGGTAAGTAACCCTTGCGCCAAGTTTTTCAATATGTTTGCAGGTATCCAGTACAGCTTTATGTTCGGTGACCGCTGTAATAACATGGTTGCCTTTTTCCTTGTACATTTCGAATACGCCCTTGATAGCCAGGTTATCGGCCTCAGTGGCGCCCGAAGTAAAGATGATCTCCTTCTCGCTCGCGCCAATCACTTTGGCTACCTGCTCACGCGCATAGTCCACAGCTTCTTCTGCCACCCAGCCAAAGGGATGGTTACGGCTTGCCGCATTCCCGAATTTTTGTGTAAAATATGGGATCATCGCCTCAAGTACCCGTGGGTCCATGGGTGTAGTAGCATTATTATCCAGGTATATGGGAAGATTCATCTCGCTCAAAAATTAAACAGTACAAAGATAAGTAAAGTTTTTATTTATAATCGTTCAAAACAAAGCCCAATCATCAGGTAAACGTAATTATTTAGCATATTTGGATATGAAGAAAATAGAGCATATCGGCATCGCGGTAAAGGATATTGAAGCCGCTGGAAAGCTTTATGAAATATTATTAAATACGACTATTTATAAGACAGAGGAAGTTGAATCAGAAGGGGTTAAAACGGCTTTTTTGCAGTCGGGGCCAAATAAGATCGAACTGCTTGAAGCATCCTCAGCCGATAGTCCTGTGAGTAAATTCATTGAAAAAAGGGGAGAAGGCATCCATCACATTGCTTTTGACGTGGATGATATCGAAGCCGAAATGGAACGCCTGAAGAACGCCGGCTTCACCCTGCTAAATGACAAACCCAAACCCGGCGCCGATAATAAGCTGGTATGTTTTGTTCATCCTAAAAGCGCGAATGGGGTGTTGATAGAGCTGTGCCAGGAAAAACGTTAGACACGTTAATAAGTACTGCCTTCGTGAATATAACCATGTCCGTGATCCGCTACAAACAGATCGTTTCTCGAACTATTGTATGTGATGCCGTTGGGTATTGAAATTGTGCTGGCATAAGCTAAATCATGGTTATTATGGGTTGGCAAAAAAGGGATTTCAAAATCAGGAAATCCATTTAGATGGCTTAACCTTGTCACTTGGGCATTGGGTGTGATCTTACTAATCTGGCCGCTAAAAGCTTCGGTGACATAAATGTATCCGTCCATATCCATCGTGATCGCATCGGGAAAATCAAAAGCTGCTATCTTCCCCGTCCCGTCAAAGGAGGTCGCATAGCCACTGCCTGCGAATGTGGTTACCATCCCGTCCGGAGTGATTCGCCTTATCAGGTTATTATTAGCATCGGCAATAAACAAATCACCATGGCTATCCGGAACGATACCCTGTGGAACATTGAACCTTGCCGCGTTACCCGCACCATCAGTGTTTCCAGCTTCAACTTTACCTGCAATAGTCGAAACTGTGCCATTAGGTGTTATCTTCCTGATCAGGTCGTTACCGGTGTCTGTTACATAAATATTGCCACTGTTGTCTATTGCTATTCCTTGTGGAAAATTAAAGCTCGCCGCAGTTCCCTGTCCATCAGCATAACCTGCTTTATTACCTCCGGCTATTGTGGTCACCATCCCATCGGGTGCAATTTTTCTAATGGCATTGTTAACTGCATCGGCAACATAAATATTGTGCGAGGCGTCAATGACCAAGCCGCCGGGCATATCAAATAAGGCATCAGATCCTTTACCATCGGCATATCCATTATTGTCCGTTTGACTGGTACTTCCGGCGATGACCCTCTTTACACCGGCAGGTGTGAACATTACGATCGCATTTCCCTGTGCTAAATATAAATTGCCCAATGCGTCAGTCGCCATACCGGTAGTCGGGTATATTGCTGTGTGATTGTTGGCATCATAAACTTTTACAGGGAGAGTGCTTTGTGCGGGCTTAGGATGGGGCGTTTGTTTCTTAGAACACGATGCCGAACATAAAAGAAGCCCAACTGAGCATATGGTTAGGGATAATTTGTAAATAGCTTTCATGGTTATAAGGTTTGTTTAAAGTCAACACTATGCTATATTACGGCAACTACATTCGAGCTTCTAAGCTATCTCCGCTTTCACAGGCAGTTCAGCCTCTGAGAAATCGTGAATCTTACTCAGATCCAATACGATCCTTCCATTCTCATCCCTGTCAAAGGCCGGTTTAAACCGGGCACCCCAAACCACGTCTTCATGCTGGTAGGCTGTGCGTGAGTGCACTGTTTGCGAAAAGGTGTCATCGAATGCCTTCAATAGGATCGAAAAACTTGCTTCTGTTCGCTTTAGGTCCTCCTGGGTCATGTCCTTCAAAGGGCTTTTCTCGTCCAGCGGGTGAACTATTGTCCAGTTCATCGTTAGCAGGCTCACCTTTTTCCGCTCCAGTTCCAACTGGTAAAAACGCCTTAGTATTTTGCCGTTTACGTCCTCGTTATAGGAGAAAATGATCTCCATCTCGAGGTCTATAAGTGTATTACGCCGAAGGTTGGCCAAACGAAACATCAACCCCTTATTATTTTCCAGGTAAGGTGATACCAGCAGATTTTTACTATAAACAATTTTGGCAGTAGGCTTCGAAAAACGTCCATACAGCAAGCCGGTAGCTAATGCAAAGGCCAATAAACCCATCATCGATTCGAGTGCGGCGACGCTATTGGTGGCCATCCCGTTCGGACTAATATGGCCGTAACCAACGGTAGATATCGTCTGCGCCGAAAAGAAAAATGCATCCCAGAAATGCTGGTAAGTATCGTGGCCCTCGGCACCATTCAGATGTTCTACACCGATGGAAAGATAAATAAAGGCAAAAACGACATTGACAGTAAGGTAGCAGGTCAGTATCAACAGCCAGAATTTACCCCAGCTCATGGTAATGAGCTTGTGGTAGTTATCGTACGGCCGGAAAAAGGGAAGACCTTTGCGCTTCACATTGACCGACCCGTCCTGCATAATAAGCGGCTGGTTCTTCAGTACCGGCTGGTAGCCGAATCCAAGGTCGTCTTCGGGATTGAACTTGCGTTTTAGGATGGACATTTGTTAGTTGATTAAGTTGATTGGGTTGGATTAAGTTGATTAGGTTAGTGTAACTTAATCAACCATTCAACCACTTAACTCAATCAACTTTCACCAAAAATACCATTCCCCTTGCTTTTAGGAAAAACAATTTCCATATTTGTCAGCGAACAATGAAAACAACATTAAACAACAACTGGTGGTGGCTTAACGAGAGATCGTAAGGCAGTCCCGTTTTTGTTAAAAAAATATACTTGAAGGGTTGCCATACGGCGGCCCTTTTTTGTTAGCACGATATTGGAATAATGGTATGAAAGCAATACTGAACCATCTTTTTGAGAACAAGACATTTACGCGCGAACAATCGCGGGATATTTTGACGCGCATCGCCCAAGGCGAGTTTAACAATTCGCAAATGGCAGCCTTTATGACAGCTTACTGCATGCGCAGCATTACCGTGGATGAACTGGAAGGTTTCCGGGACGCGATGCTCGACCTTTGCCTGCAGGCTGAATTGGGCACACACGACCTGATAGACCTGTGCGGTACCGGCGGGGACGGCAAGGATACTTTCAATATATCTACATTAGCTTCGTTCGTAGTAGCGGGGGCAGGGTATAAGGTTGCCAAGCATGGCAACTATGGGGTTTCTTCGGGTTGTGGCTCATCCAACGTGATGGAGTTCCTGGGATATAAGTTTACAAATGATACCAGTCATCTGAAAAGGAGTGTGGACGAGGCTAATATCTGCTTCCTGCATGCGCCATTGTTTCACCCGGCTATGAAGACCGTAGCGCCAATACGGCGCGAACTTGGTGTAAAAACCTTTTTCAATATGCTCGGCCCGATGGTTAATCCGGCAAAACCGAAGAACCAGATGGCGGGTGTATTCAGCTTGGAACTGGCAAGGGTTTATGCTTATCTCTATCAAAAGTCGGACGTGAAATATACCATTGTGCATGCTTTGGATGGCTATGACGAAATATCCATGACCGGCGATTTTAAAACATTTTCTTCGGAAGGGGAAAAGATCAATACCATCGAGGGCCTGGGCTTTCAACGACTGAATGCTGAGGAAATAACCGGTGGCAGTACCGTAAAGGACTCAGCCGACATATTTGTAAGCGTTTTAAATAATGAGGCGACTGCCGCCCAAACCAATGTGGTATTGTGCAATGCCGCGCTGGCGATCAGGACCATAAAACCCGGAGATAGCTTTGGCGACTGTTTTTATGAAGCAGAAGAATCGCTGTCGTCTGGTAAAGCATTGAAAAGCTTCAACACTTTGATTAGTAGCAATTAAGCCATGAAGATCAAGGTTTGCGGTATGAAAATTCAATCTAATATCAGCGGGGTAGCGATGCTGCAGCCTGGCTATATGGGTTTTATTTGCTACCCGCAATCGCCGAGGTATATGGCGGATATGCTGTATATCGATGTGCCGGAAGAAATAGTCAAAACCGGGGTTTTTGTAAACGAAAGCGCTGAAAGAATAATTCGGCTGATAGACAAATATAATTTTGACGCGATACAACTGCATGGCAATGAAAGCCCGGAATTTTCGGAGTCGTTTATGGATAAAGTAACGGTGATCAAAGCGTTTGGCGTCGACCGGGATTTTGACTTTGCGCAGTTAGAACCGTACGAAGTAAGCGTTGATTATTTCCTGTTCGATACAAAAACAGATAAGCATGGCGGCTCCGGGCAATCATTTGATTGGTCGTTGCTGGATCAATATAAAATGGATATCCCGTTTTTCTTGAGCGGGGGATTGAGTTTGGAAAACCTTGAAGAAGTGAAGCAAATAAAACATCCGCAATTTTACGGCGTCGACCTGAACAGTAAGTTCGAGATAGAACCGGGTTTAAAGGACATTGATAAACTGAAAAAGGCATTTGAAATACTAAAATGAAATACGGAGTAAACGAACAGGGTTATTATGGTGATTTCGGGGGGGCATACATCCCAGAAATGTTATACCCTAATATAGAAGAGTTGCGGCAGCAATATTTGAACATCTTGCACGACCCAAGCTTCAAGGCTGAATATGACCAGTTACTGAAGGACTATGTTGGCCGGCCTTCACCGCTGTATCATGCCAAAAGATATTCGGAAAAGTACGGTGCGAATATCTTCTTCAAGCGCGAGGATTTGAACCATACGGGTTCTCACAAGATCAACAATGCCATCGGGCAAATTCTACTGGCGATCCGTTTGGGTAAGAAACGAATCATCGCTGAGACTGGTGCGGGTCAGCATGGTGTGGCGACTGCTACTGTTTGCGCGCTGAAAGGAATAGAATGCGTAGTGTACATGGGTGAAGTGGATATGGAACGCCAGGCGCCTAATGTCGCGCGAATGAAAATGCTTGGCGCTAAGGTAGTTCCGGCGACATCCGGAAGTAAAACTTTAAAGGATGCTACCAACGAGGCCATGCGCGACTGGATCAACAACCCGGTTGACACGCACTATATCATCGGCTCAGTGGTTGGCCCATACCCATATCCTGAAATGGTGGCGCAGTTCCA